>Ga0209574_10000342_pt1 | contig 12056 bp, 10 predicted proteins | sample AgamicMgMarz_FD_187168 | JGI IMG/M metagenome (GOLD analysis project Ga0209574, IMG submission 187168) | Agave microbial communities from Guanajuato, Mexico - Mg.Ma.rz (SPAdes) (version 2) | ecosystem: Host-associated > Plants > Phyllosphere > Phylloplane/Leaf | place: Guanajuato, Mexico... | reverse complement strand
TATGATTATATCTGCAATGGTTGCTGTAGGAAAAGAAAATGTAATTGGGAAGGATAATGATATTCCCTGGAGACTCCCAAATGATTGGAGATATCTAAGGAGAGTTACTATGGGGCATTCAATTATCTTAGGCAGGAAGAATTATGAATCTATAGGAAAACCTTTGGATGGACGTAAAAATATCATAATGACTACAAATGAAAATTATAAAGCTCCAGGTTGTTATATAGCTCATTCAATTGAACAAGCCCTTTCCATATGCGAGGGAGAGGAAGTATTTATTCTCGGGGGAGAAGAAATTTATCGACAATTCTTACCCTACATTCATAAATTATACATAACTAAAATCAATCATTATTTCAAAGGTGATCGCTTCTTTCCAGAGTTTGATTTTTCTTTATGGAAAGAGTTATCGGTTGAAAAAGGTATTGAAGATGAAAGAAATCATTACGAACATTACTTTCATGTATATGAAAAAATGAATTAATTAAGTTAAGATACCGATAAAATGTTTTATGTCAACTAAAGATTTATATTTTATATAGCTTAAAACGAAAAAAAGCCACTGATGAGTTGGTGGCTTTTTTGATCTATTCTTATAAAGAACAGACCACGTTGACTTTAATAGTTTGCTCTAGAAGTTATATAATATATATTAATTTAGGTTCATCTGTTCCACTCTGAAGCTAATATACCCATGAAATATGTATCTACATATTTCCCTTCCACATAGGCGTGATTTCTTAATATACCTTCTGTAACAAAACCAATTTTTTTATATAATGCAATAGCCTGTTCGTTTAATCCCCTTGTTGTTAAATAGATTTTATTTAAACGAAGCTGTTTAAACCCTAAATCAATCATTTGCTCCATCGCTATTTGACCATACCCTTGACCTCTAGCTGCGGAAGATAAAAGAATGCCGATACTAGCTCTTCCATGTGCATAATCTATATCTTTTAGGAATACCCATCCAACCAATACTTGTTCATTGGTTTCAATACCTAAAATTAAATCGTCATTCATTCTTTTCTTTTCTACTTCCTGTACTACCTCTTCATAAGTTAAAGGTGTCCTACCTACCATTCGCATTGCCTGTTCATCATTTAACCATTTATGTAAATGTTGAATATGGGGCGTTTCAAATGGGATAAGATATATTTCTTTTGTACTCATTTATTTATCTACTCCTTCTGCTCCCAACCAGCGAATTTTTTAAAATGTTAATAACAAGCTATACATCCTGCCATACTTCATCTCGTAAATATTACTGACAAAAGTAGAAATGTATTTCTACTCACGATGTAATTAAAGGTGAATGTTGGTAAAACAGGTAAATTTATAATTGAATTAAGCCATTAATCTGTTTTTAATTTGGAATATACATTAAGATCTATAAACTTTCCTTTTGACTTCTCTACTTGCCTAAGTGTTCCTTCAAATGTAAAATTCAATCGACGTAAAGTTTTAATCGAATTAGTATTTAAAGGCTCTACTTTTGCTTCAACACGGTTTATGTCCAAATCTAAAAAAGCATAATTTAATAAACTGTTAATAACTTCAGACGCATATCCTCTTCCCCATACTGCTTTTGAAAGCTCGTATCCGACTTCAACTTTTGAATGCTCGAAGTCTAACATGTTATAGCCACATGATCCAATAATTTCATTTGTTTCTAATTCAATAATAGTAAAGCGAATAGCCTTTTTTTCAGAGGCTAGTTTATTTAAGAAGTTAATCATATCTCTTGCTTGTTCTACCTCGGTAAAATTGTTAATATTCATGTACTTAGTAACATGAGGGTCAGACCAAATTTTAAATAAATTAGATGCATCGGATTCGTGCATCTTTCTTAGGTGTAACCTTTTTGTATATAGCTCCGAAATCAATAAAGGTTCCTCCTTATATTTTACTAACAAGAATAATATCTAAAGGTATTTATTGTGGAATTTTAATAAAGCTCAGAATTCTATTTATTTAAAGCATGCCTTTCCTCTAATTCTAAGAGCAAAATTATCGTTATTAAATAGATATAATAACGATGATGTAAACTCTACCTATTTTTACTCCTATTGATTCAGGTAAAACCCTTAATCTACTTGATCATATGCTTACTCCTTATTTGGCTTTAAAGCCAATAAGGCTCCAAAATATTGTGAAGCTGTAGTAAAGCTGATAAATGCACATAACTCACTAATTTCACGATCTGTGAACGTTTCCTTCAACACGTGAAAAAAGGATTCGTTTATTTCCTCTCTTTGTTTTAGAAAAACTTCTGCAAAACCTACAGCAAGAGACATTTTTTCATCAAATAAATCATGGTTAGGCTTTCCTTTTGCTTTACAATATTCGCATCCATTTTTTTGAGCTAATGTTCTTCTAACTTGCTCTTTCAAGGAAGCTGAGAGGCTGTTATCCCCTTCTAAAACTTCTCCTAGATTGTTCCAAGCGCTCAATACATTTGTGTTATGGCCTAATAGCTGCTGAAAAGGAGTACTTCCATTACCGGATAAAGAAATATTTGTCATAATATTGATCCCCCCTTATTATTTTTCATCCCTTATTCTAAAATTTTTCAGTTCCTTTGAGAATTTAATTTGAATTAAATAACATTGAAATAAGATGCAAATAGAATCCAAAATCATTTCTTACATTACAGATGTAATGTAAATAAATTATATATATTTAAAAGCTATCTTTATCGGCATATTTAATCACACTAAACCGAAAGTTGATGTATAGAGAATTTCATAATCGGTAAAAAGAAAACTCAACAGCCCCTTGTGGCTTTGGGGAGGCCTTTTTGTATATGTTCTTGAAACGCTGGTTATGTGAACTAAGAATATATAGGATATTAAAGGTTATGGTATAATAAGTAATTATATTAATATTTTGGTATTTTATATGATGAAAAAAGGAGGTATTTTAATGGGAAAGGTATTATTCTTTAATTTTCCTGGAGAAGGCCATGTTAATCCCACTATTGCACTCGTAGAAGAGCTAGTGAAAAAGGGAGAAGACGTGGTCTATTACTGTGTAGAAGAATATAAAAATAAAATTGAAAAAACAGGTGCTTTATTTCGTCCTTATGAAAATTTCACACGAAATATAGATCCAATGAAAAGGCTGATGGGAAAAATAGATCCCCTCGAAATGTTGCTATTTATGGGACGGTCAATGGATAAGATTATAGAGGTTGTTCTAAACGAAATAAGAGAAGAGAAGTACGACTATGTTATTTATGATAATAATTTCGCTGCAGGGTGGATTATTGCTGATGCATTGGGAATACCTAAAATATCTTCTTGTACAACATTTGCCATTAATGAGGATATCTTTTCAGCTCTTATAAAGAACAGAGGAGAAATGGATGAAACCTCCCCAAGGTATCGAGAAATTGAAGAAATATCGACAAAATGGAAACATAAATATGGAGTAATTCTCAGTGATAGACAAAACTTGATGTCTTGTCCTGGAGATATCACGATTGTATTTACCTCTAAGTTATATCAACCCTATGCTGATAAATTTGATGAGTCTTTCATCTTTGTTGGTCCTTCTATTGCGCCACGGCAAGATGTAGAAACTCTTCCCTTAAAAAGTAGTCCTAGTAATAAGCTCATCTTTATCTCAATGGGAACGGTATTTAATCAGCAACCTGAGTTATATACTACCTGTTTTAAAGCATTTCAAGAAAGTCAAGCTACAGTTGTATTATCAGTAGGAAAACAGACTGATATTCGCCAGCTTAAAGATATTCCACCTAATTTCATCGTACGTAACTATGTACCCCAATTAGAAATACTACAACAAGCAGATGTTTTTATTACTCACGGTGGAATGAATAGTTCGAGTGAAGGGCTTTATTTTGGTGTTCCTCTCGTTGTTATCCCTGTTATGGGGGATCAACCAATAGTGGCTAATCGAATTGAAGAATTAGGAGCTGGTTTACAACTTAATCGTCAAGAACTAGATGCTCTTACATTAAGAAAGACAACAGAACAAGTACTATCAAACCCCTCATTTAAAGAAAAAAGCTTAATAATTGGAAAATCTTTAAGGGATTCTGGAGGGTACAAAAAGGCAGCAGAAGCCATTTTAAAATTTAAAAGAGATGCAAAATAGAGGATTTTATTTAATCTTATCTAATTTTTAATCTTAACCTTTAAGTCTGGAAATAAAAAATTAATGAGGATGGAAAAGAAGTCTCAATGGGAGACTTCTTTTTATTATCGCCTAGAAAAACATTATGGTAACTAGACTTGTATATATTCTAAAAAAATTAGGCTTTTTCACTGTGTTTACCTTTTGTACCAAAGTAATTTGTCCCAATAACTCCTGTAATAATGATAATTGCCCCGACTAGATGATAAAGGTGAAATTGTTCTTTTAAAAAAATTACTCCTGCTAAGATTGTAATGAGTGTAGCAAAATTACTGAAGACACTCATTTTAGATGCTTCTATTTTTGATAAGGCGTAATTAGAAAGATAGGACGTGACTAAAGATGATAATAAACCTAGATAGACAATTGCAATCACAAAATCCAGATGAACAAAGGGCTGTATAAATTGATGGATAGTGTTATTTATTAGATGATTTGTCAATGCCAAACCATTAAATGTAATAAAACCAAATAAAGTCATTATATATGTGATAGTGAATAAGGAATATCGTTGAGTTAAATTTCTAGCACATACATTGTATAGGGACGATACAAGTGCGGAAATTAAAATCAAACCACTTCCTAGTAAACTAGGATTTTTATTTCCTATATCGTTCATATACATAATATATATCACACCTACTACCGAGAAAATAATAGCTATCTTTTGACCAGATGTAGATGTTTCTTTTAAAAATATGCTCGCAAAGATTAATGTAAAAATTGGGATTGTTGCTTGAATGATTCCAGCTTCAGATGATGATACATTCACTAGTCCAAATACCTGAAAAGCAAAAAAGAGAGTGGGGTATAAAATAGCTAACAAGGCAATAATCCCTATATCCTTTTTGGTTACTTTTAATGATTTTTTCGTTAATACTTTTAAGATTGTGACCCCTATAAAAGCAATAGTAAATCGATGTGCTAATGCATCAAAAGGTGTAGCAATAGTTAATGCAACTTTGACAAACATAAATGATAATCCGATAATAATGGCATAAGTAAGTGCTGCTATATATGCTTTTTTCTTTTCAACCATGTGAATGACCCCCTTTAGATTTACCCGGCCGGTTATCATTATAGTAAGAGAAACTAACAGTATCTACGATATAAAAAATACACATCTGTATCGGTACAGATGTGTATTTGGAGGAATACTATGCTTAAATATGAAACAATTTATCAATCTCTACTTCAAAATATACAGTCTGGAAACTTTCCAGCAGGGGCAAAATTACCCTCAATTAGAGGCTTATCGCAACAATATATTTGTAGTAAAAGTACAATATTAGCCGCCTTAAAACGACTAGAAGAGCAACATATTATTTATTCCATTCCAAAGAGTGGTTATTACGTCGTGGAACATCAGGTCTTCGAAGTACCAACATTTACTGAAGGCATTGATTTTGCAACATCATCTCCAACGTGGCATGCATTTCCTTATAAAGACTTTCAACAGTGTATTAATAAAGCGATTGATACATATCAAGAAGAATTGTTTCGTTATGGAACACCAAAAGGTTTATCTTTATTAATTACAGAAGCTAAAAAACTCTTAGAATCTTATCAAGTATTTGCGAAATCTGAACAGATTTTCATCACTTCAGGGGTTCAGCAGGCACTCGCTTTACTAAGCATGATGCCATTTCCAAATAACGGATCTACTATTTTAGTTGAACAACCTAGTTACCATTTGTATATGGATATGTTGAAAACATATGGAATTCGTACAATAGGGATTCCACGAACAGCGCAAGGTATTGATCTAAAGCAATTAGAAAAAATATTCAATGAAGAAGAGATTAAATTTTTTTATACAATGCCACGCTTCCATAATCCTTTAGGAACGTCATATAGCAAAAAAGACAAAGAAACTATTTTACAGTTAGCTTATAAATACAATGTGTATATTATAGAAGATGACTATTTAGCAGATTTTGAATATAACACAAAGAATGATCCTCTTTTTGCAAAGGATATTAAAGAACAGGTTATCTATTTAAAGAGCTTTTCAAAAATCATGTTTCCAGGTTTAAGAATTGGTCTAGCCGTTCTTCCTACCACTATTCTTAACACCTTTCAAAAATTTAGAACGACCATAGATATAGATAGCTCTATGATTTCACAAGCTGCACTATATCTTTATATAAAAAGCGGTATGTTTAAACATAATAAATTAAAAGTAAGTAGTATTTACCATAAACGTGCCGAAGTTCTTCATCAATCACTGCGAAATCATCTGGCTAATTACGAATCATCATCAGAAATAGTTATGCACGGTCATATTTTGCTACCTAAACAAGTAAATATGAAGTCATTTATTCATTATTTACATGAACAGCAGGTATATCTGGATTCAGTTGAGAGTAATTATCTAGCCAGCTTTCACAAAGAACGAGTTTTAAAGTTAAATGTTTCAAATGTTGAAAATCATCGAATTGAAGAGGGGGTCAAAAAAATTGCAAGTGCTTTAAAGAAAAGAGATAACTATTTTCTTTGATTTTTGATGTAGTTTAAATATCTAACACTGTTTAAGAAGAGACTTAAAAGTATTATTCTTGTAATAATGTACATTTTTCTTATGCGCCATTTGTATTTATTCCTACCGGTAATGGTGATTATGTTAACTACCTTTGTATATCATATACAAATTGAAAAACTCCCTATTTCCGTAGGGAGTTTTTCTTATGTGTACATTATTCCATTTTATTTGATACTTTAAAGCATCTTGGGTAGTTTGCTTAATTAACAATTTATTATTCGTTTACGAAGAAGTTGGATTTAAGAACAGTTATAATTATTTTTAGGAATAATTATGGTAAGGAGAATCAACAATGCTTAATGATAAACAAAAATTACTTTTTGAGAATTTAAAGAATATTAAAAGCTATTGGGTAAACACTGCTGTTGAAAATTTAATCCCTAATGCTGATTTAATAGCTTCTAATTGTGAAGAGGAGTATCAGTTTCTATCTGGAAAACTTTCCTCAGTTGAAGAATTACTTGCCTTTCAAAAAATACAAAATGAAATTATTGAAGGAGTTATTCATTCTATATTGGTGATGATCGATGGTGGAGATGACCTTGCAGACAAGCTATCTCTTGATTTAATAGATGGAGAAACGAAAGAATCACTACAGGATGACATTGCATTATATGAAGAATTCATTGGTTATTTACTCGATGTTGAAGATGAATAAATAGTAATCTTTACTAAGAGATACTTGAGTTGCAGAATATTTATTTGAAAATAGATATTCTAAATAAAATTTAAATATAAAAAAGAAAACAGGCTTAAGTCTGTTTTTTTTGGTTCTTGTAATACGTTTTATGGAAACTACAAACATATACTTTGACAAAATACAAAGCTATCTAGGTCTTATTAAAGAAAAAACAAAAAAGAGCCAGCAAACTCGAAGTTTGCTAGCTTTTTGAAACTATTATATTAATTGTTTTTTCTAAACGTTTTTCGAAACCAAAAAATTAATCCAAATAAAACCAAAAGGGTAATAACAATTCCTGGTATTCCAAAACTATTTAACATATGTATTCTCCTTTGTAACCATTATTTTGGATTTACTGTAAAGGTACCGCCAGAATGTTTAACAATAACAGTACACCATGTTGAAGCATATGCTACAACTGCAGTGTATCTTTTAGTTGCGGTTAATGTTGTATTTTTACCTGAAGTGGAAAGTGTACCGGAATATACTTTACCAACGCCTCCACTACCAACTAATCCGTAAGCGTTGTGATATACTACTGTTTTTACAGATGATACTTTACTTGCTCCTGCTGTTGTACTTGTTTTTAAATTGGATGCACTAAAACTTTGATTAACGACATTTTGGATATCGTCTTTAATCGTGCCACTTACTTTTACCGTAACACCATTAGATGAGTTGGATCCAGAAATACTTTTTGAAGCAAACAAAGTCATTGCTGAAGGTTTTTTAGCGTACATTTCAATAAAAATTTGATCTTTTACTGAAAAAGGTTCTTCCATAGCGTATTCTTTATCAATTCTTTCAAAATTAGCAATTACTTCATCTTGAGTTAAATTTGCTAACTCTTCTTTGTACGCTTGTTTTTGATCTTCAACAGTTATTTGATCAGAAGCAGCATTGACCTCAAAATTAAATGTAAGACCTAATACGAAAATAAACGGCATAGCTAAAACTAAAAATTTCTTCAACAAAATGATTCCCCAATTTAATTCTTCTAGAACACAGTTAAATGATATATTAATTAACTGTGTAAATAAATGGTATTACCGTTAAGAAATTGTAAAGTTTTGTTGTATAATGAATTTTTTTGTATGGATATATCTTTTGAGAGAGAAATATTTGAATTTTTCATATGAGTATTCATGAAAAACTATATTTTTCCGTAGAAGCATAATTATAAAAAGTTGTATAGACGATAAATAGGAAAAAAGAAACAGCCCTTGTCTACCATGGAGTCGTTTTTGTGATGTGTACCGGAAAGGTACATTATGGTAACTAGTTTATAAATTAGTGGCTCAAATTATCTTTAGTTGTAATGGCTCTAGAATTATTATAAAATTATCATCTTTTAAATATTGAAAATGATAATTACTTCTTATATGATTCAGAATTGACAACAAATCAAACGTTATGACTAATCGGAGGATATTATGAAGCTTTTAAAGAAAGTGTTTAAACGTAAAACTACATGGTTTGTTTTTTTGATTGTAATAGCTTTTATTTATTTAAATAATAGTTCTTTATTTGCTCAGAAAAGAGAGAGTCAACCTTTTTTACTTGCTCATAGAGGTGTTGCTCAAACATTTACAATGAAGGATATTCAAAATGACACGTGTACAGCCGAAAGAATTTACAAGCCTGAACATAATTTTTTAGAAAATACCATTCCGTCTATGGAAGCTGCTTTTGAGGATGGAGCTGATATGGTTGAACTTGATGTTCACATTACAAAAGATAATCAATTTGCAGTATTTCATGATTGGACAGTAGATTGTCGAACAAATGGAAAAGGTGTGACAAGGGATTATACAATGGCTGAGTTAAAAAAATTAGATATTGGATACGGGTATACAGCTGATGGAGGGAAAACATATCCTTTTCGTGGGAAGGGAGTCAACCTCATGCCTTCTCTGAATGAAGTAATGGAGCATTTTCCTCATCAATCATTTCTTATTCATGTGAAAAGTAATGATCCGAAGGAAGGAAGACAATTAGCTAATTATCTATCACAATTTTCCAAAAAGCGTTTAAAAAATATAACAGTTTATGGCGGAGATGAACCGATTGATTCATTGAAAAAGGAAATGCCCAACCTAAAGGTTATGTCCAAAGCGACTATGAAAGCTTGTCTTATCCCATATATAGCAACGGGTTGGACGGGATATGTACCAAAGGCATGTGAAAATACAGAATTACATATACCAGAAAAGATTGGTCCCTTTCTATGGGGATGGCCAAGTCGTTTTTTAAATCGAATGGATGATGTAAATACTCGAACAATTATCGTAGGGGGAAATGGAAGCGAGTTCTCAACTGGTTTTGATTCTATTCAGGATTTAAAAAGAATTCCAGACGGTTATTCAGGAGGGATATGGACCAATCGTATTGATAAAATAGGAGATCACTATAAGACGAATAAAGAGTAATTGTAGGATGGTTGAAGCAATTAAACAGCAGTAATGAGGCAATTGGTTTTTATTCCAATTGCTTTTCTTATTTATGTTTCCTAGAACCTGTTTTATGTTAATTAAACCTATATAACGTAACAGTTAATTTGAAGTCGAAATATAAAAAAAGCGCTAACTAATTCGTCAAGGAGATTTAGTTAGCGCTTTTTTTTTGCGAATATAGTTAATGTGTAGAAGTGACTACTGAATTAATAAACATTAATTATTTTTGTGAATATTATATTTAGCAACTTTCTTTGACTGCAGGAATGTGCTTTGCCTTTAATACAATTTTCGAGAGACATGCTGTAAGTATAAAAGCAATTATTAAGAACCCTATAATCATACCAATAAGTCCGTCCCATCCAAATGTAGACCAGAATATTCCTCCAATTGTTCCACCTACACTTGATCCAGTGTAATATAGGAATAAGTATAAAGAGGAAGCTTGTGCCTTATTCTTTAAGGCACGTTGACCTACCCAACTACTAGCAATAGAGTGGCTGCCAAAGAATCCAAATGTAAACAGTCCTAATGCTATTACTTTTAATAATAAATGAGGTTCTAAAGTCATACAAACTCCAACTAGTGTAATAATTAGATTAAGGATCAATATCTTTTGTTTACCATGACGATCTACCAATTTTCCTGTCAAGACAGAACTAAACATTCCAATAATCAAGATAATAAATATCCAACTTACGATAGTTTGGCTTAGTGAATAAGGTTTAGCAGTTAATACATAACCAATATAATTAAATAATGCAACATTACTACCTAACAATAAAAAACCCATACCATATAGGCAAACTAATCCTGGATCTTTAAGGTGATCAATTAGTGATTTCCCTAACTTCCCAATTTCTAATTTTCTTGAGCTAAAATTCTGTGAAGGTGGTAGGCTATACCAGAAAATTAGGGTTGCAACTAAACTTATTATGCCAATCCCTGCTATTGCAATGTGCCAACCGAAGAAATCGCTTAGTGTACCAGAGATAAGCCTTCCAGCAACGGCACCGATTGCGTTACCACTAATATAAAGCCCCATTGCCGACCCTAAACTTTTAGGTTCAATTTCTTCCCCTAAGTACGCCATTGCTACAGAAGGCAAACCAGCCAATGTAATTCCAACTAGAGTTCGGAAAACTAATAAAATATGGAAGCTAGGACTGAACGCTGTGAGAACACAGAGTCCAGACGCTAGGAGCATAGAATAAACCATAACAGGTTTTCTTCCCCATACCTCTGATAGAGATCCAAATATCAACATACTAATAGCAAGGGCTATAGTTGTAATTGAAAGAGATAAACTGGCAGTAGTAGGGGAGATATTAAATTCTGTGGTAAACTCCAACATTAAAGGTTGGGCACAGTAAAGTATGGCAAATGTGTTAAAACCAGCAGCAAAGAAGGAAAAGCTAGTTCTACGGTAAATTTTTGTACCCTGTTGAATATAACTCATAATACAATCCACTCTAAATTTACACGATGTCTTACAAGTTGCATAGTAAATCAATCCTTTTGAGAAATAATTAGTTAGATAAAACTATTGTATAAATACAAGTGTAAGTGGCAAAATGCTATAGCTATAGACTTTTGTAAATAGCTCCTTATGGAGCAAAAACATTCTCGAGTGTTTTATTGAGTTTTATATTACCATCGATGTTGTATGATGTATAATTCATTATAATAATGATTTTAATGAATTCATGTAATGAATTATGAACTCAAAGGTATATACGTTAAGTATCTTCCTATTTTTGGTATATAAAATTGAACGCTTTATACATTTAAATAACATTAGATTATTTGTGTCAGACATTATAACAAAGTTATAGCTTGCTTATATCAGTTTCCGGTAATATAAAGTTAGTTGATTGAATATTCAGAAATCATTTTTTTACATAAAGACAGCACCTAAATAATTAGGTGCCGTCTTTATGCAGATTGGACAGACATTTTAATTAAAATACAAGGTATAAAAGTCGAAAAGAGTCTGCTCTCATTCTTAATATTTGAGTTATAACTTTACTTCTAGCTCTCTAAGCAGTTGCTTTACTCCCTCACGACTTAGAATTACTTTTCCTTTTACCAAGATTAGATTATCTTCGGAAACTTCACCTGTCACTTTACAGGCTAAATTAGGTGAATATTTTTTCAACACAATGTTCTCATTATCTACAAAAATTTCAACAGGTTCGTCATTCTTAATATTTAA
>Ga0209574_10000341_pt1 | contig 12069 bp, 12 predicted proteins | sample AgamicMgMarz_FD_187168 | JGI IMG/M metagenome (GOLD analysis project Ga0209574, IMG submission 187168) | Agave microbial communities from Guanajuato, Mexico - Mg.Ma.rz (SPAdes) (version 2) | ecosystem: Host-associated > Plants > Phyllosphere > Phylloplane/Leaf | place: Guanajuato, Mexico... | reverse complement strand
CGGGTCGAGCGGTGCAATCCACAGCCGCAAAAAATATTCGATGGTAAAAACCGTGACGGAAACGATCTCGATCGTATGAAAAAGCCAGCCGTATTCGGCGTTGTATTCGTCAACCGTTTCCAAGACGACCGCCGCCGCGTTTATCAAGATCAAGATCATCAGACAAACCGCGACAATCCGGTCAAGTATTTCGCCGTCGTCGGTTTCAACGAGAACGTCGAAGACGCGATATTTTATTTTTTCATACATAATTTTCGGAATCGGCGTTGGGCGGAAGAAGCGTTTGCCGTTTGAAATTAAACCACAAAATGAAGAAAGTAAAAAGGTAAAACTTCTTTTGAGATAAGCGAAAAAGATAAAAAAATGAGCGGTTTAAGAATTTATAATGCGCTCATCATAAATTCTTGAACCGCCGTAAAACTAAAGTGGGAAATTTGTGGCTTTTACTAAGCCGTATTTCTTCGGGCGGTTGGATTGCCCGCCGGAATCGGATGATTGATAAGTTCGTTCAAGCTCGAAGCCGCGTTGCTGACGACCGCGTTCGGGACGATGATGCGTTCGGCATTGCTCGAAATCGCGCCTGCCGAGGCGGCATAAATAAATGTGTTGCGCCCGACGAGACTATCCCACATCGAACCGCGCAGCTCGTAGATCACCATCGGCGGCGAAGTCAGGCGAACATAAATATTCCCGATCTCGCCGAGATGATTGCCGGCTTCGGTCATCACATTCGTCCCGATCAGATGCTTTTTGGCGTGCGGGTGCTGCTCGACCCATTCGTCATTTAAGACGGTGATGTGGCTTTCGTCATTGACCATCACGGCATCTTTGCCGAAACTGTAAATATTCGTGTAATCGATTCCGCCGAGCTTTCCGTTCGGCGCTTTAATGGTGGTTCCCATCAAAATCCCCTGCGCCGGATCGATGTATAAATCATAAACTTCCCCGAGCTTGTTTCCCGACGCGCGCGACAAAACCGGCATTCCGACTATCTTATCAATCCCGATAACATCATTTAACATAATTTTTACCTCCCTTTTGTCCGTTCTCAAATCATTTTCGGTTGGCGCTTCGGTAATACTGAATAGCAAAATAATCCGTATCAATTCAAAGCACTTTTTCCCCTTATCCAACGAATTTTGCAAATCCCGTGCCTGCCGCCCGAAAACGCAAAATAATTGTTAATCCCCGCGTTTGAAAGTTTTTTTGTTTTCACTTTTCCGCTCTTCTGCTATTCTTTTCGCATTATGAAAAACATTTTGTTTGCGATGCTTATAATTTTTGGCGCAATCAGCGTTACGCTGGCACAATCGAAGGACGAAAAAATCAAAGCGGACGTGCGCAAAGTAATGGACGAACAGGTCGCGGCGTGGAATAAAGGCGACATCGACGGCTTTATGAAAGGCTACTGGAATTCGCCGCAGATGACTTTCGTGTCGGGCGACAGCGTCACGAAAGGCTGGCAGCCGACGCTCGAACGCTACAAAAAATCTTACGATTCACTCGCTAAAATGGGCGTTCTAAGCTTTACGGATCTGGAAATAACCGTCACGAGCAAAGATTCGGCGGTCGTCCTCGGACGTTTCACGCTCGTGCGCGAAAAGGATAAACCGACCGGATTGTTCACGCTCAATTTCCGCAAATTCAAAGACGGCTGGAAGATAATCATCGACCATACATCTTGATTTTAGATTTTGGATTTTGGATTTTGGATTTGTATTCGGGAATGTCAACACCGGTAATTGCCGTAAAATCTCACTTGAATTACAATTCATCTGACCGATTTAAGTCACCAAATCAAATCTTTAGATATGCCCGAAAATAACGTTATTGTTATCGTCTATACGACACTTTACCGCAAAGGCGGTCATCAGTTTCCGGTTGTCGCCCAAACGCTCGCGCGTGAGAAAAAAGACGCGGGTTTCGAAGGCGAAATCATTACTGAGGCGGTCGAAAGCAAACGCGAAGTTCTGCATATTTTCGACGAACTCAAAAAGGCGGGTAAACAAGTCAAAGAATTTCATTTTGTCGGGCATTCGGGAATGTACGGACCGATGTTCGGGACGGTTAAATTTCCTGAACAATTCAGCCCTTACGAATGGGAGCAGATGGAAATTCCTTTCTCAAAAGATGCTTCCGCCTCTTTTCACTGCTGTCGTTCGGCGCGTTGGTTCGCGCCGTTTTTTGCGCGGACTTTTAACGTGCAGGCAAACGGTTTTTTCTGGTACACGACGTTTTCAAAAAATAAGACGAAATATAAATACGTCGGCGACAAGGCGGACGGCGATCTTTACACGATCGGCTGTAAAGGCAGAAAATCGCACGGTTTGAGCGCGTCCGTGATGAAATTTGCAGGACTGATGCCCGCCGAGGAAATGAAAAATTTCAAGCCCGAACCGCCGTCGGGCGACACGACCTATAATCACGTCGCCGAGCTTTACGACGCGGCTTTTCAGGATATTCGCGTGCGCAAAGACGAATGGAAATGGCTGGGCGAACATCTGCCCGAAAGCCGTGAGATTTCAGTTCTCGACATCGGCTGCGGCAACGGCGCGCTTCTGAATGCGCTGAGCGACCGGATCAAAAAAGGTTCGGGCGTTGACGAATCCGCCGGAATGATCGAACAAGCCCGAAAGCGCAACGCGGGCATCGAAAAACTTGATTTCTCGGTCATCAACGGTCCGGTTTTGCCGTTTGCGGACGCACAATTTGACGTGGTGATCTCGATGATGTCGTTTCGTTATCTGGATTGGGACCCGCTTTTGTCGGAAGTCAAACGCGTCTGCAAACCGGGCGGAAAGTTTTTGATTCTGGATATGGTGACAGTCCCCGTCAGCGCGAAAGAATATCCGAAGTTTCTGTCGGACAAGCTGCGGACGATGTTCGGGCAGAAAACGAACAAGGAATTTAACGCGAACTTAGCAAAACTGGTCAGCCATCCCGACTGGAAAAAAATGCTCGAATACAACCCGATTCGCTCGGAACACGAGATGAAATGGTATCTCGAAAGCCGTTTTCCCGGTCAGGAAATGGAGATCATCAACATCGGCTGGAATGCGCGCCTTGTTGCTTTCGATTCGGGCGCGGTCGAAAAAGGCGTCGAGGTAAAATTATCGTATCCTTAAGAGGAATTAGCCACGAATGTCACGAATCACACAAATATTAAATAATTCGTGAAATAATTCGTGTTATTCGTGACATTCGTGGCTAATTTATTTTATGAATAATAAACTCGCAATTTTAGATTGGGGCATCGGCGGCGTGAGCGTTTATCAGCTTGTCAAAGAAAGGCTCGGCGATATTTCCGTGATTTATTTCTCCGATACGGGCGCCACGCCTTACGGCAAGATGTCGCGTGCCGAACTTGTTGGCAGATTAAACGCGGTCATCGATTTTCTGAAATCGAAAGGCGCGACGCATCTCGTGATCGGCTGCAACGCGGCAAGCACGGCGATTCCCTTTTTGAACCGCGAGGACATCAGAATCGAAGGCGTGATCGAAGGCGCGGTCGAGATGACCGCCAGGCTCAAGCCGCAAAAGCTCGCACTCATCGGCGGACGCAGAACCGTCGTTTCGGGAATTTACCGCCGAAAATTCGCGGAAAAAAGAATCAAAACCGCCCAACGCATCGCACAGCCTTTGTCGGGTTTAATCGAAAGCGGCGACGTTTCGTCTGACAAATTGCGCGCCGAATCTCGTAAAATTCTTGCGCCGATCAAAAACTCTTCACACATTTTGCTTGCCTGTACGCATTATCCGGCTATAATTTCCGTATTAAAAGATTTCGTTTCCGCCGACACGGTTTTTCTGAATCCGGCGGGTGCATTGGTTGATAAAATCGCTGATTGGAATTTACCAAGAGGCGGAGCCGACGTTTTTTATACAACCGGCGGAGCGGCGGAAATGAAAACCGCCGCCGAGCGCGCATTCGGCGTAAAGATCAAAACCGCCGAACGCATTAATATTTAAAGGGAGGCTAAAGTGGCGGAGATGCCTGAAAATACTTTGGATTATTCGCGCCGTTTGTATGAAAGAGTTATCGATTGGTATAAAAACGCCGATTCAAAAGCTCAGATCATCCTCACGCTAAACGGTGTTTTTGTCGCCTTTCTGACATCTTCGATCTTTAAAAATCCCGATGAATTATTGAAGCTCACCAACAGATTCAGCACCTTTACGTGGCTTTTTTTGTCGCTGATGTGCGCTTGTCTGGTCGGCTCGATCGTCTGCGCGCTAATGTGCTTGTGGTCGCGCGTCGCATTTTCCGCCGGGCGTGACGAGATGATTTTGAGCGAATTGGACAAGCTCAAAGAGACGGGCGAATATTCACCGCATCTGATGTTGTTCTTCAAAACAATCACGATGCTCGATCCCGAAAAATTTCAGACACAATTAACAAAAATAGATACGGAATTCGAGATAAAAGCGCTGGCGAGCCAGATCTACCTTTTGTCGAAAAGAGTTTACGCCAAGCATCTGTTGGTTAACTACGGGTTTGCGTCGGTCGGCGGGGCTTTGATCTTTTTCCTGCTCGGCGGCGTCAGTTATCTGGCAAATTTAAGGTAAATAAGAAAATGAAAAAAACGCTTTTATACAGGCTTTTCGGTATCGGCAAACTTCCCGCGCAATACGGCGCGGCGATTTCTGCCGAAGGCGTGCTTCTTGCGGACGAAGGCATCAAAGGATCGGTCACATATCTTAATTTTCGTTCGCCGCAGCGCTCTGCCAACTGGAAACGGCAATGGTACACGGCATCGATCGCGCTGACCAACACACGGCTTTTAGGTTTTCAATATTCAAGCCCGATCATCGACGTTCCCTTGACGGACGCGCGTTTCCGGCAGCTTAATTTTTCGGTCGAAAACGGCGATACGCTGCTCGTCGCCTTTGACGCATCGCTTTTTCATAACGATTGGTCGGGAAACATCGAATACCGTTTTCAAACACAATTTGCAGCGGCATTTCTCGACAAACTAACTCAAAAGCAGCAAAACTGATCCGAATCGTCAAAACTTGGGATTTTTGACGATTCGCGGTCGGGTAAAAATATCGGTTTTGGTTGAGAGCTTGCTTTTGTCCGCCGTTTTTTTATTCGATGGCGCTTTGACGTCGCCCTTTTTGTCAAAAACCTTATTTTCCGCGGTTTTGGTTTTGATTAGCTGTTCGCGGCTTTCGGAATTTTCCTTAACTGCCTGCTTTTTATTGCGAATTTGCGAGGTCGGAACAATGTTTTTTTCGTTGATCTCGCGCGGCTGAAAATCGGGCAAAGCGGGTACGTCGGAATTATCGGTATCGGAAGACGGATTATTGACCGCCAACGTTTCCGGCTTGGCGGGCGCAGTTTTATCGGTTTCCGCAGTAGCCTTGTCGGGTTCGGCGGAGTTCGGCAGCAATTTATCGTTCGGAGCAGATTGCGCGGTCGTTTGTTCGGTATCACCTGAGAGTTGAAACTGGCGGCTCAGCAATGTTCCGCCGACGGCTAAAACAAACAAAGCGGCAATGCCGGCGCCCGTTAATATTTTTCGTTTGTCGGGCAGATTCCAAGAAGTTCCCGAATCGTCGTAAGAAAAAACCGGAAGTTCCGCCGCGTAATTCCGGCGCGGTTCATATTCTTCCGAAACCGCAGCAACCGGCGCATCGATCTCGCCGATGTCGATTACAGCAGAATCTTCTTCGTCAATAAAAAGCGGCGCGGGCGCAAATTCGGCATCAGCGAGTTCTTTTCTCTTTTTTCCGAGCGCTTGCGTGATGGTCGGAACATCATCGGGCTGTTCCCATTCGATCAGGGCGGGCTCACTGGTTTTGTGAATATCCGTAACTCTCGATTTGAGGCTGAAGATCGGAGTAATTTCGGTGATGACAATATTTTTTGGCAAGGGCTTTTCGACAATTGTTTCGATCGGCGGAAGTTTATTGGTCGTCAAATCAAGGTAAATCACGGCTGAAGGTTCGGTTTCTTCCGCTTTTTCGAAAATCGGTTCATTTTCGATTGCAAGGAAATTTTCGGCAATCAATTCATTTTCGACCGCTATTTCATTTTCGACAAACGACTGATTTTCAACTTCGACAAACGACTGATTTGCGACCGCTATTGCATCTTCAACAATCGGTTCATCGTCCATCACCATTGCATTTTCAACAACGGGCGAATTTTCAGGCAGAACCAATTCTTCAACGATCGGTTCATTTTCAACCATTATCGAAGTTTCGATCGGCGGCTGGTTTTCAGTCAATGCAGAGTTTTCGATCGCGGGTTGGTTTTCCGCCAAAACCATCTCTTCAACAACCGGCTGATTTTCAGGCAAAATTAAATCTTCAATAATCGGCGGAGTTTCAACAATCGGCTGAGCTTCGATTGCCGGCGATGTTTCGAGCAGCGGCTCATTCCCCGCAAAAACTTCGCTCTCAAAAGTCGGCGCGTCTTCGATCAAAACCGGGGTTTCAAACGCGGCGCGGCTTTCGGTTGCCACCGGAGTTTCAACGACCGCCCGGTTTTCGGTTTTGACCGCCGGTTCAATTTTCGGCTGAGGCGTAAAAACAACCGCGGCTTTGTTCATCGTCGCGGGATACGACATGACGGGCGGCGGAGTCGGCGAATGCGTGGCGAGCTGTTCGATATGGCGAATGCGGCGCACAAAAGCGTTGGCGGTTTTCAGACGGGTTCGCGCCGTTTTTTGCAGCGCATCGGTCAAAGTATGCGTCAAGAGCATTCTGATGTCGAAATTATGGATCGAAACGGGCGGCGGATTTTCGTTGATGTGCTTATTGATCAGAACGTCTGCGTCCGCCGCCTCAAACGGCGGATGTCCCGCGAGAATTTCATACAGCACGACGCCGAAAGCGTAAACATCCGTCTGCGCGTCCGCACTCTGGGCGGCGCATTGTTCGGGCGAAAAATATTTTAGGTTATCGAGGTTTTGTTCCGCATTTGAATTAACGATTTGCTGACCGATGCCGCCGAAATCGATGTTTTGCAATTTAACCAGAAAACGATTTTCCGCATCCGCCGTTAAGATTATATTTTCGGGATTGATCCGGCGATGCAGAACACCCGCCGCGTGAATCGCTTCCAAACCTTCCGCTGCCTGGCGCGTAATCGTCAGCGCGGTAACTTCCGAAGGCGCACCGACATTGACCAGACAATCGCGCAGGGTCTGCGCCGTCAAAAATTCCGTGACGACATAGAGCGAACCGTCCCCGAGCGTGCCTGATTCATAAACGCGGGCGACATTCGGATGAATTATCGCGGAAAGCGCTTGTGTTTCGCGTAAAAATTGTTTGCCGGCGGTTTCGTCAAACAGATCGGACGGAATTATTTTAATCAGATAAGTTTTTTTGAGGATCGTGTTGGCGGCGCGGTAGGTTTCGCCCGTCGCGGACGATTCGTGCAGAAATTCGAGGCGGTAATTCGGAATTATCCCGCAACTTCCGACTACGAGCGCTTCGGTTAAAACATCGTGATTTACTTCGGAACAGGAGAGAACATCGTCTTCGTAACACCGCTGACAAATGGAACAAACCTTCATTAAAACTTACCCCCTTTGATTTACTGCTGATTAACTTTAATTTTTTTTACCGCATCGGCTTCACTTCTGATTCGCAAGCGAATTGGAAAGTTGTTCTGAAAATGCGCGCGGCAAAAGCCTCTTTTTAAAACTGCCAAACTGCTGAATTGGCTTTTGTAACACAAATTATTGTCAAATTTCTTTGGAAACGGGGGAAAGCGCGTGTCGTTTAGATTTTGTCAGTCACTATTTCATTATTTACTATTTTGCGCCGGTTAAGTCAAGATTTTTTAAGTAAACCAGATGTCCTGAGCGTGCGGCGGCGCGATAAAATGCGGTTTCGTGAAACAAAACCGTCCGCAAATTCTTCTCTTTCGGCAGAACATCTAATCGAGACGCGGGCGGCGGAATAATCTAAGAATTTAAATGGCATAGCTTTTGCTCTCTGACGAAGCAAGAGATTTGTTCTGGACGAAAAACATACAGAACTTAAAAATTATCTCAAATAAATTAATATCAACTCAAAAGGTGATATTAGGACATTACAAAAATAAACGAATAAGGGGAAAAAATAATGAACGAATCAACGGATCAAAAACCAATCGTAACTGGTCTTTTTAATGACAGAGACAGTGCCGAAAGAGCGTACTCAACCTTGGAAAGCCGCGGCTACAGTCGTGATGACGTCAATTTAATGATGTCGGACGATGCCCGCAACAGACATTTCGGCGAAGGAACAGCTGACACGGAACTCGGCAGTAAAGCATTAGAAGGAGCCGGAACAGGTTCGGCGATCGGCGGAACACTCGGCGCGATCATCGGCGGTATCGCCGCGATCGGTACAAACATCTTTTTGCCGGGCTTAGGCTTGGTTGTTTGGGGACCGCTTGCCGCGGCTCTGGCAGGCGCCGGCGCCGGCGGATTGACCGGCGGATTAATCGGAGCATTAGTTGGTTCAGGCATTCCTGAAGAACGTGCCGCCGAATATGAATCAGGCATTAAAGAAGGCGGAATTTTTATGGGCGTAAATCCGCGCAATTCAGAAGATGCCGATTACATTCACAATAACTGGAGCGGTTATGGTAATAATGTCCATGCCGTCGGAACAGGCACGGGCGTCGTTGGCGGCGCAGCAGCAGGCGCGGCGATCGGTTCGGCGGTTGCTCCGGTTGTCGGAACAGCGGTCGGCGGAGTTGTCGGCGGTGTCGCAGGCGGAATTGCCGGACATGAAATTGCCGAAAACGTTAATCCTGACGACAAATTAGGCGATAAAAAAGACATCTAAATGATTTAATCATTTGAACCAGTCAACAGGAAAAGCGGGAAGATTTTATAAAAATCTTCCCGCTTTTCCTGTTTAATCCGGCTTTCGGCGTTTCTCATTAACCTCTGTTGCGATAATATTTCGGTGTGTCTCAAAAACGAACCTTTTTGAGAAGAGGTTGATTTCAATGATTGAATATACGATATATTGCGACGTTTGCGGAGAGATGATTGATATTCAGTCAGGAAGTGCCCGCCAGGCGCGGAAAAAAGCCAAAGCAAAAGGCGTACTCGTGCGCATTCTTCGTAAAGATTATTGCCCGAAATGTGCCGAGAAACTTCACAATGAAGGAGAAATTGACGATTACGTTAACGAAAAAAAGCGAAAGACAATTTTGACGCGCAGTTAAACTCTTCTGAAAAACGTCCTTTTTTCAGACACAAAACTAAAAGGCGGTTTTAATTTGCATCCGTTGGCTGAAGGGTTGACCTTATTAATTTGGTAATATCGGGAAGTGCCGGTAAAATTAGAAAAATCTGAAGTTAATATTTTTAGGAGAAAATAATGTCAAACGAACAGGAAGAACAGTTGAGTGAACAGGATTTGTCCGAAGGTGAGTTGGTCGATCAAGACCCGCTCGAAGAAATCGAAGCCCCGCCGTCGCGCCTTGCCGGTAACAATCAAATCCCGGACTTCGGCGATGATACGAAAGGGACGCTGCAAGAATCGCAAGACGAATAACAAGTTGCGGCAAACACTTTGGAAAAGAGATAACTGTTTATGGAAAATCCATCCGCCGGTTATCTCTTTTTCGGTTCCTGTTATTTGTGTTGAAATATTCTTTAAAACCGCTTCTTTTTGCCAAACCGCTTCGCCAATTGATTCTGACGGCAATCTTCTCACCCGTTTTTGAAAACTTTTTCCGCTCCGGCTGCGTTCTAAAAATATATGAGTATTTCTTCAACCCTCGACCGGCTTCACTCACAGGCAAAGGAAAACAGGTGGCTCTGGTTATTCTCGATCTTTAATCGTTTCGCGCTCGCCGCCGGATTTATCCCTTCGGGAATCGTCAAAATTATCGGCGAACGGTTCGCCAGCGGCGTTTCCGCTAATCACCCGATGGGTCATTATTTAGAAGCCCTGCACACAACCGGTTATTACTACACATTTATCGGCGTTGTGCAGGTTACGGCGGCGATTCTGCTGCTGATCCCGCGCACGGTCACGCTCGGCGCGTTTCTTTATTTTCCGATCATCTTGAATATTTGTATTCTGACGTTCGCGGTGCGTTTTGACGGCTCGCTTTTTACCGCGCCTTTGATGGTGCTCGCTAATTTGTATGTGCTCGGCTGGAATTACGAGAAATGGAAATATATTCTTCCGTTTAATCGTCCGGCAGACGACGTAACAAAGCGGAAAAGCCTTGAAGGCGATATTCAAACCGAAGGAAACGAAGATCGGCACAATATTTTTTCCCGCGACGGAATCGGCTTACTTTATGCGCGTTTCCGCAATTTTCTCAAACAACTTTTTAACGATAAATTCCCGACGCTTTTCGTTGCCGGAGTCTTCGCCGCCGTTTTCTTTTTTATGTTTGTCGCTCCAAAACTATACGATGTTAAGCCGCGCAACAGTTTTGCGAAGTGTTTGCCGCAATTTAAAGGTACCAACAGAACCAAAGCCGGTGAAAATTTCTGTGGTTGCGTCCACACAAACGGAGAGCCGCTCGACAAATGCCTCGGCGAATACGAGAATGCGCCGGACGATACTATTCAAACACCGTAGAACTTTGAGGCGGTTGTCCCGAGTTCCGTTTCAACAAAGTATTTGGATATGAAATAACGCAAAGATTAAAATCATAGATTGCCGTATTTTCTCACGTTTTGCCTTATAATAATTTTTTGATTAAATTCAATGATTATATTCATTAAACTAATATGAGTACCGACGAGACACTGACAGCCATTTATAACGCTTTTGAACCGAATATTCCTGCAAATCGGGTTTATTATGCGGACTGCAAAGAGGCACGCGGCGGAAGCGATTTGGTTAAGAAAATGATTCGTCGGCTGAATAATGCCAAAAATGAAAATCTTCGTTATTTGTTTACAGGGCATCTCGGTTGCGGAAAATCTTCCGAACTTCGGCATTTGTTTAGTGAGATAGAAAAGAAAACGACATTTTTTCCGATTTACATTGATTTTGAAGAGTATCTGGATATTCAGGACACGACGCTTGAAGATATTTTTCTCGGAATGTTTACCGAGATTGCGAGTCATTGCAAAGGAAAATTTGAATTTAAATTTAAGAAAGAGTCTTATACGATTTTCAAAAAGATCGTCGAATTTTTCGGAGATTTCTCGGTAAAAGGCGAAGTCGGTTTGCCTTTCGACATTGCCAAACTGAATATCGAGAAACTGCGCCAGAATCCGAATCTTCGCCAGCAAATTCGGGAGGCAATTCAATCCAACGAAAAGAAATCGCTTCTCAGCGAACTAAATCTTTTCATCCAGGAAGTCGAATTACAACTAGCTCAAAACACCGAATTTACAAGACTTGTCATTATTGCCGATTCGCTTGAAAAGATTAAGAGATTTGAGAAGGAAGAAGGCGAACTCATTTCACAGAAAAAACTGTTTATTGACCGTGTCGAGCAGATGACGGGAATCGTCACGAATGTTATTTACACGGTTCCGCTCTCGCTTTACCGCTCGCATTACGGCACACAGCTTCCGCAGCTTTACGGCAATAATGTTTTTGTTCTGCCGATGGTTAAGGTTCACCGGCGCGGCAAATTTGACGAGCCTTTTGAAATAGGTAAGCAGGAATTAATCGCAATAATCGAAAAGCGTCTGAATCATAAAGAAACGACGATTGAAAAGGTTTTTGAAACGGACGCGCTCGATTATTTGCTGAAATATTGCGGCGGGCATATTCGCTCGCTCGTCAGGTTTATTCAGGAAGCCTCGATTTCGGTTGACGAACTGCCGATTGATTTCAGAGCGGCGCGGGAAAGCGTCAAGGAAGAAGTTCGCGGGTTTGCGGCATCCGTCAGGGAAGAATATTGGGACAAACTGGCAAAGCTCGAACTATCTTCAAGCCAGCAGATCGAGAACGGCGACGACGATTATTCGAAGATGCTCGAAAGTCTGGCGATTTTGGAATATATGAACGGCGAGGAAACGGAAACCGACGATGATGTCTGGTATGCCGTTAATCCGGCGATTCGCCTGACGATCAAATTTCAGGATGCGGTCAAACGGCTTCAAGCCGCCGAATAAACTATCATAATGCAACCCG
>Ga0209574_10000340_pt1 | contig 12108 bp, 8 predicted proteins | sample AgamicMgMarz_FD_187168 | JGI IMG/M metagenome (GOLD analysis project Ga0209574, IMG submission 187168) | Agave microbial communities from Guanajuato, Mexico - Mg.Ma.rz (SPAdes) (version 2) | ecosystem: Host-associated > Plants > Phyllosphere > Phylloplane/Leaf | place: Guanajuato, Mexico... | reverse complement strand
GTTTGCTGCCGCTGATGGCCGCTGCCGTGCAGATGTTGATTGCGGGCGTGGCCTTGACTGGCTTGGGCACGACGCTTGGCGAATGGCGCGCGGTGCATTTTAGCGGGAGGTCTTTTGCTGCGCTTTCGTATCTGATTGTCTTTGGGTCAATCATAGCCTATGGGTCTTATACCTACGCGATACAGAAATTGCCGCTCTCGCTCGTCTCGATGTACTCGTATATCAATCCTGTCATCGCAGTCCTGCTCGGATGGGTTGTGCTGTCGGAGACGCTCGGCTGGCGCGTGTTGGTTGCGATGACAATCATCCTCGCGGGGGTGGCTCTGGTCAAGACTTCGCCAAAGCGTGTTGCTGAGAAGCAGGCTGTGCAAGACATTCCGGTCGGCGCGGAGAAGCATCAGGAAGTTCTCGCGACGGCTGCGAAAGCCTGCTCTGTGGGAACGAATTAAAGTCGCGCGCGGCGCTTGTGTGAAGCGTCGCGCGCGTGCGCGTATCTTCTGGCCCAAACGTAAATTCCGGCTCCTTCCGCCTGTCCGGGAAAGGGGGCTGGAATTTTGTCTTTGCGCGCCAGAATTTTATTGACTTAGATTGTGCCAGAGCTATAATTCCCACGCATCTGCCGAAGTCTTCTCGCACTGGACGCACCACGACCTCATGTTGACCAGACTTCCTCTTATGTTCAGATTATCTTCGATGAACATGCTGGCGGATGTTATCAAGTTTTCCAGTTTTAATCTGACGTACATGGGAGCGGTTTAATCCGGGCGGGTTCATCCTTTGAGGGAGAAGTCGTATGTCATGCCTTGTCATTCCTCGCAGAATTTCCGGCGTCGCTCTCTATCCGTCTGAGGACGGGAACCGTCTGGGCCAGACCGCGCCGCATCTCTCTGAAGCATTCCAAACATCTTCCTGCGCACATAAATTAACGGCAGCGTGTTGACCGTTTCTCTCGCGCGCCTGACCGGCGACTGAAAGAAGGAATGAATCAATGACCACCCAGAATGGACAGACATTGCAGAGTGTCGAGTCTGCCGCCAAATTAAAGACCTCTGCCAAAAGTGAGTCGGTCACGCCGCCGCCGCCGAAGAAACCCAAGCAACTGCCGATGGTCGGTTGGTATGACCCGCGCCAACTCGCCAAGACCGGAATTGAAGTCGCCATCTCGACCATCTTCGGGCGGCACTCGGATCAAAGACTGATTGAGGCGATGGGGGCCGATGCCAAGGAAGAGGAAAAGTTTTACGACTATACCTTTCATTACAATGACAACGGGCGCGAGATTTGCGAATTAGACACCTCGCGCCCGCGCGATTCAATCTGGATTGATTACGTCGGTGATGTCGGTGACGGCTGGAACTCGACCTATGCCGTCGCCTATCACCTTGCGGAGGCGGGCCGCAAATTCACTTACCAAGACCCCATGACGGGAGAGGCGCGAGAGGCTGAAACGCAGCGGGGCGAGATACTCGTCTTCGGCGGCGACGAGGTCTATCCGACCGCGAGCCGCGAGGTCTATAACGAAAGATTGCTTGGGCCATACGAGTCCGCTCTGCGCTTCACATACGAATCATACCCGCATGTCTTTGCCGTCCCCGGCAATCACGACTGGTATGACAGCCTCGTCGCCTTCACACGTCTTTTTACTTCGCGGCGCTGGTTTGCGGGCTGGCGCACGCGGCAGGCGCGCAGCTACTTCGCCTTAAAGCTTCCGCACAACTGGTGGCTGCTCGGCACGGATGTCCAACTCGGCTCGGACATAGACGGCCCGCAGGTCAAGTATTTTGAAAGCCTCGCGGCGGAGATGGAGGAGGAGAAGCGGAGGACTGGCAAAGAGGCGAGCATTATCCTGTGCCATGCGGAGCCGCACTGGATTCGCTCTGCGCAGTATGAGGGCATAGACCCGAACTACAGCGAGAGCAATGTCAAGCTCCTGGAAAAAAGGTTGGGGCGCGGCGTGGCAGTCTTCATCGCGGGCGACCTGCATCATTACCGCCGCCATGAATCTCTGGATCAATCAACGCAGAAGATTACGGCTGGCGGCGGCGGCGCGTTTCTGCACCCGACGCACGAGGGCCGCAGAGGCAAGAAGCTCGATGTCATTATCGAGAAGAGCCTTGACGGGATGATGAATGACCGCACGTTCAAGCTCCAATCCTGCTTTCCGCCCAAAAAAGTTTCGCAGAGATTGTGCTGGCGCAACCTGATTTTCCCTTACCTGAGAAATAATGCGAGCTGGACTTTCGGGCTCGTGACGGCGCTGCTCTATCTGGTGACGACGCTCTCTGTCGTCTCTCAGCTTGATGACAATTACGAGCTCTTCCGGCGGCTCAATTATCAGATTGGAACCATCGCCAGCACGACGCTCTACAGCGTTCTGCAAAGTTCTGTGACCTCCTTCTGGGTGATTCTAACGCTCGTCGGCTTCGTCTTTTTCACGGACACACACTCGCAGATTCACCGTTTCGTGATGGGGACGATACACGGCCTCGCGCACATCTTAGCGGCGTTTGGCTGCGCGCTTGTGTCCGTCTCTTTCGTGGCGTGGATTTCAAGCCCCGCGTGGGTCTGGCATTTTGATTGGGCCGGATATATTTTCAATCTGGACTTACGGATGCTGCTCGCCTCTGTGATGATTCTGGTCGGAGGATTTGTCTTAGGCTCGCTCATCATGGGCCTCTACCTGCTCTTCTCGATGAACTTCCTGGGGCGTCATTCAAACGAGGCTTTCTCTTCGATAGCGATTGAAGATTGGAAGAACACTTTACGCCTCCACATCAATTCAGAGGGCACGCTGACCCTCTATCCGATTGGCATTCAGAGAGTGCCGCGCAAGTGGAAGCGGAACTCAAAGAGAACCGGCCCAGCCTATATCGCGGACGACCCGAAGGCCACCCAGCCGGAGTTGATAGAGCCTCCGATTGTGATGAAGAAAGCCGTCACGCGCACGGGCGTCTCGGAAGTCTCACGGCCCGACTGGAAGCTTTAATCAACCATCAGATGAAAGACAAACTGTAGCGACCTTGAGAGAAAGGCTACGTGCGAGATGCAGAACGAACACTTCGATGCGGTGATTATCGGTTCAGGCTTTGGCGGCTCCGTGATGGCCTACAGGCTTGCGGAAGCGGGCCTGCGCGTCTGCCTGCTTGAGCGCGGCAAGCCATACCCGCCAAACTCTTTTCCGCGCGCGCCCTATGATTTGGGCAGAAACTTCTGGGATCCGAGCAAAGGGCTCTACGGCATGTTCGATGTCTGGTCGTTCAAAGGCTCCGGCGCGCTGGTGTCGAGCGGACTTGGCGGCGGCTCGCTCATCTACGCGAACATTTTGATACGCAAGGATGCCGCGTGGTTCAAGGACGATTTTCCGAGCGGCTCTTACGAGCCGTGGCCAGTGCAGTATGAAGACCTGGAGCCGCATTACGAGCGCGTCGAGCGGATGATGAACGCGCAGAAATATCCGCTCGCGCACGAGCCTTACAATGCGACGCCGAAGACCCTGGCGATGAAGGAAGCCAACGAGAAGTTGAATCTCGGCAACTCGCAGCACAAGTGGCTGCCGCTCAATCTCGCGGTCAGTTTCAGAACCAAGCATGTGGAGAATCCTGACGACGATGCTACGGACAACCCGCCGATAGTCGGCGCGCAGCTACACGAGGCGCAGCCCAATTATCATACGGTGACGATGGGGCGCGAGATGCCGCGCTCGACCTGTCGCCTGTGCGGCGAGTGCGACATCGGCTGCAACTATGGGAGCAAGAACACGCTCGATTACACGTACGTCACGGCGGCGATTCATCAATCGCCTTATCCCGCAATCGTGCGCACGCTCTGTGATGTCAAAAAAATCGAGCCGCGCGCGGACGGCGGCAAGGGCTATTCAGTCACCTACATCACACACGACCCGAAGAAATATGAAGGGCAGGTGATTGATACCAACGACCCGAAATATTGTCCGACCACGACGCTCACGTGCGACCGCTTGATTCTCGCCGCGGGGACTTTCGGCACGCCGTACCTGCTCTTGAAAAATCGCGCGTCCTTTCCGCAACTGAGCCCGAAACTCGGCTCGCGCTTCTGCGTCAACGGCGACCTGCTCTCCATCATCGTCAAGAGCATGGAGCAGAAGAACGGCCAGAGCGTGCCGCGCAGATTAGACCCAAGCTTTGGGCCAGTCATTACGAGCGCGATTCGTTTGGGAGACACTCTGGACGGCATGGGCGAGCAGGGGCGCGGATTTTATGTGGAGGACGGCGGCAATCCGTATCTCTTGAGCTGGCTCTCCGAGCTATCGGGTTTTCCGAGCTTTATCCGCCGCGCGATTAAGTTTTTGAAACTCACTTTTAAGTACCGGCTGGGCCTCAACAATGATGCGGAGTTGAGCGCGGAAATATCTGATTTAATCGGGCCTGCGGGCACATCGAAAAGCTCTTTCCCGGTGCTCACGATGGGGCGCGATATTCCGAACGGCAACCTGTATCTCAAGGATGGTTTTCTGGAATGCGATTGGGGGATAAAGAAGTCGCAGGAATATTACGACCGCGTGAGGCGCACCGTGAGGGCGATTGCCAAAGCCTTGAATGCGGATTATCTGGACAATCCTGCGTACACCTTTAACTTTCATCAGGTGCTCACGGCGCATCCCCTTGGCGGCGCGCCGATGGGCTTAAGCCGTGAGCAGGGCGTGGTGGATTCGTACGGCGAAGTCTTTGAATATCCGGGTCTGTATGTCGCGGACGGCGCGGCCATGCCCGGCCCGGTTGGCCCAAATCCTTCGCTCACCATCGGCGCGCTCTCAGACCGTTGCGCAGACCACATTATCGAACAGCACAAGGGAGCCGCCTGAGACGAGGCGGAGCTTTACAAGGAGGAGTGATGTCGCAAGCAGTAGCAGAAGGTTCGGAAGGACAGAACAGGAAAAATTATACGCAGCGCACAATCCCTTTCACAGCCGGTGATGGATTCCAGTGCAACCTGATTCGCGTGCAGGGCGAGCGGCCTCCGACCAAAGGGCCGGTCATGCTCGTGCATGGCGCGGGAGTGCGCGCCAATCTGTTTCGCGCGCCGGTCGAGACGACGTTTGTTGATTACCTGCTTGAGCATGGTTATGACGTGTGGATGGAGAACTGGCGCGCGAGCATTGACCTCAAGCCGAATCACTGGACTTTGGACCAGGCGGCGGTCTACGACCATCCCGAAGCCATCAAGACGATTGTTAAAGAGACAGGCGCGGATGAAGTCAAAGCTGTCATCCATTGTCAGGGCTCTACGAGTTTTATGATGTCCGCCGTCGCGGGGCTCTTGCCGCAGGTCAAGACCATCGTTACCAACGCCGTCTCTTTGCACACGGTCGTGCCCAATCTCTCGGAGACAAAACTCAAATTCGCTGTGCCGATGATTGGCTTGATGACGGATTATCTAGACCCGCAGTGGGGACTCAGCGCCCCGACCTTCGCGGCCAAGATGATTTCCCTGCTCGTTAAGCTGACGCATCACGAATGCGATAACGCAGTCTGCAAGCAGGTGAGCTTTACTTACGGGAGCGGCTTTCCGGCCCTCTGGCGGCACGAGAATCTGAACGAAGAGACGCACGAGTGGCTCAAGCAGGAGTTTGCCAAAGTGCCACTCACTTTTTTCAAACAGATGGCGCAATGTGTGCGCAAGGGCCACCTGATTTCCGTCGAGGGCAAGAAGGAATTGCCGGAAGATTTCACTGCGCAGCCGCCGCAGACGGACGCGCGCTTTGCTTTCTTTGCGGGCGCAAAAAATCTCTGCTTCCTACCGGAAAGTCAGGTCAAAACTTTCGAGCATTTCGACAAGCATCGCAAAAATTATCACTCGCTGCATGTCTTTCCGACCTACGGCCACCTGGATGTTTTCATGGGCCGCGATGCTGTCAAAGACACCTTCCCGCTGATGCTGGCGGAACTGGACAAAGAGAGTTAGAAGGAAAAATTTCTTATGGGAATGCCGAGACGATTGAAGAGACAGGCGGGGCGCTATTCGCTGGTTGACCACATCCCGTATCACCTGCCGATTGCCTGTCACAAAACGCCCGCGCTCTTTGCCGTCTTTAAGATAAATGCCGAGAAGGCCAAACGGCTGATTCCCGGCAACGAGGTCTATCCCTTTCGTTTGTGGAACGAAGGGTTGTTGGTCATCACCGTCATCAACTACGTAGACACGGTCATCGGCAAGTACATAGAGTTCAGCATTGCCATCGCCTGCACGCATGGGCCAAAACGCGCGCCGCGTCTTATCCCCGCGCTCTTCTGGCATCACTACGGTCTGGGCCAATACGTCGTTGACCTTCCCGTCAGCACGGAGATTTCCGTCAAAGGCGGCAAAGGCATCTGGGGCATGCCCAAGCATCAGGCCAATCTGGATTTCGTCATCACGGACGAAATCGTCAGCAGCCAGTATGACAAGGACGGGCAGTTTGCCATGCGCATAGACATCGAGCGGCCCAAGAAGGCTTGGATGCCGCTCAACATCGGCGCAATCAACTACTGCGAGTTTCGCGGGATGCTGATGCGCTCGCGCATCTACTTCAAGAGCAAAGTCGGATTCTCTCTCTTCAAAAAAGGCGCGGCCACACTGACCTTAGGCGACCATCCTTTGATGCAGCCTTTGAAAGAGCTTGAGATAAGCAAAGACCCTGTCTTTACAGCTTTTCTGCCGGACACAAACGGCGTGCTCGATGATTACTACGAGGGCTGGTTCGTCAGTTACGAGCAGCCCCCGCAACACGCGCCCGAAGGTCTGGAGAGCGTCGTCAACTTAGGTCTAGGAGAAGTCTGGCTCGCGCCGCCCGACCGCGCGGCTGTGGACGCCAGATTGAAAGCAGAACGGCATTAAAAGATTCGGAAAATTTTTCAGACGAGTAGGAGGAGCGGCATCATGGCACAGGATGTCATTTTCGAGCCTTTACAGTTTCGCAACCTCACGGTCAAGAATCGCATCTTCCGCTCGAACATCTCCGGCAGGTTCGATTACTACAACGGCGTCGGCACGCAGGCGCGCATCAACTGGGAAGAGAAATTTGCGCGCGGCGGCGTCGGCGCAATCATCTCTTCGCATGTGCCCATCAGCCAGCGCGGGCGCATCCTCCCGAACTATGCCTTCATAGACAACGACGACAAGATTCCTTTCTGGCGCGAAGTGGGCAAGAAGGTGCACGAGTACGATTGCAAGTACATCATGCAACTCAGTCACGGAGGCCGCCAGCGGGATGTCGGCGGCGTCGAGAACTCTTTCAACAAAGCCCTAAGCTCGACGGATGCGACAGACTCTTTTCACGGCCTCTTGTGTCAGGCGATGACGCGCGACGAAATCAAGATGGTTGTCGGGCAGTTCGGAGAGGCCGCGCGCCGCGCACGCGAAGCAGGTCTTGACGGAGTCGAACTGCATGCCTGCAACGGCTATCTGATAAATCAATTTCTGAGTTCAGGAATTAATAATCGGAAGGACGAGTACGGCGGCTCTCTGGAAAATCGCGCGCGGTTTCTGCTTGAGATTATGAGCGCGGTGCGCCGTCAGGTCGGAGATGATTTCCACTTTCAGGTCAAGCTCAGCGCCGTTGACCACAACAACGCGCTCGCCTTCTGGGAGAAGAAGGGCAACACGCTCGACGACACGATTCCGATTGCCAGGATGGTCGAAGAGGCCGGAGCCGACGCGATACATGTTTCGAGCGGCAGCACTTTCCCGCACCCCTTGAACCCGCCCGGCCCGTTTCCGATTGAGCACGCCGCGCGCACCTACGGCGGGATGATTCCGAGCGGGACTTACGGCTTTCGCAATTTCCTGCTCTTTCGCTACAGGCCCTTGCGTCCGCTCTTCAACTTTCTCTGGAATCGCACCAAGCCGGAGACAATCGAAGGCATCAGCGTTGATGATTCGCGCGAGATTAAGAGGCAGGTCAAAGTCCCTGTGCTCTGCACGGGCGGCTTCCAGACCGCCTCGTACATACGCCGGGTGATTAGCGAAGGCTACTGCGACGGCGTCGCCATCGCGCGCCCGCTCGTCGCCAACAATGACCTCGTGCACATCTACGCATCCGGCAAAGACCTGCCGGAGAAACCCTGCACCTATTGCAACAAGTGTCTGGTACACGCGATTGCAGACCCGCTCGGCTGCTACGAGTTGTCGCGCTACGACGGCGACTATGACCGGATGATTAAGGAGATTATGTCTGTCTTTGAAGGCGCGCCGGCTTATCAAAGTCGCTGAATGAAAAATGTAGGAGCTGCTCCTTTATGAAAGACCAAGACCCGCTCACACCCGTCGAGATTGCCGAGCGAAAAAGGTTCGGCAAATACGCGCTCATCCTGCTCTTCGTGCTGGCGATGATTGTCACCTACCTCTTCTGGAAGTTTACGCCGAACGCGCCGGTTGACTACGCCGACATCACTGACCATTTCAAGTACGGCTCAATCGGCAGCGAGCCGGCCAACGGCATCCCCTACTGGATTTGGAAAGTGATGCCCGACATGTTCCCCGAAAAACTGCCGAAGCAGGGGAAGGGCTACGCGGGCTTCGGCCTCTTGGAAGAGCCGGGCAGAGATACGCCTATCGGCTTTTCAGTGCGCAGAGTCATGATTGACCGCGTCGGGATGAACTGCGCGCTCTGTCACACCGGAACTGTGCGCGACACTGCGCAGAGCCAGCCGCGCATCTTCCTCGGCATGCCTGCCAACAATTTCGACCTCCAGGGCTACGCGCGTTTCCTCTACGGCGCGGCGGCTGACCCGCGCTTCACCGTGAGCAACGTCATGCAGGCGATAGAGCGGCGCACCAGGCTCAATCCGATTGAGAAGTTAATTTATCAAATAGCCATCCCGCGCACGCGCGAAGCTCTTATCGAACAATCTCGCCGCACCTCTTTTATGAACTCGCGGCCAGACTGGGGGCCGGGCCGCGTGGACACTTTTAATCCGTACAAAGCTCTGCAATTCAATTTTCCGATGGAGAAGGACAAGACCATCGGGACGGTTGACTTGCCTGTCATCTGGCATCAACGCCCGCGCGAAGGAATGCAGCTTCACTGGGATGGCAACAACACCTCTGTCGTCGAGCGCAACAAGAGCGCGGCGCTTGGCGCGGGCGTGACGCCGACGACGATTGATATTGACCGCATGAAACGCATCGAAGAATGGCTCATGGACTTTCCCCCGCCTCGTTATCCGTATGCGATAAATGAGACTCTGGCGGCGAAAGGGCAGACTGTCTGGCAACAGAACTGCGCGAGTTGTCACGCCTTCGACGGCGCGCAGGTCGGAAAAGTAGAGCCGATTGATGCCATCGGCACAGACCGCCACCGGCTCGATTCATACACCTACGAGTTGCTTGAGAATCAGAACACGCTCTATTCCGGCTACCCTTGGCGGTTCTCGCATTTTCGCAAGACGAACGGTTACGCAAACATGCCGCTCGACGGCGTGTGGCTGCGCGCGCCTTACTTGCATAACGGCTCTGTGCCGACCATCAGAGACTTGCTTGAGCCGGTCGAGCAGCGGCCCAAAGAGTTCTATCGCGGCTATGACGTTTTCGATCAGGTCAGGCTCGGCTTTGTCTCGAACGTCGCGGAGGAGAACGGCTCCAAGTTCTTCCGGTTCGATACAACTGTTCCCGGCAACAGCAACGCTGGGCATCTCTACGGCACGACGCTGACGCCCGAAGAGAAAGACGCGCTCGTCGAATATATCAAGAAGCTCTGAAAGTGTAAGACTCTCACGAAGCGAGGAGAAACGAAGAGATGAAGATTGAGCGTCCGACGAATAAGTATGCCATCTGGTTTGGCCGCGTCGTGTGGCTGGGCGTCATCACCAACTTTATGTTCATCCTCCCGACGATGCTTGTGCCGCACAGAGTCCTCTCCTTTCTCAATCTAGACCCGACCAACACTCCCATCTGGGTGCGTTGCTCAGTCTTTCTCCTGGGCCAACTGACGCTCTTCTATATCCCGGCGGCGATGAATCCGTATCACTATCGCGCCAATGCTTATCTTGCAATCTTCTCGCGGCTGGCGGGCACGATTTTTTTCTGGGCCGCCTACCTGTGCTTCGGTTATCCGCGCTCCTACATCATGCCCTTCGGCATCGTTGACCTCGCGTTTGCCATCCCGGAGGCGATTCTTTTGTACCTTGCTTTTAAGACGGAGAAGTGGGCCTGAGATTTTTAGAAGGCGGAAGGAAGGTAGAGCGAAAAAGTTATGAGAAGAGCGACACGCAGATTTTTGTGGAAGCTGTTGGTGGTCGTCCTGATGCTCGCAGGCTTCTTAGGTTTCGCGGCCTGGTATCACCTGTTTCGCACGGTCGAAACCTATCAAGCCTCTGCGGAGGACAATTTCAAATACGGCTCGCTCGGCAACGAACAGACGGACGGCATCCCCTACTGGCTCTGGCTTGTCCTGCCGCGCATGTTTCCAGAAAAGCTGCCGGGGCTCGGCGGCTATGCTTCGCTCGGTCTGGTCTGGGAAGAGGGCCGGGAACTGCCCGTCGGATTTTCCAAAAAGAGAATCGGCTTTGACCGCGTCGCGCTTAACTGCGCCTTCTGTCACACGGCGACCTATCGCGCGCAGCCGGGAGACAAGCCGACAATCGTTGCGGCTGGCCCGGCGCACCAGTTCGACCCGCAGAGCTATGTGCGCTTTCTCTACGCCTGCGCCTCAGACCCGCGCTTTACTGCCGACAACATCATGACGGAAATCGGCTCTGTCTATAACCTCTCGCCCGTCGAGAAACTGCTTTATCGTTACGTGCTGATTCCGCAGACGCAGAAGACTTTGCTCAAACAGAAAGCGCAGTTCGCGTGGATGGATTCGCGCCCCAACTGGCTGCATGGCCGCATAGACCCTTTCAATCCAATCAAGTTCGGCATCCTGAAACAGCCAATGGATAACAGCATCGGCAATTCCGATATGGTTCCACTCTGGAATCAGAAAATACGGCAGGGGATGTCTCTGCACTGGGACGGCCTCAACACTTCGGGGCATGAAGTGGTTTTGAGTTCGGCCATCGGTGACGGTTCGAGCTACAAGTACATCGAGCGTGAAAACCTGCAAAGGATGGAAGACTGGATAAGAGAGCTTCAGCCGCCGAGATATCCTTTCGCAGTCAATCAGGAATTAGCAGGGCGCGGCGGCGAAATCTACAAGCGACAGTGTGCCTCCTGTCACGCAGTCGGCGGCGAGACAACGGGCAAGGTCTTGCCGGTCGAGACGGTTGGCACAGACCGCCATCGCGTCGACATGTGGACGAAGGCAGCCGCGGACGCCTACAACAATTACCAGCCGGAATATGCTTGGGGTTTTAAAAGTTTTCAAAAGACGAACGGCTATGTCTCCGTCCCGCTCGACGGCGTGTGGCTGCGCGCGCCCTACCTGCACAACGGCTCCGTGCCGACGCTCTTCGACCTCTTTGAGACGCAGGACAAGCGGCCCACGCTCTTCTGGCGCGGCTACGATGTTTATGACCAAGAGAAGGTCGGTTTCATTTCAAGCGGAGACGAGGCTGCAAAGTACGGCTCTCGCTTTGACACGAGCCAGCTGGGAAATTCCAATCAGGGACATCTCTGGGGCACAGAACTCTCGGCGGATGAAAAGAAAGCTCTGATTGAGTTTCTCAAAACGCTCTAGCAGCGCCACAAGTCAGAACCGCCTGCGGTAGCGGGCCGGTCTTGGTATCCAAAAGCTCTCTCATAAACCTGCCCGCTACCGCAGGCGGTTCTGACCTGAAAGGAATCTAAAGATGATTAGCTCCAGACTGCGAACCTTTATCTATGTCCTGCTCGTCTTTCTGGTCATTCTCGACATAGTGCTTTCCACCACCTGTCTCTTATATCCAGAGAGATGGTTCAGGATTTTTCACGGCGCGCCGTACATTGACCCGCAGGGCTTGCTGAAGCGCACGGGCGCTGTCTGGGTGGCCTTCACGCTCTTGCAGGCCATCGCCGTCTTTAAGTGGGAGAAGCAGCCCTGGTGGCTCGTGCTGATTGCGGGCGTGCGGCTGACGGAGTTGTTCTCCGATTGGACGTACATGTACGTGGCCCAGAGCATGACGACCATCGGAAGCATCGGATTGTTCATCGCGCCGCCGGGCAATCTGGCCTTCG
>Ga0209574_10000339_pt1 | contig 12117 bp, 10 predicted proteins | sample AgamicMgMarz_FD_187168 | JGI IMG/M metagenome (GOLD analysis project Ga0209574, IMG submission 187168) | Agave microbial communities from Guanajuato, Mexico - Mg.Ma.rz (SPAdes) (version 2) | ecosystem: Host-associated > Plants > Phyllosphere > Phylloplane/Leaf | place: Guanajuato, Mexico... | reverse complement strand
CAGAAACACTTGTAACGAGCGGACTTTGACGGAAATCGGCAGCTTCGGCGGGATGTTTTCAGGCGCGTTTCCCGAAATGGCGGAACCGATTCTGGTCGCTTCGGCAGACGGCGTCGGCACGAAATTAAAGATCGCTTTCGACACGGGAATTCACGACACGATCGGGCAAGACCTTGTTAATCATTGTGTTAACGACATTCTCGTGCAGGGCGCCCGCCCGCTGTTTTTTCTCGATTATTTTGCGACCGGCGTGTTAGCGCCCGACGTGACGGCTTCGGTCGTCGAAGGAATTTCGATCGCGTGCAAGGAAAACGGCTGTGTTCTCCTCGGCGGCGAAACGGCGGAAATGCCAGGGTTTTACGCGGACGGCGAATACGATCTGGCAGGTTTTATCGTCGGCGTGGTCGATAAATCGAAGGTCATTGACGGCAAATCGATCAAGCCGGGCGACGTTGTTTTGGGCTTGCCGTCAAAAGGCTTGCAGACGAACGGCTACTCACTCGCCCGAAAATTATTTTTCGAAGTCGGCGGTTACGAAGTTGATTCTTTCGTCGAAGAATTAGGCAGAACGGTCGGCGAAGCACTGCTTGAAAAACACACGAGCTTCTTAAAACCGCTCGAAAATCTGCTCGATTCGGGGCGCATTAGAGGTTTGGTTCATATCACCGGCGGCGGATTTCTCGAAAACATCCCGCGAATCTTACCCGACGGCGTGGCGGTCGAAATAACGCGCGGCACGTGGAACGAGCTTCCGATATACGGCTTGATGCAGAGCCTAGGCAACGTCGCCGACGCCGAAATGTTCCGCACATTCAATATGGGCATCGGAATGATCGTTATTTGCGCTGAAGAAGATAAAGAGTTTTTGAAGGAAAATCTGGGCGACTGTTTTGAAATCGGGCATGTTGTCGAGGGAAACAAGGAAATTAAAATAATTTGATTTTCAGAATGGAAGCGGAGTCGGTGCAATGAAAAAATGTCCGAAGTGTGGACGAACCTACGCAGAGTTATATTCATTTTGTCTTGAAGACGGCGCGGTTTTGTCGCCGCCTTTAGACGAAATCGATCAGACTACGGCGGTGCTCAGTCAGGCGAAAACACATTCTGCGCCGAGCGCGGGCAGAAATAAAATTTGGAAACTGGCGGTCATCCTTTCGTTCAGCGTCTTTGCGTTGGGTTTTGCCGTTACCGCGATCTACTTTTACAGCCGCAAAAATCAGGAAATTGCCGGAAGTAATGAAGTTAACAAGGGAAACACCGGCGCTAAAACGACTCCGACGGCTGCCATCTCGCCAACGATTTCAGCAACTTCGACACCGGAAAACAATTCCAATAAACCCGCGGAAAATTCCAACTTAAAATCAAATACGAATAACCCGACTCTTTCGCCGGCAAAAACGCCCGAAAAAGAAACGCCCGACGCCGTCGTAAAAAAACTAAAACAGGGAATGCCGTATGCTTCCGCCCGGAAAATGCTGCTTGACGGCGGATGGCAAGCCGTCGCGCAATCGCCAAACCGTGAATTGTTCGGACAAGAAGAATATGTTGTCAATACGTTGAAATATTACGAAATGGAAGCATGTTCGGGAACGGGCGCGGGTTACTGTCGTTTCCTGTTCAGAGATGTTAATAAAAGAAAGTTGGCGGTTGTTACGGTTAACAACGAAGAAGGCGTCAAAGGCGGACCAAAAGTAGAAAACTGGTCGTTTGAAAAGTAATTGAAATCAGGAGAACAAAGTTGAAAATCGGCATTTTAATTTCCGGGCGCGGCTCGAATATGGCGGCGATTGTTAAAGCCGTCGGAAGCGGGCAGATTCCGGATTCCGAGGTTGTGGTCGTGATCAGCGACAAAACGGGCGCAGAGGGCTTGGAAAAGGCAAAGGCAGGCGGGATTGCAACGGTTGTCATCACGCGAAAAGGGCGGTCGCGCGAAGAACACGACGCGGAAATCATCGCCGAGCTCAAACGGCGCGGCGCGGAACTAATTTGTCTGGCGGGTTATATGCGTCTTTTGTCGTGTGATTTCGTCGCGGCTTTCCCGAATAAGATCGTCAATATTCATCCGAGCCTGCTGCCCGCGTTTCCCGGACTCGACGCGCAGCGGCAGGCGGTCGAATACGGCGTGCGAATTTCGGGCTGCACGGTTCATTTTGTCGACGACGAACTGGATCACGGCGCGATCGTTCTGCAGAAAGCGGTCGAAGTTGTCGCGACGGACACGGCGGAAACTCTTTCGGCGAAGATTCTCGAACACGAACACGCGCTGTACATCGAAGCCTTACAGCTAATTGTCCGGAAAAATTATAAGATAGTTGGTAGAAAGGTATTTTATGATTAATTTTAGATGTTGTCAGGGTTTTCAGGACGCGCTACAAATTCCGGATATTTCCTCGTTTAAGGTCGAAAAAAACGGCGTTTTGTTTTTAACCATCGGTCATTCGAAAACAGAATCGGAAACAAGCTGGTATGAGCAGGCAGTTATTTTTTGTCCTTTTTGCGGCAAACAATTGCAGGACCCGAACGAAGTCCTGGTAAAAACTCAAGGAGATAATTTGGAAAATTTGCTGATTTGAGCGAGTTGCGACCAATCGGTTTTGACATAATCGCCTTTTTTCCATAAACTTTAAGTTTTCACTTTAGTGTGGAGGATGAACAGTAATTATGCCAAAGAGAACTTATCAACCAAACAATCGCCGCAGAGCGAAGAAACACGGCTTCAGAGCAAGAATGGCGACCAAGAACGGACGCGCCGTTTTGAAACGCCGCCGAGCCAAAGGACGCAAGGTATTAACGGTCAAACATTATTAACTTCGGCGCGTTTGCCGAAAGCGGAGCGTTTGCGGAAGCCGGGCGATTTTCGCCGTGTTTACGCGGGAGCCGCAAAGCGTTTTGACGGGCGTTTTATGACGGTTTTTATTATGCCGTCGGAAACGACCGAACAAAGGCTTGGCATCACGGCTTCAAAGAAGATCAGCACGAAAGCACACGACCGCAACCGTTGTAAAAGACTTTTGCGGGAAACGTTTCGTTTGAGCAAGGCTGAAATTGCCGAGCTCGAAACAAAATTCGATTGGGTTTTGAATGCGCGACGCAGTCTTTTGCAGGTGAAACTGGAAAAACCGCTCGCGGAATTTCGGCAAATTTTAGAGAAAGTTAAAATTTTTGAATCGCAGAAAGGCGAAAATACGTTTAAGTAAAGTAGAATGAAGTATCTGGTTTTAAGTTTTTTGCAGCTTTACAAAACGTTGATTTCGCCTTTTTTGCCGCCTGCGTGCCGGTTTGAGCCGACTTGTTCGACTTATATGACGCAAGCCGTCGAAAAATACGGCGCAATCAAGGGAACTTGGATGGGCGTAAAACGTATCTTACGCTGTCAACCTTTTTGCAAAGGCGGTTATGACCCGGTGAAGTGATTGCGGATTTTAGATTTTGGATTCTGGATTTTTTGATTGAATTATTAAAAAGTTTATTTTTAATCAAAAACTGACTTGATAATTTAATGAATCCAAAATCTAAAATCCAAAATCTAAAATATAAATGATGGACAATTCTAAACAACAAAATCAATCTCGGTTTCTGATTGCCGCCGTACTTTCGATGGCGGTTTTATTTGGCTGGCAGTTTTTTTTCGCGCCGAAGCCGCCTCCGACGAATAACGCCAACACTGCACAGGTTGCAAATACTGCGACAAATACGGCGCCGGCTCCGCAAGTTCAAACAACGCCGCAACCGCAGACTGAAACTGCGGCAACTACGCCCGACGATACTCCGAATCGTCAAATCACGGTAAAATCGCCGCTTTATCAAGTCAAACTCGATTCAAAAGGCGCGTTGGCGACAAGCTGGATTTTAGTTAAAAACGCCAGCAACGGCAGACGCGATGTTGCGCTTTGGGCGGATGGTTCGACCGATCAGAATAAAATTCCGCTTGAAGTCATTTTGCAGGACAATCCGAACCGCGAATATCCTTTTCGGCTTGTCACGGGCGACCCGAATCTCGATGCTCTGCTGAATAACAGAAATTATCAGGTTTCAGCCGAAAGCGATGTCAATATTGAAGGAAACGCTGCAAAACAGATTGATTTTACGTTGAAATCGGGCGATGTCGAAGTCGTCAAAAGTTTTGTTTTTCACGCCGACAGCTACTTGACCGATTTACAGATTAAGGCGACCCGCGCCGGTCAACCGATTGCAAATGCAAAACTTCTGATCGGCACGGCAATCGGCGACCAGAACATCAAACATCACAATTATTATTTGGTCGAACCCGAAGGGATCGGGTATGTCAATAACACAACCGACCGTCATGTGGCGAGTGCTGTCTTCAAAGAGTCGAAAGATACAGAGGGAAGTTTGAGCGTTCCGGGCGAGCTTGATTGGGCGGGTGTCGGCGACACATATTTTGCAATGGCGGCAATTCCGGCGCAAAAGACAAGCGGACTCGAATATCGCGGTACGAAACTCGAAAAAGATGTCGAGCCTTTTTACGACGGCATCATTTCGTGGGTGACGCGAAGCCAGAAAACGAAAATTACACAGCATCGTTTAACAGCCTATGTTCCCGTCAATCTGGACGGCTCGACAACGCAGATTTACACCGGCACGAAAGATTATTTTACGCTCAGCGATTACGAGAAAAAACTGCCCGGCAAAAATATCGGCGAGCTTATCAATTACAGCTGGTATTCGTGGCTTCGCTGGATTCAGAAACCGGTCGCGCAATTTCTTCTGATTTGTCTGGATGCGATTTTCAGTGTAGTCGGGAATTTCGGTCTCGCGATTATTACATTTACGCTGATTTTTTATTCGTTCTTCTTCCCGATTCGCTGGTGGCAATCCAAACAATTCAAGAAGGCGCAGGCAAATGCGCCGAAGATGCAGGAAATTCAGGCGAAGATCAAGGATTTGCAGAAGAAAGGCGTGCCGATGGACGATCCGCGAATGCGCCAACTGCAAATGGAGCAGTTGAAGCTGACCAAAGACGCGCTTCCGATCGCGGGCTGTTTGCCGATGCTTTTCCAAATTCCTTTGTTTGTCGCGTTTTACACGGCGATCACGATCGGGATGGATTTTCGCCAGACGAGTTTTCTGTGGCTGCCTGACCTTTCTTTAGCCGACCCGTTTCATATTTTGGAGTTCCTTTTTGCCGGTTCGATGGCGGTTTCGATGGTTTTAACGCCCACCACTCCGGCGATTACCGACGAACAAAAGGCACAGCAAAAGATGATGATGTACTTTATGCCGGTGATGATGCTCTGGGTCATGTGGGGCTATCCCGCAGGTCTTTTGCTTTACTGGTTTTTCGGAAACATCGTCAGCTTTGCTCAACAAACGATTATTAACCGGATGAATAAAACCAATCCGCCGCCGAAGGAAGAGATTGTCGATACCGTGCCGAAAAACGCGAAAAAGGTTAAACCGAAACTTTCTACTTCCTGATTGATTTGACTCGCGCCTTCTGATTATTTGATCTTTGAAATTTATTTAAGGTCAGAAATCAGGAGGCGTTTTATAAAATAATGACTGAAACTTGCCAACAAGCCGAAACTTTTTTGACCGAACTTTTAGCCGGTCTGCGTTTTGATTTAAGCGTTTCTTCCGAATGGACGGATGAGGGCTGTGTGATGAATCTGAGCGGCAGAGATGTTCCTTTTCTTTTGAGTGAAAACGGCGAAATGCTCGATGCCTTTGAAGTTTTATTGTTCCAGGCTTACGGCAGAGAGTTTGACCGCGCTCATCGTTTTATCTGCGATGCCGACGGGTTTCGTCAATCACGCAAAGCCGAATTGCAGGCAATGGCGCGTTTTGCCGCGCAGAATGTCCGTAAAAACGGCAGACCTTTCACTTTCGGAAAGTTAAATTCAACCGAACGCCGCGTGATTCATCTGACCTTGCAGGCGGAAGAAGATTTAACGACCGAATCGGTCGGCGACGGCAGAGACAGACGCTTGCAAGTCAGTTTAAAATAATTTGTAGTTTCAAGTTTCAAGTTTCAGGTTTCAAGCTGGCTCCTGAAACCTGAAACTTGAAACCTGAAACTATGGCAGACACAATCGCCGCATTGGCAACGCCCACCGGACGCAGCGGAATCGGCGTAATTCGCTTGAGCGGTGAAAATTCCCTCGAAATTATCCGCCGACTCGTGCGCGATGAAAACTTTAATCCCAAACCGCGTTTTGCTCATCTCAAAAAAGTCTTCGACCTTGAATCCAACGAAGTTCTAGACGAAGTAATAATTACCTATTTCAAATTACCGCAATCATTTACGGGCGAAGACGTGATCGAAATAGCCTGTCACGGTTCCCCGATAATCTTGCGGCAAATCCTCGATTTTTGTTTAAAACTCGATGCCCGAATGGCAGATGCCGGCGAATTTTCGCTCCGTGCTTTAGCGAACGGAAGAATGAATCTCAGCCAAGCCGAAGCGATCCGCGATTTGATTGATGCGCAATCGGTTGCCTCGGCGCGCCAATCCATCCGCCAACTTCGCGGCGAGCTTTCCAATCAGCTTCAGCCGCTCAAAGACGATTTGCTCGATGTGATTGTCGTTCTGGAATCAACGCTCGAATTTGTCGAAGACGATTTACCCGATTTTCAAACGGAAAATATTAAAACAAGACTTTTTGATATTGCCGGAAATCTCGAAAAAATGGCTTCGACCTTTCAAGCCGGAAAACTTCTGCGGGAAGGGTTAAAAGTCGCTCTTGTCGGTCGCCCGAATGTCGGTAAATCAAGCCTTTTCAATGCTTTGCTCGGTCATGACCGGGCGATCGTCACCGATATTGCCGGAACCACCCGCGACCAGCTTCGTGAGAAACTCGTCATCAAAAATATTCCGGTTTCACTAATCGATACGGCAGGTTTGCGCGAAACTTTCGACACGGTTGAAAGTATCGGCGTCGAGCGTTCTAAACGCGCCATGATCGATGCCGATCTGGTCATCATAATTTTGGACGGCTCGCAAAAATTAACCGGTGAAGACCGCGAGATTATTGCACAGGTTTCCGGGCTAAACTATTTAATTGCCGTAAATAAAAGCGATTTGGAACTTTCGGTATTCGAACTCGAAGAAGATTCAAAATTGATTCATATCTCTGCGAAAACCGGTGAGGGTTTAGACCGGCTCCAAAAAGCCATTATCGAACCCTTTAATCCGCAAGAAATTGAGCAATCGGGATTTCTTATTTCCGATGCGCGTCATTACGATCTGCTTTTGCGTTCAAAAAACGAAATTGAAAGCTCGATAAACTTACTTGACCAAAAAATGAGCGAAGAAATCGTTTTAATTGGTCTTCATAATGCCATTCGTTTCCTCGGACAAATAACCGGTGAAACAACCACTGAAGACATGCTAACCCGTATTTTTGCAACATTTTGTATCGGAAAGTAAATTATAATTTTTGCCAAAATCTTTTCTTTGGGAATTGACTTTTTTTTCCAGAAGGTTAATATTTACAGCATTTAATAAATTCAGAGAGGTTTTTTACAGATGTTTCCGACAGGTAGTGATTTTGAATCCGAATTTACACTTGAAAATGCGGCTGTTCCATTACCGGATGAACTGCCTTTTCACGTTCTTTTGCTTGGTGATTGGAACGGTGCGAATCGAAAAAAATTGAATGAACGGCGACCGATTGTTGTTGACCGTGATAATTTTGATGATGTACTTAAAAAATTGAATGTCGGGCTTGATCTGGATTTGCAAGGCGACGGAAAAGATGTTTTGTCTCTTCAATTTACAGAAATCGACGATTTTCACCCGGATAATCTTTTTCGGCAGGTTTCGTTATTTTCCGATTTGCGTGATGTCCGCCGTCGTCTGGTAAATCCCGATACCTTTAATAATGCGGCAGCCGAGGTTCGATCCTGGTTCAATATTCCGGCTGAAATCGAAAAAAGCGATTCTCAAATAGAATCTGAAATAAATGACGCTCCGCCGATCGAATCAAATAATTTGCTTGATTTGATTTTAACTCAACCAAGCGAATCTTCTGTTTCAAGAAACCCGCAAAAGGTTGATGATTCAGAGCTTGGAAGATTAGTTTCCAAAATAATCTCACCGTATTTGATTAAGATTGATGAAAATGAACAGTCAAAATTAATTGCGACCGTCGATGAAACGATCGCGGAATTGATGAGAACGATTCTGCATCATCCAAAATTTCAGGCTTTGGAAGCAGCTTGGCGAGGACTTTATTTTCTTGTTAGGCGGCTTGAAACGGATGTTGACTTAAAAGTTTTTATTTTGGATCTTTCCAAAGACGAGCTAACCGCTAATCTTAAATCTGTCAACAGTTTATCAGATTCTTTTCTTTACCGTTGGCTAATTGCCGAATCGATTGAAACAACCGGAAGTGAGCCTTTTGCGGTCTTCGGAGGTAATTATACCTTTGGCGTAAATGTCGATGATGTCGCTTCATTGTTGCGAATTGCCAAACTTGCGGATGCTGCCGGCGCTCCCTTTATCTCACATATTCAGCCGGAAATTTTTGGCATCGAGGACTTTTCGGAAAGCGTAGAAGCGTCTCAATTCGAAGTTTTGGAAGATTCAAATGAAGGAAAATTATGGACCGCTTTGCGTTCGTCTCACGAGACCAATTATCTCGGTTTGTCACCTATGAAAATTCTGACACGAATGCCTTACGGTGAGAAAAGTGATTCGGTAGAAACCTTTTCCTTTGAAGAGTTTACAGAAAATAATGAGCATCATAAATATCTCTGGATGAATCCTTCTTTTGCCGTTATTTTGCTTCTTGCGCAAAGTTTTCGTTTATATGGTTGGGAGATGGGGCAATCATTGCGGCGAGATATTGAAAATTTGCCAATACACATTTACCGGGAAGATGGCGAAACGAAAACTAAACCTTGTGCGGAAGTTGTTTTAACGGAAAATAAGCTGGAAACTATTTTAGAAGCAGGCTTGATGCCTCTGATCTCTTTTCGGGACAGCGATAAAGTCAGACTTTCGCATTTTCAACCTATTTCTTCACTTTCCAGAAATTTAAGCGGTAAATGGAATCGCTAGAAGATTTGTAAATTTTGAATTAACTGAGGTTAATGCTTACTGCTAATTTTACCATTGGCAAATTACTTATATTGGATTAAACTATTCAGTTGCTTTTGAAGCGGGCTTGCCCGCTAATTTTAGCTTTAGCATCTAATCAAACAGTATGATTTTTGACGAAGTTTTCGATGTAATAGTTATTGGTGCAGGACATGCCGGTTGCGAAGCGGCTTCGGCTTCGGCGCGGCTTGGCGCTGAAACTGCGCTCGTCACAATAAATCTTGACTTAATAGGGCAGATGTCCTGTAATCCGGCAATTGGCGGGATTGCCAAGGGACATGTTGTCCGCGAGATTGATGCTCTTGGCGGAATTATGGGGCGTGTGATTGACCGCACCGGAATACAATTTCGCCTTTTGAATCGCTCACGCGGACCGGCTGTCCAATCTCCCCGTGCACAAGCCGACCGCTCTCTTTATCGTGTGGAAATGCGCCGGGTGCTTGAAGCCACCACAAATTTGCACTTAAGACAAGGTGTGGTGGTTGATTTAATTGTTGAGAACAATAAGGTTACCGGGGTTGAAATGCAGGATACACGCCGTTTGGGTGCGAAATCCGTTGTCATTGCGACCGGAACGTTTCTCAATGGGACAATTCATACGGGGCGCCGAACATTTTCCGCTGGGCGGGCGGGTGAACCGGCTTCCATTGATTTAGCCGAAAGTCTGAAAAGACTCGGTTTTCCCGTCGGACGTTTGAAAACGGGAACCCCCCCGCGTCTTGATGGTCGAACCATTGATTGGGATGCGTTCGAGCCGCAATCCGCGGATGAAAAACCCGTTGCTTTTTCATTTGCTACCGAAAAAATAGAGCAACCGCAAATTGATTGTTTTATCGGATATACGGATGAGAGGTTGCATAACAAAATTCGGGAGAATCTTTATCAATCTCCTCTTTATTCGGGAAAGATCAAAGGAATCGGACCGCGCTATTGTCCCTCTATCGAAGATAAGGTTGTTAAGTTCGCCGATAAGAATCGCCATCAACTTTTTCTTGAACCTGAAGGATATAATACAAATGAAGTTTATTTAAATGGGTTCTCTACTTCTTTACCGGCGGAATTGCAGCAAAATCTGTTAAAAATGATACCCGGATTTGAAAATGTCAAGATAATCCGTCCCGGATATGCAATTGAATATGATTTTGTTGACCCGCGAGAGCTTTTTCCGACGATGGAAACAACCAGAATTGGAGGACTCTTTTTTGCCGGGCAGATAAATGGAACAACGGGATACGAAGAAGCGGCTTGTCAGGGTTTGATGGCTGGAATAAATGCGGCATTGAAGATTCAAAATCGGGAGTCCCTGGTTTTGCGCAGAGATGAAGGTTATATAGGTGTTTTAGTTGACGATTTGATACAGCATGGCGTTGATGAGCCTTATCGTCTATTTACCTCTCGTGCCGAAGCACGTTTGACGCTGCGTCATGATAACTCCGATCAACGCTTATCTCCAAAAGGTTTTGAAATCGGGCTTTTAGGAAATTCCGATTGGGAAAGATTCAATCAAAAGCGAGATCGTCTGGCGCAACTTAGAAATACTTTAGATAACACCCGTTTTAAGCGCTCGTCTAAAGAATACGCCGGTATTTCACAGGTTTTGGGTTGTGACTTAGGTGATTCAATAACTCTTTCACAACTTTCTATGCGTCAAGGCGTGACATCCGATTTTATTTATCGTCTTTTGCCCGATGAAATTAGTTCACAGATCAAACTTACCGAATTGGAAACTGCTTTAGCTGATTCTTTATATAGCGGCTATATTGCAACTCAGCGTAATGCTTCTGAAAGGGTGAATCATTTTGATAATTTAAAGGTTCCCCAAAATTTTCAGTTCAACATGATTAGCGGGCTTTCTAATGAAATGATTGAACGCCTTGAAAGGGCAAAGCCACAAAGTTTTAGTCAAATTCGACAGATTAACGGGCTTACGCCAACAGCAATTTCGACGGTTTTGATTTATTTAACTTCAAGAAAAACTCAAAAGACTGTGTGAGATTCTTTAATTTTGCTAAAATGTGGGACGTGCTTCAATATTTTATGAAGCACGTCCCACATTTTTAGGAGAAAAGTATGACGGAGTTTGAGAAAGGATATATCGTAGGTTTGATTGTAGGAGAGGGCTGTTTTAGTGGAGACGGTAGAATCCCTGAGTTTTGTATGAAATTACATGCAGATGATCCAAAGCCATTATTATTTATGCAAGAAAAACTTGGAGGTAAAGTTTATGGAATTTATGAAAGAAACGGAAGAAGGTTTTGGGATTATGTACTCCGAGGTCATCAACTAAGAGCAAATACTCGATTTTTCTTCGATTATTTACCTGAATCCAAGAAAAGACAACAATTTTTAGCGTGGGCAGAGAGATGGAGATTGGAGTTTTGGCAGGAAGATGCAATTCCAAAGGTGAAACAAACGTAATATTATGCTAACTTATTTTCAGATCCATATCTCAAAGGAAAAAAATGGGGAAAATAATAGCGGTAGCCAATCAGAAAGGCGGAGTCGGAAAAACAACAACGGCTGTGAATCTCGCAGCGGGATTAGCAGTTGAAGAAAAAAGAGTTTTGCTTGTAGACGCAGACCCTCAGGGAAATGCAACATCAGGTTCGGGAATCCCTCGAATATTATCAAGAAAGACGCTTTATAATATTCTTTTGTTAAATGAATCGATCGAAAATGTTGTAATGCCGACAGAACTACCTTTGTTGAGTGTTTTGCCGGCAGATAAAAACCTGGCAGGAGCGGAAGTTGAGCTGGTTGATGCCGAAAACCGGGAATATAGATTGAAAACCGTTTTATCAAGAGTAAAAGATAACTACGATTATATAATTGTTGATTGCCCGCCATCATTAGGGCTTTTAACCTTAAATGGATTGACCGCGGCAGACTCTTTACTTGTCCCGATTCAGTGTGAATATTTTGCGCTGGAAGGCGTAACCGAATTATTTGATACGTTAGCGCGTCTAAGAAGAGGCTTAAATCCACAATTAACAATTGAGGGATTATTATTAACAATGTATGACGAAAGAACGAATTTATCCGCAGCGGTCGCA
>Ga0209574_10000337_pt1 | contig 12146 bp, 12 predicted proteins | sample AgamicMgMarz_FD_187168 | JGI IMG/M metagenome (GOLD analysis project Ga0209574, IMG submission 187168) | Agave microbial communities from Guanajuato, Mexico - Mg.Ma.rz (SPAdes) (version 2) | ecosystem: Host-associated > Plants > Phyllosphere > Phylloplane/Leaf | place: Guanajuato, Mexico... | reverse complement strand
GCGCGACGGGAAGATTGCCGGGGCCAGTTTTACTTTACAGAGTCCTTCGGGCGACTGGGTGCATTACGTCATGTACTACTACCGCTCCGACGGCACGCTCGCCAAATCCGATTCGACGCTCAACACTTTTCGCGGCGACATCACGGTCGTACGGCAGGATTACTACAACTCCAAAGGCATCCTGCTCAAAGGCACGACGCACTGCAAAGACCTCAAGACGCAGAAGTCCAGACCCTGCGGCCAATACGAGGAGCAGCCCGTCCCGTCTTACAAGAACGTCAGAGAGCTTCCCTTTTATGGTCTGCTGAAAAAGTGACGCGCCGTCTCGAAAACCCGTGAAAGCTATAGCCTTCCTTCTTGTTCTCTTTCTCTTAAGCGTGCCCGCCGTTCCGTGTCAAACCGGAACCTTCGGCCTTCCGGCGGGCTCCGTAATCGTTGAGAGACGTATCGTAAGACCGGGCAGATTATTAATCTTGTGGATGATGCGCCCGACGAAAAACCCGCGCCAGACTCCCGGTGAACAATACACTTGCCCCGAAGAAACTCGCGGGAGCTTTTATAGCGGGCCTGCGAGAATCTCGCTGGCGCAACTTAAGCCTTACAGAATTATCAACACCATTTCTCTGATACCTGAATATACCGAAGAAGATGAGCTTGACCTCCCTTACCGGATTCACAAAGGCTCGTACTATCACGTCGAAGGAGTGGCGGAGGGAGAGGAGGGAGTTCCAACGCTGATGCAACTCAAAGATTATAACGGAGACGGCAAGGCTCTGGAATTCGCTCTCTTCGATGCTCTGGCCTGCATGGGTCTGCAAACGGCCCTCATCGGTTACAGCGAAGCGCAAGATAAAGTGATTCAGTATCCGATTAGGTTAGAAGTTATGGCGGGTAAGAATCAGATAGTGGAAGACAAGCTGTGGTTGGATTATTTATTCAGCCAAAAACCTGTCAGACCGGGCTACTGGAAATTCGAGATTGACTATCGCGGCAGAGGCGGCACGCTCAACCGTTACGAGATTCGCTATAACAGACGGGCGGAAAGGTTTGAAGGAAAGCTTAGATACGTGAGCGGCGAATAATCCGCTCTCAAAAAATTCGCGTATGCACTATCACTTAATCGGAATCTGCGGGACTGCTATGGCGTCGCTGGCCGGGATGTTGCAGGCGCGCGGCCATCACGTGACGGGCTCGGACGAGAATGTCTATCCGCCTATGTCCACGATGCTCGCGTCTCTGGGCATCAAGGTGATGCAAGGTTACGACGGCGCGCATCTAGTGCCTCAGCCGGATTGCGTCATTATCGGCAACGCCATCCCGCGCGGCAATGCGGAGGTCGAAGAGACATTGAATCGCAAGCTCCTCTATCGCTCGCAGGCCGAGACGGTCAAGGAAGAGTTCATACGCGGACGCCGCTCGCTGGTCGTCGCGGGCACGCACGGCAAGACGACGACCACGAGCATCGCCTCCTGGGTCATGGAGCGCGGCGGATTGAATCCGACCTTTCTTGTCGGCGGAGTAGTCCAGAACTTCGGCGCGAGCTTTCGCGTCACAGAGAGCAACTATTTCGTCATAGAAGGCGACGAATACGACACGGCCTACTTCGACAAGGGGCCGAAGTTCATGCACTACCTGCCCGAACTCGCTATCGTCAACAACATAGAGTTTGACCACGCGGACATCTATCAAGACCTCGCAGCCGTCAAGCTGGCCTTTCGTCGTCTGATGAATCTAGTGCCGGGCAACGGGCGGCTCATCGCCGGATGGGACAGCCCGAACGTGCGCGAAGTGGTCGGAGAGATGGGCCGCAAACTGCACACGCAGCTTGAGAGCTTCGGGACGGCAGACGACGCGCGATGGCAGGCAAGCGATATTACCTACATGGGCGAGTTGACACACTTTCGCGTCCTGCGCGAAGGCGCGGAGTGGGCGCGCTTTCGCACGCCGCTGATAGGCGAATTTAATGTCCGAAACTGTCTGGCCGTCATCATCGCCGCAGACGCGTGGGGCATCGAGCGCGAAGCGATTCAGGACGCGCTCGCCAGTTTCAAGAGCGTGCGCCGCCGCGCAGAGGTGCGCGGCGAAGCAGGCGGCGTGACCGTGATAGACGATTTCGCGCATCATCCGACGGCTGTGCGCGAGACTCTTTTGGCCCTTAAACAGAAATATGCTGGCCGCCGTCTCGTAGCGGTCTTCGAGCCGCGCTCTTGGTCTTCGCGTCTGGCTGTCTTTCAAGAGGACTATGCGCGTGCTTTCGCCGCTGCGGATTACGTAGTCATCGCCAGCGTTTTTGATAGCGGCAAAGCGACTGAGAAAGGCAGTGTGCTCGACACGCGCCGACTCATCGAAGAGATTGCCGCGCAGGGCAAGCCTGCTTTTAATATCGAAGGCGCGGATGAAATCGTCGCGCATCTCGCGCCCGAATTGCGTTCGGGAGACATCGTGGCTGTGATGTCCAACGGCGGCTTCGGCGGCATACATGAGAAGTTGCTTCAAGCTCTCGGGGCATAAAGACCAAAAAAAGTTTCGCGCAAAGGCGCTGGCGGCGCGAAGAAGAAGAAGTTATCGAAGATGAAGCGATGGAGACGGAACAGACATCTCGGCATCAGCGGTCGCTCTCTTTGATTATCTCCTGAAATCTGAGCGCGTCTTCCGTCATATAAATATTATTGAAGAAGACATAGGCCCTTTTATCTTCGGGCAGCATCGAGGCCAACTCTTCCAGTTCGCCTTCCTCATATTTGTATCGCCAACCTTTTCTGCCGTGCAATCTGAAATAGCATTTGGCGGGCGTGACGCTCTTGCCCACGAAAGGGTCTGTGACATGCCAGAGCTTTAGCTCCTGACAGATATTTTTGACGACCTTGCCGTCCCAATCGCCGCGCGGCTCCCAGCAGAATTTGAGCCGCCCGCGATTGATGCCGGAAAAGAATTTCTCCATGTTCGAGATATTCTCTGCCGTCTGTTTGAAGCTCGCAGGGCATTGGAACAAAATCGTTGTGGCGCGCAAAGCCTTTGCGCAGGCAAAGGTGGTTTCCCATGCGTCTCTCACAATCTGCGTTGGCTTGAAATATCCCGCCTCCGCTTTTTCCGTCTCGGTGAGCCTCTTTTTCAAACGCTTGTATGTCGGGCTTTTCGCCTCATGCGTGATGAGTTGCCATGCCTTCAAGGTAAACTCAAACCCGGCAGGCGTCTCTACGCGCCAGCGTTCGAGCGTCTGGATTTGCGGCGGTTGATAAAACGTGTGCTGGATTTCGACGCAGGAAAAAAGCTGCGCATATTCCGGCCTCGAAAGGCGAAAGCCACACGTCCCGACGCTCACTTTGCTTCTCATTTATCCGCCGCAGCCTCTTAAAATATTTGAAAAATGTAAGAAATAGCAGGGCCGGTCACGCAGTCAACATAACCCTACACAATTTAACAAAAGTTTTGTAACGCTGGCGAAGATTGCGCTTAGTAGAAGAGTAAGCGCCTACCGGCGCGGGAGGTGTGCGCGCGAAGTGAAGGACTTCTCCATGTTCGACCAAGCATTCAAAATTGCACAGAGCGTTGGCATACAAGACCTCGGAACTCTGTCCAACATCTCGCGGCGCGACTTTGATGAGCGCGAAACCTTTCTCTTCCGCGCGCAGGTTCCCGTGCTCGAATACATCAGCCTCTTGATTGAAAACAAGCTGCTGCTGACGACCAACCGGACGGGCCGCGTCTATGCCGGATTTGAAAAGCTTTCGCGGATAGAGCCTGTCGTGGAGCGTTACCTGCGAATCGCGGATGTCTCGGAGCGCGTCTATATCTTCGGCGAGCCGGATTGGAAGCCGCCGCGCCACCCGCACGTGCGCATCATCGGCTTGGAGAGCACGGACAGGATGGCGCGCGAGCTTTTTGTGATTGCAGACTCTTCGACACTGCGCGTCGCGCTCGTCGCCGTTGACGAAGATGGATTTGACGCACCCTTACTTGAAGCGCGAAACTTTCGCGCCATCAAATCGAGCAATCCGGCGGTCGTCTCAGGACTCGCGGCCTACGCCGAAGGCTTGATAGACACCTCGCTCGCCGCCTGATAAGCAGAAGAGATAATCGCTCAATTATGACGCGCTCAATTTGTGTGCGCAGCCGCAAAAGCTTTCACTGCTTGCGCCTGAATTCCCAAGGGGTTTGCGGAGACGATTCGCGCCACAGACCCAGATGAGAACCGCGCGCCGTTTTTTCAGCCTGCTCGTAGGTATAGCGGTCGCTCTCTGACAAGTCCTTCTTGTACTGCTTGCAATACCATGCGAGTCCTGCTTTAAGCTGCTCAAGCCCTACGTCGTAACCGTCAAGAAAGACTTTGGCGACGATTCTGCCTTCCCTGTCAGGTTTGCCGCGCGGGTCAAACTCTATGGTCACGGACTTGCCTGTCAAGAGTTGCGCCAGATTCTCCTGCGACGTGACGGCGTAAGACTGCCCGGCTTCCGGGGCGTCAATCCCCTGTATGCGTATGCGCAAGTGCTGGTTGGCCGTGTTGCTGATGACGAGCGTGTCGCCGTCCATGATGCCGACGACCTGCAATTCGACCATCGCGCGCAAGGGCGAACCCGGCTGCGCAGGGACTCCGCGCTTGAGCGGCGGCGAATCGTCTACCTTAAAAGGATTGTTGGAAGGGTCTTCATACGCGCGCTGTTTGTCGCGCATGCGGTCTTTCAAATCGCTGTCTACTCTTCTCCTTTGCGCGTTCGAGAGGTCGGCGCAGACAAGGATAAGAATGGTGGATAATATGAAGTAAGCAAAGTTTCTCATGTCCTCCTCCACCGGTCTTGTGTCTGAGCATCATGCTGTTGCTCATGCTGTGGAAATAGCAGGGGGCTCGCGCCCCTCATCTTCATCAGGCAACTCGACAAGCATCGCGCCGCGCTTCTTCTTAGAACCCGGAAGCGATGCTCTTTTCTCCTGCGGCGCGACCTCAACTTTTGACGAGAGGACGCGGCGTATGCGTTGTGGCAGGAGCATGGGTGCGATGCTCGCTACGGAAGCGGCCAGTTGCACGACATCGCCGCCGCCGCGCCAGTTTTCGCGTACGACCTTTTCGTCCGTACGATTAAGCAGACGCAGGAGCGTGAGCGCAATCAGATAGGCATCGTCAATCTGTCCGACAAACGGGAGCATGTCCGGGATGAAATCGAGCGGCATGACGGCGTAGACAATCGCTCCCGCGAACAGAGCCTTCTCGACACGCGGCACGCGCGGGTCTGTCATCAGCCTGCCGCACAAAGCAATCATGTTCGGCAGGAACATCAGCAAGCCCTTCATGCGTCGCTTCACTTCGAGCGCGGCCATCTCTTGCTCCTTAATTTTGAGACTGAAAAGCAGGGGGGTTGAAACCGTCAGCCAGTATAAATCTTAAACGTCGCACAATGCCAACAATTTTTTTACGCGCGAGGCATACCAGCCGAAGCTTGTTTGAATCCCTGCTCCTCAGTTAGACTTCAAACCCAATATGATTCTCGAAAAGATACGTCAACGCGCAGCAGCCGACACGCAGCACATAGTCCTGCCCGAAGGCGAAGACCCGCGCACGGTGGTCGCCGCAGGTCTCTGTTCCGAGCAGCGCATCGCGCGCATCACACTGCTCGGCAATGAAGAGAAGATACGCGCTCTGGCCCAGACGCACGGCGCAAAGCTCGGCGGCGTGGAAGTCATAGACCACAAGCGCGCGGCGGATTTTGACAAGATGGCACAGTTCTTTCATGAGCTTCGCCGCGCAAAAGGCTTGATGGCGGACGAAGCACGCGCGGCCATCGAAGACCCGCTCTTTTACGGCAACCTGATGGTGCGCATGAATCGCGCCGACGGCTCTGTCGCGGGCGCAACCAACACGACCGCGCACACAGTCCGCGCCGCGCTTCACTGCATAGGCGTGCGACAGGGTTTCAAACTCGTCTCATCTTTCTTTGTCATGGCTCTCAAAGACCGGAGCTTCGGACACGAGGGCGCACTCATCTACGCTGATTGCGGAGTGGTGATTGAGCCTTCCGCGACGGAGCTTGCGGAGATTGCCATCGCTTCCGCAGAATCCTGCCGCGCGCTGCTTGAGACAGACCCGCGCGTGGCCCTGCTCTCGTTCTCGACCAAAGGCAGCGCGAAGCACAGGCTGGTGGACAAAGTTGTCGAAGCGTTAAAGACTGTGCGTGCGCGCGTGCCGGAGCTTGAGATAGACGGCGAGTTGCAGGCAGACGCGGCCCTGCTCGCGTCCGTCGCGCAATCGAAAGCCCCCGGCTCAAGCGTCGCGGGCCGCGCCAACGTGCTCATCTTTCCAGACCTGCAAGCGGGCAACATCGCATACAAACTGACGGAAAGACTCGCCGGCGCGACCGCCATTGGCCCAATCCTCCAAGGCTTGGATAGACCCGCCAACGACCTCTCGCGCGGCTGCAAGGCCGAAGACATCGTTGACGCAGTCGCCATCACAGCCGTCCAGGCGCAGGCGCGCAAAAGAGCAGGCTAAGCTTTAGCCGGCAATCTTTCTCATGCCTCCGCCGCATCCAACACGGCAGATTTCCCGAACGCTTGTGCCAAAGTCGAGGTTTCCGCAAGTGCCTTCCAGACTTCTAACTTTCTTTATCATCGCCTTCATGCTCTTCTGTGCCACGGCCTCTCTGCAACATGCGCAGGAGATTGAGAAACCTTCTCTGGCAAATCCCGCGCAGCCGCAGCCTACGCCGCGTGACGAGCAGGAGCCCGTCAAAGTCTTTACAGAGGAGGTGCGCCTGCCCGTCATAGCGAAAGACGATTACGGACGTTTTGACCCGACGCTTGGGCCAGACGACCTGCTTGTCTTTGAGGACGGCGTGCAGCAGGAAATCAAGAGCGTGAGAAGGATGCCGGCGAGCGTGCTTCTGCTTTTAGGCACTGGCGGAGACATGAATCCGGCGATGCGTGTCGGCACGACGCGCGACACAGCCGCGCGGCTCGTCTCAAGCTTGCGCGAAGGCGACCAGATGGCAGTCCTTCAGTTCAGCAATCGCGTAGAGGTCTTGCAGGCTTGGACTGAAGATGAAGAGGAAGCCGCGCACGCTCTGAAAACAAAGCTGCATTCTGGAAGCGGCTCGCAGCTGGCGGAAGCCATCAGCGCCGCCGCCGCTTTTTTCGTCAACCAACCCTTAGGCAATCGTCATCTGGTCTTGATTACAGACGGCGTGGAGATGCCTTTCGGTCGCGCGAGCTATGAAGAGGCGATGAAAGTTTTGACGCAGGCAGGCGGCCCTGAGAGCAAGGCCGCGTGGGAGGCCGCCGTCAAGCGTCTGATTGCAGCGCAGGCCAGCGTGCATGTCATCAGTTATACGGAGTATGCGCGGATGGCTTACAAGGGAAAGAATAAAAAGTACAAGGGCAGCAACGCGCCTGTGGGCAGCGTCCGCGCCTCAGGCATACAGAACGCAGGCTCAGACCCGACTGTGCCGCCCAACACGACACGCCCTGGCGTCACAGACCCTGCGTACGGCGACGGCATCAACTTTGACCCGCAGATGCGTCGCCTGCGCAAAGCTTATGAGAAGGCCATGAAGGGCGGCGAGCAGAAGTTGACCGCGCTGGCGGAAGAGACTGGAGCGCGCATCCTGAAACCCGAATCGGCGGAAGAGATGATTGACAACTCCGCAGAGATTGCGCGCGACATAGGAGCGCAATACGTCGTCACTTACGTGCCCAAGCGACCACTCGCAGAAGCGCGGCCCGGAGAATATCGCAAAGTGCAGGTCGCCCCGCGCCGCACAGGACTCACCGTGCGCTCACGTCGCGGATACATAGTGACTCCGACACAATGAGAAGGCACAAAGAAGAATTTCCCGCAGGTGGCGCTGGTGGCGCAAAGAAAGTTTATATAGCTTCCTTTGCGCCACCAGCGCCACCTGCGGGAAATTTTTCTTCGCTTTTAGCTTGCGAGCACGGCCAGATTAGACTCGAACAACTCGGCCATCGCTTGCGGCAGAGGCTTCTCCTGCGCGCGTATCAGCGAGCGGCGGCGCAGGTCTTCCCAATCCTCCTTCGGGACTCTGTGAAAAGCCGCCACGACCTGCGGGTCAAACTGCTGCGAGCCGCATCTGTCAAGTTCCGCAGCAGCATCTTCATAAGAACGGCCAGTGCGATATACGCGGTCGCTTATCATCGCATCGAAAGCATCCGCGACGGCGAAGATGCGCGCATTGAGGTCAATCTCTTCGCCGCGCAACCCGAGCGGGTAGCCAGAGCCGTCCCACTTCTCGTGATGCTGCGCGACGACGCGCGCCGCGCCTTCCAAGAATTTAATCTCGCGCAGGATGGCCTGTCCGTGTAGAGGATGCTGTCGCATCTTCACCCACTCTTCCTCCGTCAGCTTGGCAGGCTTGCGCAGGATTGCATCCGGCACGCCAATCTTCCCTATGTCATGCAGGAGCGAGCCGAACTCCAGAGACTTCATCTGCTCTTTATCGAGTCCAAGCTCTCTACCGAGTCGCAGGCTGAAAGTCACTACGCGCTCAGAGTGTCCATGCGTCTCGGCATCGCGCGTCTCAAGCGCCTGGGCCAGAGCCTTGAGCGTCGAGCGATAAGCATCCTCGACAGATTCCAATGCTCTATCCAGCGCGGCTGTGCGCTGCTCGACAAGCTCTTCGAGATGATTTTCATAACGCCGCTTGGCCGCGCGCAACTCGTAATGTTCGAGCGCACGGCGGACGGCCACCTCCACCTGCCGTAGGTCGAAAGGCTTCATGATGTAATCGAACGAGCCGGCGCGCAGAGCCTTAATCGCGCTCTCAATGGTTTGCACGCCGCTAATCATCAGCACGACCGTCTCCGGCGAGATGCTGAGCACATGCGGAATCATCTCCAGCCCACTCATGCCGCCCATCATGATGTCGCTGATAATGAGATTGAAGTGACCTTCGCGCAGTTTCTCCAGAGCCTCTTCCGCCGAAGAAGCAGAGGCGCATGAGTAATCCATGCCCAGCAACTCGCACAACACTTCTCTGATTTCCGGCTCGTCATCGACGACGAGGATACGCGCCTTGGCATCGCTTGCTTCAATCATCATTCAAACTCCGACGAAAATAATTTTCACAAAAAGGGGCTGAGGTAAATTCTGGGCGGTAAATTCAGAGGACTGAAATCCTAAACTCATTGTCTCTCAAATTTTCGAGAAACGGAAGCAACACGCCGCAGGGGCGGCGGCGCGAGCGGGCCTGTTTATTATACAATCATCCACACATTTGGCAAACAACTTTTTACACAAGCCCCGGCCAACGCCCCGGAAACCAATTTTGCGCCAGTTTCCTCAGCTTTTCATCCAATATCCATCCTAATCCGCAACGGTTGACGATTCCCGCCCGACACCCTATCATGTCTGCTCACCCAAGTGCCGGAGTGGCGAAATCGGTATACGCACCAGACTCAAAATCTGGCGTCTGTCATGGACATGTCGGTTCGAGTCCGACCTCCGGCAAATCAAATTTTCCAGCAACCGCAAATGAACATTGCCAGCTTCGTCACTTTGCCTCAGGTATCTGCGATTAATTAGGGCGCGGTACTGCAACCAAACAGTTATTCATCCATTAAGCAGATTCTTTGAGCAGGAGCATCATGAAAAAATTCTATCTCTTAATCTCATTCACGCTCATCACCCTCTCTGTCCAAAACATCTACGCGCAGCAGCCTGAGAGTCCGCCGCCTCCGCCTGCTGACGAGTACAACGAGAAGGCTTGGAAGACTTTTACTTCAACCGAAGGCGGGTTCACGGTGTTGATGCCGGGGCAGCCCGTGAAGAGCGGGCAGGTGCTCAACTCGGAGGGTGGCACGGGGCCGCTGGCCTACTATACATACAATTTGAGAACCGCCGTGGCCGAGTACGGAGTCTCTTATTCGGACTTTGAGTATGCGATGAGCGATCCGGCCATCGCGAGGATAGCTTACGACGGGGGCAGGGATAATCTGCTGGCCAAAAATTCCCTGAAGCTGATAGATGACAAAGACATCTACATCAACGGCTATCTGGGGCGGCAGATTGTCGCCGAGGGCAAGGATTTTATCTTTCATGACCGGATGGTCGCCGTCAACAAGAGATTTTATCAGGCGATGATTGTGACGCGTAACTATCGTCCGGGCCAGCAGGGGACGAACAAGTTTTATGAGATGATTGTCAATAAATTCCTAAGCTCCTTAAAGCTCATCAATATTGAAGCGGTGACAAACAACGCGCCTTTGCAGAAGTCTCAAGAGGTCGCTTCGATTGATTTAGGGAGAGTAGAGAACAACGTCTATCTCAACACCTATTTTAAGTTTCAGATGAGCTTGCCTGCCGACTGGCATGTGCAGGAGCGCGAGACGGGCCAGGCTGTGCTGGATGTCGGGCGCGAACTGGTGAAGGGCTCGAATGCGCAGACCAATGCCGCGCTCGACCAATCCATCGCACGGACTCTGATTCTCTTCACCATCAGCAAGTCTCCACTAAACGCGCCGACAGGCACACAGGCTGTCCTGCAATGCGGCGCGGAAAAAATTGATGACGCGCGTATCACGAGCGCGGTCTATATGGAGATGAACAAGAAATTCCTGCTGGCCTCGCCCATGCGTTACAAGCTTCTGCGAGACAGCTATACGGAGACTGTCGGCGGCGTGAGCTTCTCCGTCTTTGAACTGGAGCAGACGCGCGAGGGCAGCCCGTCCGTCAAGCAGAAGTATTACGGCGCGACGCGCAAAGGCTTTATACTGTTTTTTGTCGCCACATACATGGCTCAGGAAGACCGCACGAAGATGGAAAAAATTCTGGGCACGATTAAGTTTGAATAACAAGGAGAGGGACAAGTCATGGAAGAACAGCAAACGAACCAGCCGGACGACTCGACGGAAGAAGCGCCGCGCCAGCCCGGCGGCACACAACCCGCCACCACACCCGGCGCAGAGAATCCTGAAAGCGAAGAGATAAAAGAAGAGAAGAGTCCGAACACGGAGTAATTCCCAAGCGGCTTAAAAAAACAATTTCCCGCACAGGCGCAAAGAGAAACAGCTTGTCTTCCTTGCGTCTGTGCGGGAAACTTTTCTTTGCTTTTACTTCAAATTCACTTCGGCTTGCTCGCCTCTTCTGCGTCTCTGAATTGAGCAATCGCGGCGCGAAGGGCTGGCAGGTTCTCTTGCACAAGCTCGCCGTCAGAGATGCCGCGCAACTCAATCGTGACGGTCGGGATGCGCATGTCTATGCCCGCATAAGTCCCCAATGAACCGGGCGTCTCATAGCCAAGGTAAGGACAGAGCTCATAGCCGTTGATGCCCGCCATCATTGCCGCAATCTCCTCGCCCGGCCCGTCCCAGTTCATGCAGCCGAGCGCGGCATGCAGAGTAATCAAGAGGTCTGGCGGATAACTCTTGATGAGATTGATGACGGCTCGCGTCTCCGGCTCAGACGCAGGCTCTTTGCCCGGATAATGTTTTTCGTCCGGCGAATCACTGCGCCATGAAGTTGAAGGAAAATTGCGATTGATGTCTACGCGCGCGCCGTTGACGCGTGTGCTTTCGATGAGTCCGTCCGGGTTGACCTCAGGCACGATGATGACGGTCGGCCCGGACGTTAGAGGCTCGCGTTGCAGCGTGGCCGCTAAGGCTTTGGCAAGCACTGCCGTCGCCTGCTCGTCGCCGTGTATCGCCGCGAGCACGATGACGCGCTTCTCTCCGCTTCCGTGAACGGAGGCAGTGATGCTGCGCCCGCGCACGCTCTTGCCTATCTCAAAATAGCGAACATTCTGCCTGCTCTGCGGATGAAGGACGGATGCGCCGACGCAGATGATGAGAGAAGCCAATAGAGCAAGCCTCAACATCTTTGCACTGTAATAGACTACTGGGGGATGTCTGTCATTCATGCTTTTATGCTTCGACTAAAGATTGACAGACATTTCGAGCAGCCTCCTTTTCATGCTCTTCCGGCATCGTCCAAGTCTCTCCGACTTCGCCTAGAGCTATGCGCCACTCTTCATCTCCCGCTGCGGCGCGCAGGCGCGTGATTGGTTCATCAAGAGGCTCGCGGCTCAGGCGGAAAGTCTTGTGGTGCATCGGCAGAATATACTTTGCGCCCATCTCGCGCCGCATGGCCCAAGCCTGTTCCGGGTTGGCGTGAGCATACACGTACGGGTCATAAGCTCCAATGGGCA
>Ga0209574_10000336_pt1 | contig 12156 bp, 12 predicted proteins | sample AgamicMgMarz_FD_187168 | JGI IMG/M metagenome (GOLD analysis project Ga0209574, IMG submission 187168) | Agave microbial communities from Guanajuato, Mexico - Mg.Ma.rz (SPAdes) (version 2) | ecosystem: Host-associated > Plants > Phyllosphere > Phylloplane/Leaf | place: Guanajuato, Mexico... | reverse complement strand
AAGCCTTCTCCTGGAAGGCGCTCCTGTTCCTGCTCTTCCTCAACTCGCAGTGGCTGCACATCTTCTGGATCACCGACGAGTATGTGGCCGCCGAGCTGGGCGGCAACTCGGCGAGCACGCTGCCCGCAGGGTTGGCGTGGGTGGCGATCCTGATCGACTACCTCGAGTTGCCGGTGATCTTCGACACGCTCAAGCGCTTCGCCACCGCGGTGCGCCGGCGGCGGCTGCCGAGCGCCCCCGTCAGCGAGCGGCTCTAGCCCCGCTGATCGCCCCGGGAAGCGGGCGGGCTGCGCGGAGTGGCGGCCCGCCGGGGCCGCTTGACCGCACTTCGCCGGGCTGGTTGGATCGCCCCCTGCGCAAGCTCGCCCCGATCCTGGTCGCCGCCGCCCTGCTGGCCGGCTGCACGGTCCCCAAGCCGCCCGGCGAAGCGCCGCTGCGCTACCGCGACGTCGTCTTCGGCGGGGCCACCAAGACCGCCGACGTCCACTACGGCACCGCGCCCAACCTGCAGGGCGACCCGGTCGACCTGAAGTTCGACTTCTACCAGCCGACCGGGGACACGGTGAAGCGGCGCCCGGTCGTCATCTGGGTTCACGGCGGTGGATTCTCGGCAGGCAACAAGAGCAACGGAACCGACTGGGCGACCTCCTTCGCGCGGCGCGGCTTCGTAACCGTCTCGCTCGGCTACCGGCTGCTCGCGACCGGTCCCTGCGGAGGCAGCGGGCCGGTGCCGCAGCAGTGCTACACGGCCGCCCAGGCCGCGCAGCACGACGCCCAGGCCGCCGTCCGCTTTCTGCGCAAGCACGCCGCCTTCCTGGGCGTCGACCCCGACCGCATCGCGATGGCCGGCGAGTCCGCCGGAGCGGTGACCTCGCTGCTGGTCGGTTGGCGCCCCGATGACCCCGGCACCAGCGGCAACCCCGGGCCGCCGTCCGACATCCGCGCCGCGGTCTCGGTCGCGGGCGGCCTGCCGATCGACGACTACATCTCAGCGGGCGACGCTCCCGCGCTGTTCTTCCACGGCACCGCCGATCCAACCGTCCCGTACTCCTGGGCAACGGGCAACGTCAGCGCGATGGCCCAGCGCGACCTGATCGTCGGCATCGAACCGTTTAGCGGCGAGGGCCACGGCATCCTCGGCCCGCACCGCAACCTGATCCACGAGCAGGCCGCGTACTTCCTCTACTTCATGATGGATCTGGCGCACGCGGCGCGCTGAGCGCCTCGACCGGGAACCCCTCCTGCATGCTGCCGTCCAGGCGGCGCGCCGGCCGCGCCGCCACCAGGCAGTTGTAGACCGCCTCGTGCGCGGCCTCGTAGGCGGCCGCGAAGAAGGGGTTCAGCCGCTCGGTCGCCACGTCCCCGCCGGCCGCCGTGCTGAATGCCACAGCGATCTCGCCCGAGCCCTCGGAGGCGTAGGAGCCGATCCGCGCCAGCCCCAGCAGCGCCCGCAGCGCGAGCCGGCGCAGCTGCTGGGCCGACAGTGGCGCGTCGGTCGCGCACACCGCGATGCACGAACCGTGCGACTCGCGCCGGCGCTCCACTGCTCCGAACTCGAGGCCGGGGACGTGGAGATAGTCGCGGTCGCCGAAGTTGCACAGCAGCAGCACCCCGACGTGGTGCTCGCCGACGGCGCGCGAGGCCGTGCCGATGCCGCCGGGGAAGTCGAACAGGGCCATCCCGGTGCCGGCTCCCACACTGCCCTCCGTGACGTCGAGACCGAGGTTCGACAGGGCGGCGTCCACGTCCCCGATCGCAACCGTGCGCGAATCGGCCATGTCGCCGTCGTCGCACTCGCCCACCACCGGCAGCACGATGTTGTCGGGCCCGCGCCCCGATGCCAGCACCGCCGCCTGGAAGACGGTGCCGACCGCGTGCGACCCGCACAGGTACACGGGCGTCTCGATCACCCCGCGCTCGTCGATCTCGAGCTTGGCGGTCAGCTCGCCCACCCCGTTCACCACCGCCGCACCGGCCCGGGCGGGCAGGGCCGGCGGCGCGACCACCGTCACGCCCGTGCGCTGGCCACTCCCCGCCTGGGCGTGGCCCACGCGCACGCCGGGCACGTCCGTGATCGCGTCGCGCGGCCCCGGGGTGAGCCGCCCGACCGGCCCGCCCAGCTCACGCCACCGCATCGGGCGCGCGCTTGGGGTCGTGCAGCAGGCACGCGGCGAGCTGGCCGTCGCTGCCGGCGGCGAGCAGCGGCGGATCGACGCTGTCGCACGGCTCGAAGCGCCGCGGGCAGCGCGGGTGGAAGCGGCACCCGGACGGGACGCTGGTCGCGTCGGGCAGCTCACCCGACAGCGGCTCGCGGATGCGTGCCTCGGCCGAGGGCACCGGCACAGCGGCCACCAGCGCCTGCGTGTACGGGTGCTGCGGGCGCTCGATCACGTCCACGGCCGACCCATGCTCGACGATCCGCCCCAGGTACATGACCGCGAGCCGGTCGCACAGCGACCACGCCAGGCTGAGGTCGTGGGTGATGAACAGCAGGGCGAGGTCGCGCCGCGTGCGCAGCTCGATCAGCACCTGCAGGATCTGGGCCCGGACCGAGACGTCGAGCATCGAGACCGGCTCGTCGCAGATCAGCCCGTCCGGCTCCAGCACCAGCGCCGCGGCGATCGCCACGCGCTGACGCTGCCCGCCCGACAGCTGGTGCGGGTAGCGGTCGAGGAAGCGCCCCGAATCGAGGCCCACGTCCTCCATGGCGCGCTGCACACGCGCGTCGTGATCTCCGTCAACGCCCTGGACGCGCAGCGGCTCGGCCACGATCGTCGCCACGCGCTGGCGCGGGTTGAGCGTCTGGTAGGGGTCCTGGAAGATCATCTGCACGTTGCGGCGCAGCTCGCGGAGCGCCGTCTTGCCGTTCACCGAGGCGCCGTCGCTGGCGACCTCGCCGGCGGTTGGCGCCACCAGGCCGAGCAGCGCCCGCGCCAGCGTGGACTTGCCGCAGCCCGACTCGCCGACCACGCCGAGGATCTCCCCGCGGCGCCACTCGAGCGAGACCCCGTCGACCGCGCGCGCGGAGGCGCGCCGCGTGCGGAAGTGCACGCTTAGATCGCGCACCTCCATCAGGGGCGCGCTCATCCGGCCGCCCCCTCGGCGGCCGCCTCGTGAGCGGCAGGCCACTGGGCCCAGGGCGCGAAGTGGCAAGCCGCCGCCTGCGCCGGGCGCACCTCACGCAGCGCCGGATCCTCGAGGCACTGCTCGGCCGCGTACGGGCAGCGCGGCCGGAAGCGACAGCCCTGAGGCAGGTCGCCGGGGTCGGGGGGCCCGCCCGGAATCGCCGCCGCCAGCTCGCGCGATCCGCCGATCACCGGGAGCGAGTCGAGCAGGCGCTTCGTGTAGGGATGCTGGGGCGCGGCGAAGACCTCCTTGACCGGGCCGGTCTCGACGATCCGCCCCGCGTACATCACCGCGATCCGGTCGCACGTCTCCGACAGCACGCCGAGGTCGTGCGAGATCAGGATCAGCGCCAGGCCGAGCTGCTCGCGCAGGCGCTCGAGCAGTTCCAGGATCTGGGCCTGCATGACGACATCGAGGGCCGTGGTGGGCTCGTCGGCGATCATCAGCGAGGGCCGGCACGCCAGGGCGAGCGCGATCATCACGCGCTGGCGCTGGCCGCCCGACAGCTCGTGGGCGTAGCGGCGCCCCAGCGCCGGCGTCAGGCCGACCGTGGTGAACAGCTCGCCGATGCGCGCGCCCACGTCCTTGGCGCTGGCCGGCCGCTCGTGCAGGTAGATCGCCTGCGCGATCTGGCTGTCCACCCGCTTGACCGGGTCGAGCGAGTTCATCGCACCCTGGAACACCAGCGACACATGGCGCCAGCGCACGACCTGCATCCCCGCCTCGGTACGCCGTTCGACGTTGATCGGCTCCTCGACGCCGGGCGGGCGCAGCGTCATCGTGCCGGTCTGCTCGAAGCCGCCGGGCAGCAGCTTCATCAGCGCGAGCGCGGTCGTCGTCTTGCCGCAGCCGGACTCCCCCGCCAGCCCGACCGCCTCGCCGCGCTCGAGCGTGAGGTCCACGCCGTCCAGGATCGGCCGCCCGGCGTGGGTCACGTGCAGGTCGCGGATCTCGAGCAGCGCGCTCATGCCTGCTGCTCCCGCAGGCGCGGGTTGACGTACTCCTCGAACAGGTAGCCGAGGATCGACACCGACAGCACGAGCAGCGTGATGCACAGGCCGGGCGGGATCACGTACCACCACGCCCCGGCGCTGGGCGCGCCCGACGAGAACGCGTTCTCCAGCATCGTGCCCCAGGAGATGCGCGCGGGGTCGCCGAGGCCGAGGAACGCGAGCGCCGCCTCGGACAGGATCGCCACGGCGACGATCAGCACGGTGTTGGCGAAGATCAGCGGCAGCGTGTTGGGCAGGATGTGGGTGCGGATGATGTAGCCGTCGCTCGCACCGAGAGCCCGCGCGCGCTCGACGAACGCGCGCTCGCGCAAGGTGAGCACCTGGGCGCGCACGATCCGCCCCGTACCGGCCCAGGACGTGAGCCCGATGACCGCGATCAGCACGGTCAGCGACGGGTCGAGCAGGCGCGCCAGCACGATCATCAGCGGCAGCGTGGGTATCACGAGGAACCAGTTCTCGAGCGAGTCGAAGATGCGGTCCGTCCAGCCACCGAAGTAGCCGCCGAGCAGGCCGACCGCCGCGCCCAGGACGGCGGAGATCGCTGCCGCGGCGAAGCCCACCACCAGCGAGACGCGCGTGCCCACGAGCAGCTGCGAGAAGACGTCCGAGCCCTGCTCGGTCGTCCCGAGCCAGTGGTCCGTGCTGGGTTTGGCCAGGATGTCGAGACTCGAGGCATCCGGGTTGTCGGGCGCGATCGCGCTCCCGAAGATCGCGAGGAACAGGAACAGCCCCAGCATCCCCAGGCCGATCCGCCCGCGCCAGGTGCCCAACAGCAGGTCGCGGACGCTGCGCTCGGTCACGTGGCCTGCACCCGCGGATCGAGGACGAAGTAGAGGCAGTCGGCGAGCAGGTTGGCCAGGATCACGCCGGCCGAGAAGATCAGGAACGTCCCCTGCAGCACCGGGAAGTCCTTGGCGTTGATCGCGGTGAAGCTGAGCTCGCCGAGGCCGGGCCAGGAGAAGATCGTCTCGATCGTGATCGCGCCGCCCACCACCGCCCCGAACTGGATCGCCGACAGCGTCACCAGCGGCAGCAGCGCGTTCGGCACGGCGTGCCGGCGCACAACGCGGTCCCAGGGCAGGCCGATCGCGCGCTTGACCGTGATGAAGTCCTCGGTCAGGACGTCGACCATCGACGAGCGCATGATCAGGAAGTACTGGCCGAGCAGCATCAGCGTCATCGCGGTGGCCGGCAGCACCAGGTGCTCGGCGACGTCAGCCGCCTGGGCAAGCCAGCTGGAGAAGTCCTCCCCCGGCGTCATCTGCTGGCCGGCCGGTAAGACGGGCAGCCAGACGGCGAACACGAGGATCAGGATGATCCCGATCCAGTACTCGGGCGCCGCGTAGGTGAACAGGCTGAAGCCGAGCAGCCCGTCGTCGGCCGGCTTGCCGCGCCTGGTCGCGGCGATCACCCCCAGCCAGGCGCCGATCAGCGTGGCCAGCACTGTGCCCGTGCCCACCAGCAGCAGCGTCCAAGGCAGCGCGTCCTTGATCTCGGTCCACACCGAGCGGCGGGTGCGCTGGCTGATGCCCAGGTCGAACCGCAGCGTGTCGCCCGCGTAGTCGACGAACTGGCCGGTGATCGGTTTGTCGAGCCCGTAGCTCGCCCGCAGCTTCTCGATCTCCTGGGGCGTGGCCCGCGGCAGGCGCGCCAGCTGGGTCGTGGGGTCTCCCATGACCCGGAACAGGAAGAAGTTGAAGACGAGGACGAACGCGAACGTCAGCAGCGCCGCCGCCACCTTGCCCGCCAGCCAGCGCGGGCTCACGAACGGCGCCTCACGTCTCCAGCTCCAGCGGCTCGCGCCCGCCACCGCGGCGGCGGCGCAGGAACACGAAGGCGAGCAGCCCCAGCACGACCACGCCGATCGCGACGAAGATGCCGGCGCCGCTCCCGCCGCCGTCGCCCCCGCCTTCGGCGGGCGCGATCGCGAGCATCGGCTGGTAGGAGACCTGCTGGCAGAACGGATCGCCGTCGGGCTTCGGGCACGAGCGTTCGATGTTGGTGACCCTGTCCGTCCGATACGCGGTCAGGAATGGATCCTCGGTCAACACCAGGTACGGCAGGTCACGCTGCGTGAGCTCGATCATCTGGCGGATCAGGTCCTTGCGCTTGTCCGGGTCGAACTCGCCGGTCTGCTGCTTGAACAGCCGGTCGTACTCGGGATTCGAGTAGAACGAGTCCGAGGAGCCGCCGATGTCGCTGGTCGTGACGAGCTTGAGCAGCGCGCTCGGGTCGTATGGATCGCCGCCCCAGCCCCATACGAACGCATCGAAGTCGGGCGCTGGCACGCCGTCGTTCTTGCGCGTGGTCAGCTCGGTCAGCTTGTCGGTGCTGATCACCTGCACCTTGAACTCGACCCCGACCTCGCGCGCCTGCTCCGCGATCACCTTGGCCGCCTGCGTGTCGGAGGGCGACTCCGAGCGCACGAACAGGTCGAACGACAGCGTCACGTCGCCCTTCTTGCGCAAGCCGTCGCCCTCGCGCGCGTACCCGGCGTCGTCGAGCATCTGGTTGGCCCTGTCCGGGTCGTAGGCGTAGTCCTCGGCCGGCTTCTCGTAGAAGCTCTTGTAGAAGGTCGGCACGATGCCGTGGCCCACGAACGAGGTGCCGCGGCTGGAGATCTCGTTCACGCGGTTGCGGTCGACGGCGTATCCCACCGCTTGCCGGACCACACGGTCCTGCACGCCCGGGTTGACCTTCGCGTCGGGGCAGATCTCCTTCGAGCAGACGTTGAACCCGAGCTCGGTGAACGAGGGCGAGGGCGCGCGCACCGCCTCGATCCCGTCGACATTCTCGACCTGGCTGAAGGCCGTCGGCTCGACCTCCATCGTGGCGTCGATCTCGCCCAGCTTCAGCGCCCGGATGACCGCGTCGGTGGTCCCGTACTTGATGAACTGGATCTCGTCGTAGTTGGGCTTCTCGCCGCGCCAGTTCGGGTTGCGTTCCATCTTCACGATGCGCCCGCGGGTGAACTCGGTGACCATGAACGGGCCGCTGCCGACCAGCGGGAGCTTCGGCTGGTAGGAGCCCGTCAGCTCCTTGACCGTGCTCTTGCCGTAGACGTGCTCCGGGATCATGTAGATGAACAGGCCGCCGATGACGCGGGCGTCCGGCTGGTCGGTGTGGACCACGACCGTGTGCTCGTCAGGCGTCTCGACCCTGGTGACGTTGCTCGTGTAGCCGGAGAAGATCAGGCCGTTGGTGCCCAGGGTCTCGAGCGAGTACTTCACGTCCTTTGACGTGATCGGCTCGCCGTCGGACCACTTGGCGCCCTCGAGCAGATGGAACGTGACCGCCTTCTTGTCCTTCGAGACGTCCCAGCTCTCGGCGATCCCCGGAGCCGGCGACACGTCGTCCGGGCTGAAGTTCACGAGCAGATCCCAGTTGAGCGCCCAGAGGCGGAAGTTCTCCTCGTCCTGTGCGACGAACGGGTTGAGCGTCTGGACGTCCTGTCCCCAGCCGAGCTTCAGGACCTTCTTCTCGCCGCCGTCGTCCTGGGCTCCGGCCGGCAGCGCCGTCACCGCGACGATCAGCGCCGCGACCGCCCCCAGCACTGCCACGATCGTCCTCAGCCTCATCCGATTCTCCTCATGGTTGTTCGGCTACCGCCGCCTCTGTCACTTCGAGGGTCTTTGCGCCGCCGTCGAGCCGGGCCATCGTCCCGAGCGGCATCGTTGCCATGTGCTTGCCGTGGCCGACGGGCACGTTCGCCAGCGCGGGGATCGCGAGCGGCGCGATCAGCTCGTCGAGCACCTCCTCGATCGAGAGCCTCGACTCAGGCCCCTCCGGCAGCGTCTGCGCCTTCAGGTTCACGTTCGTCCCGAACACGAAGCCGGCCGCGTTGTCGAGCTTGCCTGCGCGGATCAGGTGGTTGAGCGCCGTGTCGACCAGGTACTCCTCGGTGTTCAGGTCCTCGACCATCACGATGCAGCCGTCGGTCTGCACCTCGAAGGGCGTGCCGATGCTCGCGCAGAGCAGCGTCAGGCAGCCGCCCACGAGCGGCGCCTCCGCCACGCCCTCGCCGACGGTCAGCACGTACGGGTCCTCGGGGTCCTCGAACACGCGCCCGAGCGGCTCCGGCTGGAGCGCGCGGTGGAACCAGTGCTTGGTCTCCTCGGTCAGCTCCTCCTTGCGCCGCGTGAAGCGCACGAAGTTCGGCCCGTAGAACGTGACCCAGCCGGCGTGGGCGGCGAGCGCGAGGTGCAGGGCGGTGATGTCGCTGAAACCGCACACGATGCGCGGCGCGCCGAGGGCGTCCCAGTCGATCCGGTCGTGCAGCCGCGCAGCGCCGTAGCCGCCGCAGAGCGTGTGCACCATGTCGATGCCGGGCTCGCTGAGCGCCCACTGCAGGTCGGCCGCGCGCTCCTCGTCGGTGCCGGCCAGGTAGCCGTGGACCTTGCGGTGGTTGGGCCCGAACACGACCTCGTGCCCGAGCGCCTCGAAGTACGCGGTCGCCTGCTCGATCTCGGAGCGCGTCTGGGGCGGGCTGGCCGGGGCGACGACGGCGATCGTCGCGTGCTGGGGGAGCGCGGGTGGCTTGACGCGGGCGGTCACGGCGTGGCCTCCACCCGCCCGCTCTCGATCGCCTCCGCGATCAGCTCGCGGGACGCCTGCAGCGAGCCCAGCACGAGCTCCACGTGCAGCTCTGCGACCTCCTCGAGCCCGAGCGGGCCGTCCGAGTCGAACCAGAGCGCGACCCCGGTGCACTGGAGCAGGATCGCGTAGGTGGCCACGGGCACGTCCGAGGTGCGCAGCGCGCCGTCCCGGATGCCGTCGCGGATCATCCCGCTGAACATGCGCTGGTAGTCGTCGCGCTTGGCGATCAGCGCGGCGCGCGGCGCGTCGTTGAGCGCGCGGATCTCGCTGTCGGTAACGAACGCGGCGCGGGTGTGGAGCCCGTGGAAGACCACATGCTCGCGCACCGCCGCGGCGAGCCGCAGGGCGGGCCGCTCGTGGCGCTCGACGGCGGCGACGACGCGATCGGTGAGCCGCTCCATGAAGTCATCCTGCAGGCCGACCAGGATCTCCTCCTTGCTCGCGTAGTGGTGGTAGATCGCCGCGGGCTGCACGCGCGCCTGTGAAGCGATCGCGCGCATCGAGGTGGCGTGGTAGCCGAGCCGCGCGAACAGCTCGAGCGCGGCGTCGTGAATCGCCTCCCGGGTTTCGGGGCCGGTGCGAGTCAGCTCAGCTCCAACAGCTCGGAGGTCTGCTCCTGGGTGGCCACCTCGCGCCCGAGCGACCCGGCCAGCCCGACCGCCATCTCCACGAGCGCGGCGTTCGACGGCGCCAGCACGCCGCGGCGCAGGTAGGCCACGTCCTCGAGCCCCGTCCGGATCCCGGGGGCGCCGTGCAGAAGGGCGAGCGCGAGCATGCGCGGGTGGTGGCGGCCGATGCAGGTGACGGTCCAGAACGTGCCGGGCGGCAGCGGGCGGATCATCCCGGCCAGGGCCTCCGGCGAGGCGTCGATCCCGCCCGGCACGCCGAACACCAGGTTGATGCGCAGCGGCGGCGCGAGGATGCCCTCTTCGAGCCAGCGGATCGCGCTGATCACGTGGCCCACGTCGAAGCACTCGACCTCGAGCGCGATGCCGGCCTGCGTCGCGCGCTCGATGATCCCGCGGCCCGCCGCCGGCGGCGTGATGAAGGTGTCGTCGCCGAAGTTCATCGAGCCCGACTCCACGCCCGAGATGTCCGGCTGGGCCTCGAGGCCGGTCGTGCGCTCCTCGATCGTCATGTCGTTGCTGCCGCCGGTCGACACCATCGTGAGCACGTCGCTGCCTGCGCGGATGCGCTCGATCACGTCCTTGAACAGCTCGGGCCGGCCGCTCGGCGTGCCGTCGTCCTCGCGCACGTGCAGGTGTACGACGGTCGCCCCCGCCGCGGCGGCCTCGATGCTCGAGTCGGCGATCTCCGCGGTCGTGTACGGGATGTTCGGGTTGTTCTCGCGGGACACGTCCGCGCCGGTTACCGCGACCGTGAGCACCACCGGCTTGCTGTTCCAGCTCATGCGCTGACCTCCTCGAGTGATGCCCGCTCCGCGTCGGTGATCGGCCGCGAGCCGCGCCGCTCGGGATCCCACAGCACCAGCCCGAACTCCGCCTCGACCACGACCTCGCCCTCTTCGTCGACGATGCGCTCGCTGGTCGTGAGGCTGGAGCGGCCCAGCTCGCGGACGTCGCAGTGCACGGTCACGGTCTTGAAGGCGGGGTCGATCTCGCGCCGGAAGTCGACCGAGCAGCGACCGACCACGTACTCGTCGCGGCGAATCCCGTGGTCCTCCAGCCACGCGTCCCGCCCCTCCTCGAGGTAGGTCAGCACGACGGTGTGGTTCACGTGGCCGAGCCCGTCGAGGTCGCGCCAGCGCACCTGCACCCGGTGGCCGCCGTTCGGATGCGCCTCCCCCGCGCGCCCGGCCGAGCCGCCCGCTTCCGGCCTCACCCGAGCGCCTCCCGCAGCGTGGGCGTGCGCCGCACCAGGTCGAGCGCGTACGCGCCGACGTCCGGCGTGAAGCCGTTGCCAACCAGCATCCGCACGTTCGACGCCATGCCGTCCGCGGTCAGCGCGGCGGTCGAGAAGTTGGTCGCCATCGAGAAGAACAGGACCGTGCCGGAGTCGGCGGTGAGCAGGATCGCGGTCGGCTCGCAGCCGCTGGCGTTGACGACCACCACGGTCAGGTCGGCCGGTGGGGCGCCCGCCTCCCGCAGCGCCTCGACGGCGCCCAGCGGGTCGCGCAGGTCGGTGCTCACGCCGATGTCGCACAGCCCGAGCTGGACGACCCGGGCGACCGCGCCCTCGTCCACGTCGACCGCGACGACCGTGCCGCCCGCCATCGCCTCGCGCGCCGCCGCCATCGCCACCTTGCCGGCGTGGCCGGCGCCCAGCACGCAAACGGTGCCGGTGTCCGGCGCCAGCGTGCGGGTCAGCGAGCCGGCGCCGTAGACGTCGTAGACCTCCAGCACCGTCTCGAGCGGCAGGTCGTCTGGCACGGGGCCCCAGGCCGAGCGGTCGCAGACGTAGGCGGCGCCGGTCACCTCCACCTGGGGCGAGTCCGGGTCGAGCCTGGTCACCCGATCGAGGCGCAGCGGCGTGAGAGTGAGCGAGGCCAGCGTGACGATGCGCTGCCCAACCTCCGGCGGGGAGCCGTAGCGCTCGCCCACCTCCGCGACCGTGCCGAGCGCCACGCCGCCCGAGTCGGTCTCGGGGTTGTGCATCTTGCCGCGCGACCGCACGATCTCGAGGATCCGGTCCGCCATGCGCTGAGGATCGGCATCCGAGCGCTCGCGGATGTTGCGAAAAGAGGTGGAGTCCAGGCAAAGTCGCTCGACCGCCACCTCGAACTCGTACGGCCGCACCGGACCGGAGGCGTCCAGACGCTCGGCCGGCTGTGGCAGGGCGCCCGCGGGGGCGAGCACGCGGTCGGCGCCGAGCTGCTGTGCCATGTCGACAGGTGGGTCCGTCTTCATGAACGCTCGTTAAGGAGCCTATGGCGCTGAGCAATGGGATGTCAAGGCTGAAACGATCGATCGTTAAGGACTAAGGATTTTGTTCCCAACGAATGCTGGCGCGTTGGCGGTTTCCGGCTTAGGTTGAAAGCTTGCACCTCCGCCGCCCCGAAGAGCGTTCTCGCCGCGCGCTCGCGTTGATCGTCGCGATGATCTGCCTCTGCACGGGGGCGGCGATGGTGACCGTCCTGAGCGGGCCCGGATCCGAGCCCGCGCGGGCGCAGCGAGCGGCGGCCCAGACGCCTTCGGACGCGCTGCCGGACCACCCGCACGCCGGCAACCTGGGCGTCCCGGGGATGCGCGAGAGCGAGCTGCGGGCGTTCGAGACCGCGACGCTCGGTCCCGCGCACGCGCGGGAGCATGCCCTGATGCGGCGCGCGATCAGGGATGAGAAGGCCGGCGGCGACACGGTCGAGCCGGCCGCCACCGCAGAGCCCAAGCTGGCCGCCGCCGACGCCGAGCTCGAGGTGGACGGCCAGCCGGCCGACGTGGGGCAGTGGATCGCAGCGAAGTCG
>Ga0209574_10000334_pt1 | contig 12174 bp, 11 predicted proteins | sample AgamicMgMarz_FD_187168 | JGI IMG/M metagenome (GOLD analysis project Ga0209574, IMG submission 187168) | Agave microbial communities from Guanajuato, Mexico - Mg.Ma.rz (SPAdes) (version 2) | ecosystem: Host-associated > Plants > Phyllosphere > Phylloplane/Leaf | place: Guanajuato, Mexico... | reverse complement strand
TAAAGATGTATACGATATACAGGCTGTAATAGAAAAAACTACCCTATGCTGGAAGGTAGTTTTTCTATTACATTATGCTTATTTTAAGTATTGATGCTTTATAGCATCTTGAGTAGTTTGCTCAAGTTATTAGAAATTACTCGTTTGTATAAGGTAGATATTTTTATGTCAATAATTAATAGCTAATAGTTGATACTAATTTTGAGATTTTCGACTAACACTTAGGATGTGAATGTATTGGATTTTTTTTATAGTCAAGAATCACTTACTGCAATTCAATGGATTCTAAGAGCAGTTATTTCTTTGTTCTTCTTACTCATTGTTACTAAAATAATGGGACAGAGATCGCTGTCTCAGTTAAGGTTACTTGATTTTATAATGGCTTTATCAATAGGAAATATTATTGCTCATCCTTTGTCAGATCAACATTTAGGAATGAAGGGTTCTATGATAACGATAGGTGTATTAGTTATTTTATATCTTATCCTAGTATTTTTAAGTCTTAAGTGGTTAAAATTTACAAAATTTGTTGATCCTTCGCCTTTTCCTCTTATAAAAAATGGGGAGATACTTTATAAAGGTCTAACTAAAGCTAGGATACCTGTTGATGTTTTACTAACAGAATTAAGAAAAAAACAAATACATGATATTCAACAAGTTGCTCTAGCATTATGGGAATCAGATGGTACTATCTCGTTTTTTTTAGAATCTCAGTATCAAACACTAACTCCTAAAGATATGAAGCTAATGACAAAGTCATTCTCTCTTCCTATAACAATTATTAAAGATGGGAAGATTGATTTTGAGGAATTAAAACACACGGGTAAAGATCAGGAGTGGATAAAAAATCAGATTAGAATGGTACATGGGCTAGATATAAAGAATATTTTATTAGCAACTATGGATGATAAGAATAACAAGATAAAGGTATTTTTATATAAGTAATTATGGAGTCTCAAGTATATGTGTAAACTATCTTTCAAGAAAATTAACAAACAGCTATAACTATTTTAAGGTATAAAATCCATTATATCTGTTTGTTTCTCCTCTTGTAGTATTTCAATTCCACCTATAGCTTCTAAAGCATGTGCAAAGGATTTAAGGGAAACGCCTATTATTTCAAGTTCTTGAGCTTTGAATGTTACCTGTTCATTTATTGCTGAAACTTGTTGTGTCACTCCTATAGTCTGTAAAAATTGACCGACTGTTTCAATCCAAACTGCAGATACTACCTTTTCATCACCAGATGATGGATCTTCATTTATTAAAAATAAATTTGATACCCCAATGGTTTCAATAATTTGGCCAATGGTTTTAATCCAAACCCCGGTTGCAATTACATTTTCAAATTTTAATTTCAGTTCTTCGCTTTCTGTATATTTGTCATCTTTTTTTGTCGCCATTTATTTTCACCTCAGTTATTGGAGTTCTATTATGTTTATTTATTATTAAGTTTTTATGGTAAAAGAGACATTGGAACTATATCAGCCAATGTCTCTTTTACCATAAAGGTTTCTTTATCTATATATTATGTTTAATATTGATTTCTGATAAAAAACATTATGAAACTAACTATGTATACCATATACAGCCTAAAAAACAAAAAAAACTACCGTTTGGAGAGGTAGTTTTTTCTGTTTTTTAGCTGTAGTTGTTGGCTGATGCCTCACGGCGTCTTGAGTAGTTTGCTCAAGTTCGTAAGAACTTATGAAGGGAAAAGAGAAAAACCTACATAATTGTGCATGAAATGTCGGATAGATCTATTTAAATCCTGCTATTCTGATGATAAGGGAGGTCATATGAATGGATTTGCTTAGAAATATGAATAGAGCTTTACACTATATCGAAGAGAACCTAACAAAGGATATAGATTTTAGAGAAGTAGCAAAGTTAGCTCTTTGCTCTGAGTATCATTTTAAAAGGATGTTTTCTTTTCTTGCAGGCATTACTTTGTCAGAATACATTCGCCGAAGACGCCTTACTCTTGCAGCATTCGAACTTAGAGATAATAACATGAAGGTCATTGATATTGCGATCAAATACGGATATAACTCACCAGATTCTTTTACAAGAGCTTTTCAAAATCTACATGGTCTAACTCCTTCAGAAGCCAAAAAGAATGGTTATTCACTTAAAGCCTATCCACAAATGACCTTTCAGCTATCAATCAAAGGAGGAAATGAAATGAACTATCGAATTGAAGAAAAAGAGGCATTTCATATAGTCGGTATTAAAGAAAGAGTGCCTATAATTTTTCACGGAGTTAACCCAAAGATTTCTGCTATGTGGGAAAGCTTAAGTGATGAAACGATAAATAAGTTAAAAAACCTTTCTAATGTTGACCCACTGGGACTGCTTAGTGCATCCTTGAATTTTTCTGAAGGGCGAATGGAGGAAAAAGGGGAGCTTGACCACTATATCGGTGTAGCAACAACTAAGGAATGTCCTGATAATTTGATAAAACTTGAAGTCCCTGCTTTAACATGGGCTGTATTTGAGGCAGTTGGGCCATTTCCTGACACATTACAGGATGTATGGGGACGGATTTATTCCGAATGGTTTCCATCCTCAAATTATGAACAAGTAGAGGGACCAGAAATTTTATGGAATGAACATAAAGATATAACGTCACCGACTTTTAAAAGTGAAATATGGATACCAGTGTTAAAAAAGTAATGATGATTCAATAATAAATATTTTAAAAGTAGAGAAAAGGGAGGTCACAAATGTGATCTTCTTTTCCAATTCATAGCTTCCTGTAAAATCCATTATGTTAACTACATATGTATGCCATATACAACTTAAAAACAGAAAAAACTACCTCCTGAGTTGGGTAGGTAGTTTTTTCTATTATACTTATATCATCAAAGGAAGAATGCCTTTCGGCATCTTGAGTAGTTTGCTCAAATTTTTAAATGTTATTCACATAGATAATTCACCTAAAAACAAGTCAATGAATATAATGTGATTTGTATTCTTAGAATCATCCGTCTTTCTAAGAAAACACCTTCTTAACAGTATAGTGTCTATCTAAATACAAAAACATTGGCTAAGCATTAGCCAATGTTTTTTGTATTTGTTGGGTCCTTTATTTTATCTATTATGCTTAATGTATGTCTTTTACAAATAACTAGAAAATCCATTATGTTAACTAAAGATGTATACCATATACAGGCTGAAAACAGAAAAAACTACCTTATGCGAGTAAGATAGTTCTTCTGGTGAATGCTCTAAATAAACCTATTTAACACTTTACAGTGTCTTGAGTAGTTTGCTCAATTTATAAAAATTTACCCTAATTTGCGCTTGAATTCTTTACTGGCGAAGAAGTAAGCGATGACCATGATACCGACACACCAGGCAAGTGCGATCCAAATATCGTTGCCAAAAGACCCATTATACAAGAGTGCACGAACGGTATTCACGATTGAAGTAACGGGCTGGTTTTCAGCGAATGCACGAACAATTTTAGGCATCGTTTCAGTGGGAACAAAGGCGGAACTGATAAAAGGTAGGAAAATAAGTGGGTACGAGTAGCCTGTGGCCCCTTCCATAGATTTGGCTGTCAATCCTGGAATAACAGCCAGCCATGTTAGAGCTAGCGTAAACAGCCCGAGTATCCCGGCTATCGCCAGCCAATCTAGAATATCAGCGCTGGAACGGAAGCCCATCAAGAGCGCGACGAGGATAACTACCACGATAGTAAGCGCATTGGAAACAAGAGATGTCAACACGTGAGCCCATAATACCGAAGAACGTTTAATAGGCATGGTAATGAAACGCGCCATCAGTCCACTCTTTACATCAGTAAATAGCCGCACAGAAGTGTAAGCGACACCCGAGGCGATAGCCATCAGCAAAATTCCTGGTAATAAGTAATTGACGTAATTGTCTGTTCCTGTATTTATGGCGCCACCAAATACGTAGACAAACAGTAACATCATCATAATAGGCGTAATCGCCACTGTAATAATCGTATCCGGACTGCGCATGATGTTGCGCATCAAACGTCCTAGTAATACACCTGTTTTGTTTTTCATTTAGATCTCCTCCTTTTTGCCGATAATTGCGAGGAAGATTTCCTCCAATGTTGGCTGTTTCTCAATGTATTCCACTTTTGATGGTGGGAACATCTCTTTGAGTTCAGTAAGGGTACCGATCTTGATGATTTTTCCTCCATGTAGGATAGCTATACGATCGGCCAATTGTTCAGCTTCCTCCAGGTACTGAGTCGTGAGCAAGATGGTCGTGCCGCCGTCAGCAAGCTCCTTAATCGTGTTCCAGACTTCAATCCGGGCTTCCGGATCAAGTCCGGTCGTCGGTTCGTCGAGAAAAATGACTGATGGCGCCCCAATTAGACTCATGGCTATGTCAAGACGGCGCTTCATTCCGCCAGAATATTGATCTGCCCGGCGGTTGGCTGCATCGGTTAGGCTGAATCTTGCAAGTAGATTGTCAGCTACTTGATTGTGATTAGATACTCCTCGCAACTTGGCAATCATTGTCAGGTTTTCCTTTCCAGTGAGCATGCCGTCTAAAGCTGCGAACTGCCCCGTTAGGCTGATACTCTGACGAACATCAGCCGGTTGGCGCTGGACGTCATAGCCGTAAATACTTACTTCGCCGTTATCGGCCTTCATCAGTGTTGAGAGAATGTTGACTGTTGTCGTCTTACCTGCTCCATTTGAACCCAGCAGTGCGAAAATTTCACCACGATGTACCTCAAAATCTACTCCTTTTAAAACTTCTTTGTCTTTAAAAGATTTTTTTAACCCTTTTACAGAAATAGCTTCATTCTTCATATGTTTCTCCTCCTTATAAAAAGCTCTACAAGTCTGTTTATCAGAGCTGTAATTACCCTGTTGAGCGCCTTGCAGAGCTAGATTCCCTATACTTCACTATTTAGCATGACTTATAATCTGTATTACTTAGTACCTGGTTGAAAAAATAACTGAATAGCGAAAGTAACAATTCACATTTGTAACTAGCTATTCAGTCGGTATTATTGATTGAATTTATTTTTTCCTAATCGTTCCATGATACTCTGATTCAAATCTTCACGATATTTGGCCATATAGGTTTTAGCATTTGCTACTAGTTCATCAGCAAATGAAGCCACATCATCACCAGTAATTTCTAGCACTTGTCTGCCTTCTGAAGCACCTGCTTCGAATAAATCAATTAATTCATACTGCATGTGTAACATATCCATTCCGTTGCCTGATGAGAAATTCCACATGTAGTTTTGAATTTTCTTAAATACAAACTGGTAGTCCTTTGGCAGGGCTTCAACCCGTGCCATCATCATTTTATACTCTTTTTTATCACCAATCATTTTTTTGAAGATTTCTATCATGTCATTTTTCCTCCTTTTTTATAAAGCTTCATAAGATACTCTAAAAATATCCAATGTCCTATTTTATGAAGCTAGTTTGACTTCAAGACGTTGATTTTTGATGATACAAAATTCCACCTTTCCCAAAACAATTCAAGTTCCTTGCGTCCAGCCTCATTAAGTGAGTAAAATTTGCGGGGTGGGCCCATATCTGATGGTTTTTTTTCTATGTTCACCAGTCTTTTCTTTTCTAATCGTACAAGAATAGTGTAAACCGTTCCTTCCACGACCTCTGTAAAACCAAGTTCGTTCAGGCGGCGTGTAATCTCATAGCCATAGGTTTCGTGACGACTGATAATTTCTAACACACAGCCTTCCAGCGAACCCTTCAGCATTTCAGTTAAATTTTCGATGTTCAGAACCTCCTCTATATTGTCTGACTTATATTCAGTATAACTTAGTACCGGAGCAAATTTTCGCTTAATAACTCTTTGAAAATTAAGCTATTAAGTAATACTTAGTATATGTAAATTGTATTACTAAGTACTGGGCATTTCAACTATTTTTTTAAAAATTTTTAAGAACATCTATATTTTTTATAGAGGAGCACTGTCAGAGAACATTTTCCCAGTACAAGAACAGATGGGTTGAAAATCATGAAAATTTTATCAATACCGCGAAATTGTTTTATGTTAACTAAAGATGTATATCATAGTCATCTTAAAAAACAGAAAACCAACCTTTGAGTCCTAAAGGTTGGTTTTCTGCTCTTGGAGAAGAGATTTGTGTTGGATTATTGGATGCCTCACGGCGTCTTGGGTAGTTTGCTCACGAAATAAAATTTTATTCCAGATAGGCAAGTTACCTAAAAACATAAGAAAGAATATGATGTAATTAATTAAAAAAAGGATAAGAAATAGAAACATGGATTGCATATCATCATTCAAATATACAAGGTTAAATTATGCCAACTATATGTGAATACAATATAGATCAAAAAACAGTCCATATCGGGAGATGGACTGTTTTTTCTTATCAAGTGAAAATTCTTTCTTTGAAAGTGATAAAAATCTATTAGAGAAGGGAGTCTTTATATGTCTAATCGTAGCGAATTTGGATTTGCTTTATTAATTGTATTATTTATTCTTTTGATCATTACTGGATGTATTTGTTTTGGCGGAGGCTTTGACAGTTAATCATAGGAATATTCATTACGTTAACTACGTTTATATACCATATACAACTTAAAAACAGAAAAAACCTATCTCTTTCCAGTCAAAAGAGATAGGTTTTTTCTGCTACATTTATTTAACTAAAGGATTGAAGCCTTACAACTTCTTAAGTAGTTTGTTCTAATTAATGTACCTTATTCGTAAGAGTAAAAATTATTCATTACATATGTACAAACTACTCATCATATATTTTCAAAGGATTTTTCCCTAGAAGATGATGGGAGGTATTTACATGTATGAACATGATTTTATTTTTAAAACGGTGTACGATTTAAACAGTAATGATTTATAAGAAAAAGAAAGAAAAGGCCTAATCAATGCTCTAAATAACAAGATTTAGCTTTTCTGTTACTGTAATAGACATTGTGGTAACAAAAAAGCCATCTATTAGTTAATAGATGGCTTCTTTAATCAGTTAACCTAAAACATAGAATAAGCATAGTAACAATATATCAATAGGCAAACTAATACTTAGAAAAAGTAGCATATATTTTTTAGGTTCGGGGCCTCTTTTTTTGATGGAGAAGAATTCTACTCCTAAATTATTGATTGTAATGAGTAAAGAAAACATTACATAAAGTAAAACATTTTCTTTAAACATATGTGTGAAAAGTGGAGAGAATAGAATCAAAAAAGTAAACATCTGAAAAGATCCTCTTGCAAATAGATCTATTTTACCGCCTAAAAACTCTTTAAAAGTGTTATCAGGATTCATGTGATCACCACCCTATTATGATAAACAGCCAGCAGCAGCACTAGCGCCTAGCCATACAGCTCCAACTCCAGTTCCAATAGCCCAACCTGCAGGTCCACTTACTCCTGCCACAGTCATTAATCCACTAAAAGCAGCAGTATGAGCAAAGCCAGCGATTGAAGCTGCTCCACAACCACTAATTCCTTGAATAGAAACTGTATTTGAAGATGATTTAGTTTCGTCTAATTCTTTAAAAATCTGTTCTTGTAACTCTTTACCCTCTGGACTATCTATAATTTCATTAAATTGTTCAACTGTAGCTGTTAACTGATTATATGCAGTAGAATCAAGCTCATCTTTTACCTTGTCCTTATTCTCAATGACTACTTGGTTTTCATCTTCATCGAATTTTACATATTTTAAAATATTATTAAGCTGTTCAACTGAACTTTCTAATTGATTGTAAACAGTAGAATCATTGAGGTCATCTTTTAATTCATCCTCATTAACAATTGTAATTTGATTATCGTCCTTATTAAATTCTAAATGCTCTAATACGGTATTAAGTTCTTCTTGTTCTGCTTTAGATAGTTCCGTATTTTCTGCTGCGTTTGCATTTAAATATGTTCCAAAAGCAGTAGATGTAAGTAATACACCCGCAGTTAAAGTCGTAAATACGGAAAGTCTAATTTTCTTCATAAATTGCATCTCTATAAAATCCCCCAACCCCTAAAATATACTTTATATGTATTATCCTACCAGATATTAAAAAGGGTGAGGAGCATTCCTAGTAATTTGAAAATAAATTACTAGGAATGTTCAAAAATCAGGAATCTTATTGTAATCCTTAAGACTTAAAGAAATTCATCTATGGAGTCTAAAATCACCGAATTTTAACATATAAAGTGTATCTCCTAGGAGCAATAACAACTTTAGGTTGTTTCTAATTGCCTTAAGGCAATTTTTCATTTAACTATTTAACGGCTAAGATCTGGCCCTTGATTTTTCGATCTATTTATATTTGTACTTCTCATTCTTCTTAATTGATGTCTTTGTTGAGCATGTTCTTCACTACGATAGGCTTGTTGAATAGCATTAAAAATCGTATTTAGTGCATTTATGTTGCTTTCATGTGTTTTTATTTCTTTTTCTAACCATGGGACGACGGTTTTCTCCATTGTGTTCATACGACTTTGTTGTTGTTGTAAATCTTGTTGTCCTTTATAGCCCAGTTCTTTTAGGTTTTCACGTCCATAGTTAGCTTCACTTTGCAATTCTTCATAATCTTGACGAGCTTTTTTTGAGACAAGTCGTTTTGCTTTTCCCCCTGGACTTTTGTCTAATTCATCAAGTTGTTTCTCTATGCTGCTAAGCTTTTCTACTTCTTTACTCATTGTTGAAACATGTTCTTTTTCTATACGAACAATTTTTTGATGCTTTTTGAACTCTTCTAGTTTTTTATGATTAGCGTCTAAACTTTGTTTGATGTTAGATAGTCTAAACTGATTTTGTTGAGCAGTATCGTGATACTTCTCAAGTCTTAATGCATTGCTGTACGTAAGATGCTTGCCAGCTGTTTTGAGATCTGGATAATAAGAGCTTATCTCACGGATTTTAGCTTGTTTAATAGCTTCTTCAGCTTGTAGTAAAACCTTTGTTTCCACTTGAATTTGTTTTTTCTCATAATGAATTTGATTGAGTCTATTTTCCTTATTTTTATTAAAGGATTGGTAACGTTCGATAAACTCTTCTCTTGTGTTAAAACGAAGTTTTTCCTTATATGTTTGAAGGCTATTTTCATAACTTTCCTTGTTACTTTCTAAATCAGAAATTCGGTCAAGGTGACGTCGTTTAATCATGTTATTTTCTTTGAGTTTAAATGGATTAAGGGACTTCTTAAGTTCCTCTACTTTTTCTTCGTTTTGTTGAATTTCACGTTCTAGGTCCCTTACACGATCATAATAATTGCTGACATTTAGGAATTGTTGTTGTTGTACATGAAAGTGTCGTTCAATAGGATCATGACGATCACTCATTTTGCGTAGTTCTTCGTGGCGTGCTGTAATATCTTCTAAGGTAATAACCTTTTGACCTACAAGAGACGCAGCTTTTTGAATATAGGTTTTCTCTATATCTGTAGAAAAGCTGAATTGCTTCTCTTTTTCCTTCATTTTCTTTAAATGTTCTTCTTTTTGGTGACGGTAGGCTTGTAAATCAACCACGGCCTTATTATAGTCTCGGCGGTCTCTATTGATCTGGCCGCGATCCGTTTTCTTCCCTTTCTTCTCCATGTCATGTGCGACATGGCCTAAGTGAACCATTGGTAAGGTTTCGAGTCCACGCTTTTCATGAGAAAGATGGGTAATACGTTCATTGATTTGAGCTTGTTCTAGCGCTTGATTTGCATAGTTCGCCCACTGTTCACGAATGGATAAGCAAGCTTCGCTATTTTTAACGTACCCACGATTGTTTTCTTTGGCATTGGCAAAATCAGCATTCCAGTCACGATTCTTTTTCCCGAATCCATCTTGATCTAGGTTTCTCATGGTTAACATGATATGAGCATGAGGATTATTTGTATCATCGCGATGAATAGCGATATCAGCAACCATTCCTTTTTGAACAAACTCGTTTTGAGCAAAGGATTGAATGAGTTCTTTTTGTTGGTCATGATTCAGTTCAATAGGTAACGCAATATTTAATTCACGTGCTAATTGTGAGTCTTTGCGCTTCTCTACTTTCTCAACTTCATTCCATAAACGGTTCCGATCTTTCATCCATTCTGGCGCATTTGAGGGAGTCAGAATCATGGTTTCCGGTTGTACGTGACGAGCATAAAACTTTTGCTCGTCTGTACGTTCATCATGTAGTTTTTCGCCACTACGATAAGCAGCTGCAGCGACAGCTGATTGCCCTTTTGAACGACTGATGATTTGCATCGATAGATGGTAGATAGCCATAATTCTTTCCTCCTTTCTTGAGAATGGGTTAGTGGATTAGGAATAAGTTGATGAGAGCACAAAGTGCGCTAATCAACGATTGAGATGAAATCAGCATCATGAACACCAAAGGTGTCAGATGGTGATTTCATCTTTGCCGACAGGCAAACAGGTTTTATGAAATTCGCCATCTAGGCGAATGGGTCTTTGTTTTTGTCTTTTCGTTCCGAAGGAACCGCACGCATCGGTACGATGTATAAGTGCGCCCTTATCTCTTTGATCTAAGGGAATTGTACCATATCCTGGTGAGGGAATCTATGCTAACGATACTAATTTATCTCGATTTTTGATATAATCAAGACAATCATTAGAGAACAGAAAAAGGAGATGAGGATGGGTGCCGAAGAAGCGAACAGATGAGGAGATTCTTCAGGAGTTGGAAGAAAAAATTGAAAAGATGAAAGCGAAGAAACTACAAGTTGAAGCGCGTAAAAAAGAAAAAGAGAGAAAAGAGAGAACAAGACGACTGATTCAAGTCGGCGCGATCTTTGAGAAATATTTTGAAATTCAAAGTGAGGAAGAAGCAGAAAAGATTGCGAAGGCGTTGCAAGCGTATGTAGGAAAAAATAAAGAGAAGATTTTGCATCATGATGTTGTGGTAACTGAGAAGAAGAAAACAATGCAAGAAGCAGCATCTACAAGAGAATAATGTCTTTTACTATACTTAATTCAAAAGTTACACTATCAGATTAAGCAAAAAAACATCTTAAAATCGTCGAGGAACTTGTCGGATAAATTAAGATATAGCTATCCTCTATTTCAACCATAGGCTTCAGCTAATCCGCCAAAGTCTATAAAAAATACCATAAAAGCCAAGTAAGTTTAGACTTATTAGAATCTTAACTGAAAACTCCATGTATATGTATGCATAACTCTTCCCCTTAGCTTGAAGTGTTATATATAGTGAAATTGATTTCTACAGCCATATAACAATATTCATAGCTAAATATACTTGTTTTGATATATTTTGCTAATTTTTATTGAATTATGAGACGACTTAACGCTATAATAAAACTAACAAAAACGTGCGGATAGAAAAAAGACTTCAACTGTTTAAGTAGTGTGATCCCACTCTTAAACCGTTCCCCCTAACACGACTAGGGAAAACACTTGTCGAAGTCTCTTGTTAATAGTTTCATTATCGATAAGATAAAACTTATGTTTTTATTTTATATGAAATTGACATCTATTTCAAGGGCTTCGTTCATCTAAATCAAGACATTGTTTTCCTTTCATGAGGGAGACAGTGTCTTTTTTGTGTTCCTTAAAGGAGAAGATGAACAGATGAACAAGATATTGACTTGCTATTTAAAAGATGTAGATACCTTCAATGGACAATTAAAATGGTTATGGAAACAAAAAGCTACCCTTCGTACAAAAAAAGAAGAATTTCTGGAAACACTCCGTACTTATTTTAAACAACAACAAGAAGCCTTACATAAAGAATTCCCTAAAAAACGAATGGGAATGTTAGATTATGTAATTTATAATCTTGTAGCTACGGGTATTCAAGCGATCCGGTCAGAAACACTGATGAAAAAATTTAACGCATCAAAAAGTACGGTTTCTCGTTTTGTGAAATCATTAAAAGATACACCCTTTATACTTGTAGCACGTTACATTAAAGAAGATACAACAGGTGCTCACCCTGACAGCTATGTATTTGTCCTTAAAAACCATAAGAATTTTAATCGAATTTGCGATGAGATCTTTTTTGCACATGATACAACAGGTGTACAAACGCTTCAACAAGAAGAAATGACAACTCCTGTGACAACTCCTGTGACAACTCCTGAACGTGCTGAAAACGTTGATACAGCAAGCTTAGAGAGCCAAAAAACGTCCAATGCCTTTATTAACCTTGATTTACCTGTAAATCATATAAATAATCATTTAATGTCTGTTACACAGTCA
>Ga0209574_10000328_pt1 | contig 12278 bp, 11 predicted proteins | sample AgamicMgMarz_FD_187168 | JGI IMG/M metagenome (GOLD analysis project Ga0209574, IMG submission 187168) | Agave microbial communities from Guanajuato, Mexico - Mg.Ma.rz (SPAdes) (version 2) | ecosystem: Host-associated > Plants > Phyllosphere > Phylloplane/Leaf | place: Guanajuato, Mexico... | reverse complement strand
CGCGCGGCCTTTGAAGCGTTGCCGGAAGACGCGCGCCGCGCACTGCGCTACGCAGCCATGATGGATCGCATGAAACGCGGAGAGATGATGGCCTTGATGCCGTTCGAGTTGACCATCAAGTAATTCGACACACGGGACGGGAAGATTTGAAATCCCAGATTTGAAATTCAAATCTACCTGTCCCGTGTGATAAAAGATTTCTGCTCTGCTTTTATCACCCTCGCGTTGTGTTAGAATGCGCTCGCATTCAGTGAATCCTGTTTCAGCTTAATCTAACAATCAAGTTTCATATGACTAGTTGCTGGAAATGCGGTCGAGAGAATCCTGCCGGGATGCGTTTCTGCACCCACTGCGGGGCGGCCATCTCAGATGCCACGCCCGCAGGCGGCGCGCCCGATTCATCTTCCTTTGAGACTTTGAGCCTGCCCGCTAACCCGCAGACGGCTCCGACAAATTGGCCCAATTTCGCTGAGAGCTACAAAGCGCAAACGCCGCCCGTCGCGGAGCCGAAGAAGAGCAAGACCGGGTTGATTATCGGCATCATTGCCGCCCTCGCAATTCTCGGCCTGGTCGTCGTCGCTGGCGGCATAGGCTACTACTATTATTCAAAGTCGGACGGTGAAGTGACGAACGGCAACAGCAATCAGGGAGTCTATAACGCAAACATCGTGGACGAGGACGCGAACTCGAACTCAAGCCCCACGCCGAAAGCATCGCCGTCACCGACTCCATCTCCGACACCCGAGCAACTGTTCGCGCCTCCGACAGAGCCGACGAAGGATGGCACTTTTACCATCTATGCCAACGAAGGATGGCAGCTCTCTCAAATCGCAGTCGTGCCGGAAGAAAAATACACGACGACAGTTGAAGGCATAGTGGACTTGGCAGGAGCAAAGGCCGGAGTCCGCGCGGGCGGGACGAAAGAGGAGCAGTACAAATCGCGCCGCCTCTTCCCGGAGTGGCCCACAGGTGCGCTGCTCATGCGCACGCGCTACGCCGACGGACGTTTCTCCAACACCTTGCCCGTCTCTGCCGCCGGCGCGACAGGCTACTGGGAAAACTTGCCTGATGAGCGCGGCATGCTTGAGTTCAGAATCAACGACAACTCGCCGCAGAACAACGGAGGCCAGTTCACGATTCGTAAGAAGCACACCAGCGTCCCGAAAAAGAGATCATGATTGACGATCCAAGTCCGAGTCTGGAATTCGACAGATTTGAAGACCTCAGGCGCGTGCTGGCGGATGTCCTGACGGCGCAGGGCCATGACCTGATTGAAGCCGAAAAGATTGCGCTCTATGTCGTGGAAGGCATGCGCGATGTGTCGAAGCTGACATCGCTTCTGGCAGACGCAAAGGCAAGCAAGCAGGCAGAGATTCTCTACACGCTGCGCCGCGTGCTCGACAACGCGCAAGCCTTTGAGAAAGCACGCGCGCTCCTGCTCGGAGAGGAAGATGCGCCTGATGAAAGATAAAAGCCATGCTTGCTAGGGCATGGCTTTCATCTTTGCTTCTCTAAAAGATTTCAGAGCGGCCACATCGCGCGCCGCGCGAGCGTGCGCTTGAGGTCAACGTAGCCCTGATCGCCCGCGACCAACTCGCCTAAAACTTTTCTTATCCCGCGATGCGCCCGCGCAAACTCAATCATCCTCTCCGTAAAAGGCGCGCCCCAGAAGTTGCCGTAAAACCTGCGACGCATCTCCGCCGCACGTCTTAACTCGCCTCCGAAATCCGCGCGCCAGCGAGCTTCATACTCAGCAGGCTTTCCTTCCAAGTAAGCTTCCGCGAAAATCTCCGCCGAACGAAGCGCATAATAGATTCCTTCGCCCGTCACGGGGTCTGCAAAGCCAGCCGCGTCACCGAGCAGAGCCCAGCCTTCGCCGCACGCGCGCCGCGTGTCCCAAGTCTGCGCACTGAGCCCCGGAATCCGCGCCGCGTATCGCTCGGCTTTGTCCTGCAACTCTTCCTTAATCTTCAAATCTCGCACAGCATCCTTCTTGCGCGAAGTCCAGAGCCGCGCCGTCTTGTCAACGCGCATGCGATAGTAGCCAATCATGAATTGCCAAAGAAGCGCATCCAGCGATTGATGGTCGAAGGCGTCCTGCGAAGTGGCGATGCCGAAAGAGATGTGATCCGGGCGCGGAAACGACCACGCGTAACCGGCCCAGCCCGGAAGAAAGGCTACGACTGTCGGCGCATCCACATCCTTCGGCAGAGGCGCGCGATAACCGAAGGCGACTTCCATCTCGGCCTTTGAGAGCGGCCCGGCCAAGGTTTTCGCAATCCTGCTATTAGCTCCGTCAGCAGCCACCAGCACAGGCGCGCGCCACCTCTCTTTGTTTCGACCTTTGACTATCCAATCCTCTTTTTCGCTTTCGCGCTTCTGGAATGAAACCCGCTCGGCAAAGATATGCGCGCCAGCCTCTCCGGCGCGGTCGCGCAGGTAGGAATCAAATGCGATGCGCGAATAGATGGCGAAAGGCTCTTCGAGTTTGAGATAAAGTTTTTTGCCGCCGGGCGAGTACATCTCCAAATCATCAACCGTGCGCCCGACTGCTTCGAGCAGATGAGGCCAAGCCTTAAGCGCCTTCGATGTCACGCCGCCGCCGCAAGCCTTCGGCTCGCCCGCAGGCCGCCCGTCAAAGAGCGCGACGCGCACGCCCGCGCGCGCCAACTTCTCAGCCGCAAACGACCCGGCTGGCCCTGCTCCTACGATTAAGACATCGAACCTCATAAAAGCTTTTTGCTTGCCTTGCTCTCTCAAAAAATCGCTCTCAAGCCTTGAACAATTTTGCCGCAGAGCGCGTGCATCATAAATGGCTTTTGTCGCGTGATGCAATTACGCGCTTGCTTGGTGGCGCGCGTCGTATGATAGAATGCTTCGCGTACCCCTTCCAAATTTCTCTAACCGGACTGTCGCCAGAGTTTTGTGCGCAGTCGTTGTAGCTTCTCTTGATGCGAAGGCTGCATCAAGCGTGGATTGCTTTTCTCGTCAGGCGATGAACGGAAGCTCTATAGTCTTTGCAGGCATCGCGCCGCATCCGCCGATTATGGTTCCAGAAGTCGGAGGCGGAGCGGCAGAGCAGGTGCGCGCTTCGATTGAAGCGATGCGCGAATTTACAGAGCGCATCATCGCCAGCCGCGCGGAGACGGTCATCCTCGTTTCGCCGCACGCTCCGCTCGAACCGAGAGCTTTCGTCGCTTATCAGGAAGAGAGATTGTACGGCAGCTTTGCCAACTTTCATGCCCCGGAAGCGGTCGTCGAAGCAGAGCTTGATGAAGATACATTGTCTGCCATCAAGAGCGCGGCGCGCGCGCGTGGTTACGAAGTCATAGGCATCAATGGTTACGACCTAGATCATGGCACAGCCGTGCCGCTCTATTTCCTGCTCAGAAACGGTTGGCGCGGAAAGGTCGTCGCGCTCGGCTACACGTTTCTTTCAAATGAAGACCATCTGAATTTCGGCTCCTGCATCAGGGACGCTGCCGAAGAGAGAGGCAAGCCGATAGCCTTTGTCGCCAGCGGCGATTTGAGCCACAGGCTCAAGCCGGGCGCGCCCGCGGGATTCAACGAAGAGGCATATCTCTTTGACGAAGAGATTGTCGCAGCCATCAGCACTTTTGCTCCTGAGAGAATTATTAACATCAATCAGGATTTGAGAAAGATGGCTGGCGAATGCGGCTATCGCTCGATGCTCGTGGCTCTCGGCGCGACACAAGGATTGGCCCAGAACTGTGAAGTCTTGAGTTATGAAGCTCCTTTCGGCGTAGGCTATCTGGTGGCCCAACTCACACGCTCGCGCGCGGATGAAAAAGAGCGTGCGCAAAATTCTGTTCAAGAAGAAAAGGAAGCGCACGTCTCTCTGCGCGGCGAAGAGCTTCCGTTGATGGCGCGGCAAGCTGTCGAGAAATTTACGCTTGAAGGAAAGAAAATCAGTCCGCCTGCTTCCGCTTCAAGGACGCGCGCAGCATGCTTCGTTTCTATCAAGACGGACACGGGAGATTTGCGCGGCTGCATCGGCACGATTGAGCCCGTCAAGGATTCTCTGGCCGAAGAGTTGATTGCCAATGCCATCAATGCCGCGACGCACGACCCGCGCTTCCCGCCAGTCACTTCATCGGAACTGCCGTATCTAAGATACTCCGTAGATGTCTTATCGCAGCCCGAGCCGACAAGCTTTGCAGAGCTTGACCCGAAGATTTATGGAGTGATTGTCGAAGACGAAGGCGGCACACGTCGCGGACTTCTTCTGCCGGATATTGAAGGAGTCGAAACAGCAGACCAGCAAGTCGCAATCGCAGCACGCAAGGCTGGCATCGCGCAGGGCATGCCGCTCAAGCTTTTTCGCTTTCGTGTCGAGCGCTTCCGCGAATCGGCGCAGGATTAAAACCAATCAAAACTTTAAGGAGTCGGAAAAATGGCAAATGATAATAAATTGAACTCTTCTCTGGACGGTGGCGCAAAGGATGAGGGACTCGAACCTGCGACCGCACCAGACCCTGTCAATGAAGTGGCCATTGATGAGCGCGCGCAAGACTTCGGCGAATCAGGGCAACACGCGCCCGGCGGCTATTACAACCAGCAGAACGTGCTCGCACCAGACCGCATAGATTTGGATGAACAGGTAAAGTCGGCTGAGTCAGAAAAGGACAAATAAGGAGCGTGTGTAATAAAAAGCCGCTGCATACGCGAGAGTATGCAGCGGTAAGATCCACAGGAGGAAAGAGACTGCATTTTAAGCAAGTCGGCCCGGTGTGTCAAATATTACTCTTTTGAGTTGACGCGCCGGGCTGATTTTGTTTCCTCAATTACACGTCCAAGTTCTTTACATCCAGCGCATTATCCTCTATGAACCGGCGACGCGGCTCGACGGCATCGCCCATCAGGACTGTGAAAATTTGATCCGTCTCGACGGCATCATCCACTTTGACCTGCAGCAGCGTGCGCTTCTCCGGGTTCATGGTCGTTTCCCAGAGTTGCTCCGGGTTCATCTCTCCCAAGCCTTTATATCGCTGGACTGTCAAATCCTTCTTGGCCGCAGCCATCACGCGTTCCAACAATTCTTCGCGCGTCGAAATCTGCTCGCTTGAGCCGTTCTCCCCGACGACGAACGGGGCCGGCAGAGTGTTTTCCAGTTTGGTGTAGAACTCTACGGCCTTCTGAAATTCGACATAGCTGGCAAGATTCCAGTCAATACAGATGCTGATGCCGGAATCCGCAACCGTCTCAATCTCCCACAAGCCATGCTCTTCATCCACGGAAAGGTCTGTTTTATAGCCTTTCTTATCCAAAAAGCCCTCAATGAAAGCTATGTCATCCTGGCTCTCAAAGACACTGCGCAGCGTCATGCCCTCTTTGCGCAGCACGCCCTTTGTCCCGCCCAAAGCTTCCAGCAGCAGCTTGAGAAGAGTGCTGTCACCGCCCAGGCGACGCGCGGCCTTTTCGCAGTACCGCTTGAACTCGACCATCTGCTCAAGCGTGCGAGCCAAGTCGCGCCCTTCTATCACAGATTTAGAGTTAACCGACTTGACCTTCATATCGCTCGTGGCCTGCCGCATCATGTAGCGCACCATAGACCTTTCGTCCTTGATATACTCCTCTTTGCGACCGCGTTTTACTTTGAACAGCGGCGGCTGAGCTATATAAACATATCCATTTTCAACCAATTCAGGCATCTGCCTGTAGAAGAAGGTCAAAAGCAGCGTGCGGATGTGAGAGCCGTCAACGTCCGCGTCCGTCATCAAGATGATTTTGTGATAACGCAGTTTGTTGACATCAAAATCGTCCTTGCCGATGCCTGTTCCGAGGGCTGTAATCAGCGTTTTTATCTCGCCATGACCGAGCATTTTGTCGAAACGAGCCTTCTCCACATTTAAGATTTTACCTTTTAACGGGAGAATTGCCTGATTCCTGCGGTCGCGGCCCTGTTTCGCAGAACCGCCAGCAGAATCCCCTTCTACAATGTAAATCTCACACAGTTGAGGGTCACGTTCCTGGCAGTCTGCGAGTTTGCCAGGCAGCATGGTCGAGCCGATAGCGCCTTTACGAACTATCTCACGAGCCTTGCGCGCGGCCTCTCTGGCGCGTGCAGCGTCCACGGCCTTGCCGACAATTTTCTTGGCGACGGTCGGGTTCTGCTCAAAAAATTCCGTCAGACGCTCGTTGAGGAAAGACTCCACAGCGCCTTTGACATCAGAATTGAGCTTGCCTTTCGTCTGGCCCTCAAACTGTGGCTGTGGCAGTTTGACGGAAATCACGGCCACAAGACCTTCGCGCACATCGTCGCCGCTCAAAGAGCCTTTGAAGTTTTTGGCTAAGCCGGAAGATTGCGCGTAGGAGTTGATTGTGCGTGTGAAAGCCGAGCGGAAGCCGGAAAGGTGTGTTCCGCCGTCAACTGTGTTGATGTTATTGGCGAAGGAATAGACCTTCTCGTCATAGCCGTCGTTGTACTGGATGGCGACCTCTATCGAGAGCGAATCGCCAACGCGCTCGAAATAGAGCGGCTTGTCATGCAGAGTGGTTTTGTTCTTGTTGAGATGCTTGACGAACTCTGCAATCCCGCCTTTGTAGTAAAACTCGTGCGAACGCTCTGTCTCTTCCCGCTCGTCCTTGATGGTGATGCGAATGCCTTTGTTGAGAAAGGCTTTTTCCCTGAGTCGCTCGGACAGCTTATCGAAGCTGAACTCGGAGACATCGAAGATTTCGGCATCAGGTTTGAAAGTCACCTTTGTGCCACGCTTACGCGTCTTTCCGGTCTGCTCAAGCTTGGTGGCGGGAATACCGCGCACGTATTCCTGCTCATAGGTCTTGCCGTCTCTCCAGATTTCCAGGCGGAGCGATTCTGAAAGAAAGTTGACGCAGGAGACGCCGACGCCGTGCAACCCGCCTGAGACTTTATAAGCATTTGAATCGAACTTGCCGCCCGCGTGCAGCTTGGTCATGACAACTTCGGCGGCAGATTTTTTTTCCTGCTTGTGATAATCCACAGGGATGCCGCGACCGTTATCGACGACCGTAATCGAGTTGTCTAGATGTATGGAGACTTCGACGGTGTCGCAGTATCCGGCGAGGGCTTCGTCTATCGAATTGTCCACCACTTCGTAGACGAGGTGATGAAGTCCCATGTCGCCCGTTGAGCCGATGTACATGGCCGGGCGTTTGCGAACTGCCTCGCGTCCTTCAAGAACTGTTATCGAACTCGAATCATAAGTAGCATTCTTCTTCTTTGATAAAGTTGACGTTGGTGTGGCCAAATCTTTCTCCTCTTTGCTATCCATTTAAATAATTTTCTTAACTCAAAACGAGATGGACAATCCTTACCAAACTTAGATGCTTTCAACCGCGCTTACGGCTGATTGAAAGTCATCTTTTGACGCATCGGTCAACACTTTTCCATCCTTGATGCGATAGACATTTGCCCTTGTCACAAACTGCTCGACGAGACTCTCTTTTGAGGTCGTGACGAAAGTTTGGGTGCGCCCCTCAAGGTATTCCAGCAAGTAGCTGATGCGCTTGCGATCAAGCTCTGCATCCACGTCGTCAATGAGGAAAAGTGGATACTCATTGTGCCACGAATGATACACGGAAATCGCCGCTAAGTCAAGTGTTATCAATGCGCTACGCTGTTGGCCGGAACTTCCGAAGGCACGCATATCGCGCCCGTCGAAGAGGATTTCGAGGTCGTCTCTGTGTGGGCCAATGAGCGAGTATCCGGCGGACATTTCGGCCTGCAAACGGAGTTCAAGACGCGAGGCTATGAGACTTTCGTAATCGCTCAAATCTCCCTTGCCTTCGAGCGAGGAGAGATAGCGAATGGTGATGTCTTCGCGTTCAAACAGGCGATGCTCAAGGAGGCTGTTGAGTCTCTCTACATAATCGGTTCGCGCGCGATGAATGGCCGCGCTCAGGTGCACGAGTTGTTCGTTCCAGGGAGCGATTATTTCTCCTATGCGCTCCAAGCTCATCTCGGATTCCGAAGCATCTTGCAGGAGACGATTCTTCTGCTTGATGACGCGGTTGTAATCCGCGAGCGTCTGGACGTAAGCAGGGTGCAGCGAGACGACGCCTTTGTCTATAAACTTGCGGCGAGCTTCGGGCATGCCGCGCACGACTGCCAGTTCGTCTGCCGTGAAGGCTACGGTGTGCAGTTGGCCCAGGTAGCGCGCGATGGTTTCGCGCTTGCCGTTAACGAGGATGGATTTTGTGTTTCCCTGAAGCGTGACTTGCAGGTCGCGCTGCACCTCTTCCGTCTGGGCCACACGACCGCGCACGACTGCCAGGTCTTCGTCAAAGCGGATTGTGTCCAGAAGTTTTTGCGCGCGAAAAGATTTGGTAGTGGCGAGCAGATAGATTGCTTCGAGCCAGTTGGTTTTTCCCTGCGCGTTGTCGCCGTAGATGATATTGAGGCCATTGCCCCAAGAGACTTTGCCGCTCAGATTCCTGAAATTGTGAGCCTCAATGGATTCGAGCAGCATGAAGCGATTTTAACACACTTCTTCTCCGACACTGGCACTTATCACAGGGCCAAGTGCAAACAGCTACAATTCTGCTGTATGTGAATTAACGACGGCACACCAGCCAATAATTATTACGAGGCAGCCAATAATTATGGCTGCCTTGTAGTAATTATTGGCTGGTGCGCCATAAAGATTGGCAGATGTGCCATAAAGATTGGCTGCCTCGTAATAATTATTGGCTAGGTCGTTATAAAGTTTAGAAGGCTTGCCACAAATTGTGGCAAGCCTTCTAAAGATTTCGGCAGGTGCGCCAATAATTATGGCAAGGCAGCCATAATTATTGGCTGCCTTGCCATAGTTTATGGCAGCTTAGCCATAAAGATTGGCTGTCTTGCCATAATTATTGGCTGCCTTGCCAAAAGATTATACAGGGCCGCCTGAATCAAATACGCATCGGCATCACGATGTATTTGTATTCGTATTCGCTCTCGACAGCAGGGCGCAGTTGTGCCTGCGAGTTGCCGTCTTTGAACTCGAAAGCGACTTGACCTTCTCCGAGCACGTTCAGGAAATCCTGTAGGTACTGCGCATTGAAACCTATCTCTGTGTCGTCGCCGCTGTATTCGGCTGACATAGTCTCGCCCGCTTCTCCTTCTTCGGCGTTCTGCGAGGTGATGTGCAGTTGATTCGGAGCGAGATGAAAACGGATCGCGTGCGAGCGGTCGTCCGCCATCAAGGCTACGCGGCGTATGGCTTGATTGAGCATGGCCGTGTCGAAGACGACAGACTTGTCGTTGCCCTTCGGCATCACCATCTCATAGTTCGGGAACTGTCCAGAGAGCCTTCTGGAAATCAGTAGGCGTGGGCCGACTTCAAAGTAAATGTGGTTGTCGTCCGCGCCCAAACTTATCTCCTCTGCAAATCCGGTCATCAATTTGGTCAACTCTGCCAGCGTCTTACGGGGTATAAGGGCGTCTAGCGCCTCGTTAGACGCGTTTTTTCCCAAATCCCGACGCTCGATATAGGCTAGGCGGTGTCCGTCGGTTGTAACCATCTTTGCGCCCGTTTTGTCGAGCATGAATTTTGCGCCCGAAAGCTGGTAACGCGACTCTTCCTGCGTGATGGCAAAGATTGTGCGGTCTATGAAAGATTTGAACACATCCGCGGGCAGTTTGGTCGGCGCGGATTTGAAGTTCGGAACTTCCGGGAACTGCTCGCGCGGGACGCCCGGCACACGCGAACGGAAATTCTCGCACTTGACGGAAACCCAGTCGTTATCCTCTTTCTTAAAATTCACAGTCGCTTCCGGCAGCAGCCGCGAAATGTCGAACAGCTTACGCGCCTGTACACAGATTGAGCCGGGGACTTTTATCTCTTCCGCATCCGTCTCGCAACGAATCGTCACATCCAGGTCTGTCCCGATAATGCGAATCGTGTTCTCGCCCACAGACTCTATCAGGATATTCGAGAGCACCGGAATCGTATTCTTCTTTTCGACAACGCCTTGAACAAAACCAAGCTCTTTTTGCAGAGCGCTCTTGCTAATGCTGAATTCCATTTATGAACTCCTTCGGATTGATAATAGCCTTCAATTTTATCTGCCCCAAAGACAACTTTCTCTGGCCGCGCCTTTTACTATTATTACTATTTAAATAACTTATATTTATATATAGTAGTAGTAGTAGGGCCTGTGGAAATGTGGAAAAGTCACTTTATTGTTGACACCAAAGGAATTATTTTCCACAACCCCTGTGGAAAACATTGTGGAAATCTTTTGCCTTCTGTGGAAATCTTCCTCTTCTATAAAGTTTTCCACATTTCCACAGGCCCCTTTTTCGACTACCCTGTGGAAATGTGGAAAACTCTGAGTCAAGTTATTATATCTAAAAGCTTTAACCGAAAACCGTACTGTGGAAAACTTTTAAGGTAAAATCTCTGTAACTACTTGCAAAGATTATCCATAAGGTCACTGACGACCCTGTGGAAATTTTGATCCTTCAAAACCAGCCCTTCAATCTTCTCTACGGAGTGGATTACAGTCGTGTGATGCTTGCCGCCGAACTCTCTTCCAATCTCCGGGAAACTATGTTTCGTGAGCCGCTTGCAGAGGTACATTGCGACCTGTCGCGGGACTGCAATCTGCCGCGCATTGTTCTTCGATTTCAACTCGTCCACGCGCAGTCTGTAATGCGACGCGACTGTTTGCTGTATCTGCTCGATGGTGATTCCTGCCGGTTGGTCGTCCTCAGCTATGTTGCGTATGGCATCCTGCGCCAGCATCTTTGAGATGGGCAGACCGCGCAAGGAAGAGATAGCGACCAGACGGACGAGCGAGCCCTCAAGCTCGCGTATATTGCTTTTGACTTTGCTGGCGATAAAGAAGGCCACATCATCCGGGAGCGCGAAGCCATCAAGGTCTGCTTTGCGTTTGAGAATCGCCACCTTCGTTTCCAAGTCCGGCGGCTCCATATCCGCAATCAGTCCCCACTCGAAACGAGAGTGAAGCCTCTCTTCCAGAGTCGGAATCTCGCGCGGCGGGCAATCAGAAGAAATCACAATCTGTTTCTGCCCGTCATAGAGAGCATTAAAAGTATGGAAAAATTCTTCCTGCGTGCGCTCCTTGCCAGCCATGAACTGTATGTCATCCATCAAAAGCACATCTATCGAACGGTATTTCTCGCGAAAAGTCTGTGCCTTGTCATAACGAATGGCATTAATCAACTCGTTCATGAACTTCTCTGCTGAGATATAAGAGAGACGCAGGTGTCTGTTGCGCTCCTTTATGTCATGCCCTGCGGCATGCATGAGGTGCGTTTTGCCGAGTCCCACTCCGCCGTAAATATAGAGCGGATTGTAGGTTTTGCCCGGAGCCTCTGCGACCGCGAGCGAGGCCGCGTGCGCAAACTGATTGCAGGAGCCGACAACGAAGGTCTGGAAGGTATATTTTGGATTAAGAGAAAGCTCAATCGGCTCTATATCGACAAAAGTAGTCGCGCCGGGAGTCAGACCATCGGACTCTGCTGCCTCCAAAAGCGTAAAAAGACTGGATTTTTTACTTTTTCCATTGGTAGATGTGCTCGCCGGGGCGAGATAAGAATCCGCTTCGTCTTCTTCTTCGGCGAGTTTTTCCAGAGATTCCATCTCGCCGTCCTCTATCGTCCAATCAACGTGATACTCCGCCAGGTTCAATTCCTGCAAAGATGCGTCGATAACCTCAGAATAGTTTGTGCTCACCCAGTCCTTGACCACCTGGTTCGGGACGCGCAGATGCAGAATCTGCTCTGAGTCATCACAGCCCTCAAATTGTATTGGACGAAACCAAGTCTCAAAGCTTTGGCGGTTCAGCCGTTTTTCGACTGCGCCAAGTATGTTGTTCCAGAGGCTGTTCTGTATCACGGTGCTCATAAGGTTATCCGTCCTGTCTCGTCCGAGAATTGTGATGTTTTTACCCTAGACAAGAGAATGTCACAAATTGATACGAAATCTAAAGTTCTACTACTCAAGCTCTTCTTTGAGTAATCCAACGGAAGCTATTGAAAACGCACCAACTTGGTCTGAATTTAAAGCTTCAGTTGAAGGTTTTCCACAGGGTTTTCCACAGCCCTGTGGAAAACCCTGTGGAACTTAAAGTATTGCTTTAAGTATTTATTTATCAACCACTTACAAGGATATTTCGTGTCCGAAACGGGGCGGAGACTAACATAATATGGATTCATTAGCAAGAAAAATCCACAGGCTTTGAAAAATATTTTTATCCGGCGAAATTGCCCTCTTGGCGTGGATTTCCTTTCAGCCCTATTTTGGCTTGATATAACTAATTAGAAC
>Ga0209574_10000326_pt1 | contig 12308 bp, 12 predicted proteins | sample AgamicMgMarz_FD_187168 | JGI IMG/M metagenome (GOLD analysis project Ga0209574, IMG submission 187168) | Agave microbial communities from Guanajuato, Mexico - Mg.Ma.rz (SPAdes) (version 2) | ecosystem: Host-associated > Plants > Phyllosphere > Phylloplane/Leaf | place: Guanajuato, Mexico... | reverse complement strand
TGCACCGCGGCGCGGACACGACGCTGCCGGAGCTTCGGCGCCTGCTCGGCGTGGAGCTGGACTAGTGCTGCTGGTGCTCTGGGATGTGGACGGGACGCTGGTGCGAACGGCCGGCCACGGCCGCTACGCCTTCGAAGAGGCGTTCGAGACGGTGGTCGGGCGGGTGCCGGAGCCGGTGGACTACGCCGGACGCACCGACAAGCAGATCGCGCTGACGATGCTCGCCGGCGAGCACGAGCACCTGCCGCGCGTGCTGGAGGAGCTGGCGGGCGCCCTCGAGCTGCGCAAGGAGCAGATACGCGAGGAGGGCTTCGCCTACCCGGGCGTAGCCGAGGTGCTCGAGGAGCTGCACGGGCGCGAGGACGTGGTCCAATCGCTGCTCACCGGCAACATCCAGCCGAATGCGGTGATCAAGGTGAGCGCGTTCGGGCTGGACCGCTGGCTCGACTTCGAGGTCGGCGCCTACGGCTCGGACCCGCACGAGGAGCGCTCCGACCTGGTCGCGGTCGCCCGCGCCCGGGCGGCGGCGAAGTACGCGGAGCCGACCGGCGCGGTGCTCGTGGGCGATACTCCGCTGGACGTGCGCGCGGCGCGCGAGGCCGGCGCCCGCGCCGTGGCGGTGGCCACCGGGTTCGCCGACCCGGAGACGCTGCGCGCTTCGGAACCGGACGCCTACCTGGAGGACTTCGCGGACACGGCCGCCGCGGTCGCGGCGATCACTTCCACTTGATGCTGCAGCCCACCGGGTCGGTCCCCACCTCGACGAGCCTCTCGGGTAGGAGGGGCAACCCTCCCACCAGAGCAGCTCAACCCTCGTGCACCTCCACCCGCTCGATCACGGCGTCGTTGACGGGGCGGTCCTGGGCGCCCGTCTCGGTGCCCTCGATCGAGTCGACGGTCTCCATGCCCGAGGTCACGCGGCCGAAGACGGTGTGCTTGCCGTCGAGCCAGGATGCGGCCTCGGTGGTCACGATGAAGAACTGGCTGCCGTTGGTGTCGGGGCCGGCATTGGCCATCGCGAGCGCGCCGCGAACGATCTTGTTGTCGTTGATCTCGTCCTCGAACTCGTAGCCCGGACCGCCGGTGCCGGTGCCCTGCGGGCAGCCGCCCTGGATCATGAAGTCGCGGATCACGCGGTGGAAGATCAGCCCGTCGTAGTAGCCGTCCTTCGACAGCTTCACGAAGTTGCCGACGGTCTTGGGCGCGTCCTCGTCGAACAGCTCCAGCTGAATCTCGCCGTGGTTGGTGTGCATGGTGGCCTGGCTCATCGTCGCTTCGCTACCTCCACTTGAAGTTCCACTCCCCTTGCCTGCTTACCCGAAACGCTCTCGGCCACCTGCTGCGCGCGCTCCGCGGGGACCTCGACGAAGCTGAAGCGCTCGAGCACGCGCACGTTGCGCACGTCGTCGTTCTCCAGGTGGGTGTTGTCGACCACAGCTCGCACGATGTCGGCCGGCTCGATGCCGGTGCCGCGGCCGGCGCCCACGACGAGCTTGGAGTAGGGGACGCCGTCGCGCTGGTGCGGCTTGGTGTGGCGGGGGCGGCGTGTCTCGCGCTCGCGCGGCTTGCGCTCCCGCGGTTGGCGCTCGCGCCGCGCGCCCTCCCCACCGCGGGCCTCGCGCTGCGCGCCCGGCCGGTCGCCGTTCGGCACCCAGGCCTCGATGTCCGTCTTCGCGTGGCGCTCGATCGCCTCCAGTTCGCGGCGCTGCTTGGGCGTGATCAGCGTGATCGCACGGCCGCTCTCGCCGGCGCGGCCGGTACGGCCGATGCGGTGGACGTACACGTCCGGCGAGTTGGGGATGTCGTAGTTGACGACGTGGCTGACGCCCGTGATGTCGAGGCCGCGGGCCGCCACGTCGGTTGCCACGAGCAGGCGCTCGCGCCCGCCCTTGAAGGCGATCATCACACCGTCGCGCTGGCCCTGGGACATGTCGCCGTGCAGGGCCTTCACGCGCACGCCGGCGTCGCCGAGCCGGCGCGCCAGGCGGTCCACGCCGATCTTGGTGCGGGCGAAGACGATCGCCTGCTTGGGCCGCTCGGCCTGGATCACCTTCACGAGCGCCTCGAGCTTCTCGCGGTCGGGCACCTCGACGTAGAAATGGTCGACCGTGTCGATCGTGAGCGTGGCGGCGCGCACCTTGATCTCGACCGGGTCGTGCATGAACTGCTCGGCCAGGCGGCGGATCTCGGCTGGGACGGTGGCGCTGAAGAGAGCGGTCTGGCGGCCCATCGGGGCGCGCCGCATGATCGACTCCACATCCTCGAGGAAGCCGAGGTCGAGCATCTCGTCCGCCTCGTCGAGCACGACGTAGCGCACATCGTCGAGGTAGAGGTGGTGGCGGCTCATCATGTCCATCACGCGCCCGACCGTGCCCACGGCCACGTGCGCCTCCTTGAGCCGGGTGGCCTGGTCGCGAATCGGCGCCCCGCCGAAGACGGCCACCACCTCGATCCCCTTGCGGTCGCCGTAGGCCCTCAGGGCCTGGGTCACCTGGATGCAGAGCTCGCGAGTCGGGGTGAGCACGAGCGCCTGGACGGCGGCGTGCTCGGGATCTATGTACTCGACCATCGGGAGGCCGAACGCGGCTGTCTTGCCGGTGCCGGTCTGAGCCTGGCCGATCACGTCCTTGCCCGCCAGCAACGGCGGAACGGCCTGCTCCTGAATAGGGGTCGGCCGCTCGTACCCGAGATGGGCGAGCGCCTCGAGCGTGGACTCGGAGAGCCCCAGATCCTTGAACGTCGGCATGCGGCCGCTGAGGGTACTCGGTGGGCCGCGGCAAGCCGGGCGTAAGGCGCCTAGCGCGACGGGTCCAGCAGCACCTTGCCGCTCGTTCGCCGCCCCTGCAGGTCCTCGTGGGCGCGGCGCACGTCGGAAAGCGCGTACGTCTCGCCGATCTGGGGCGTCAGCTCGCCCCGGACGGTTCTGTCGAACAGGTCGGCAAGCGGCTCTTCCATCATGTCCCGCCGCCCCAGGCAGTGCATCAGCCAGAAGCCGACCACAGATCGGCTCTTGCGCATCAGCCGCCCCGTCTCCACCGTGTTCTGCTCCCGCGAGGCGATGCCGTAGGCCACGATCCTCCCAAACGGCGCCAGGGCGTTGGCGCAGGCGTCGAACACCCGCCCGCCGGACATCTCGAAGACGACGTCCACCTGGTTGCCGTCGTTGGCCGAAACCAAAGCAGCGGTGAGCTCTTCCGAGGCCGCGTCGACGGCCGCATCGGCGCCGAGCTCCAGACACAGCGCGCGCTTGTCCTCTGTGCTCGCCGTCGCGATCACACGACCGGCACCGAACGGCTTGCCCAGCTGCACCGCCAGCGACCCGACGCCCCCGGCGCCCGAGATGACGACGACAGACTCGCCGGAAGCGAGGCGAGCCGAGGTGCGGTACAGATGCCAGGCCGTCAGCCCCTGGATGATCAGGGCGAGCGCGGCGCCGTCGTCGAGCCTCTCGGGGATCTCGTACACGGCCGACTCGTGCGCCACCGCGAACTCGGCGTACCCGCCGCTCGGCACCAGGGCCACAACGCGCCGTCCGTCCGGCGTCGTCCCGGCCACCTCTGCGCCCAGGATCAGCGGCGTCTCGTAGCGCGCCAGGTACGTGTTCTCGCGCTGATGGGTGTCGGCGAAGTTCATCCCCGCCCGCGACACCTCGATCAGCACCTCGCCCTCGCCCGGCTCGGGCTTGGGCACCTCCGCAACCTGGAGCACGTCCGGGCCGCCGAACTCCTCGATCTGGACGGCGCGCATGCGCGGCAGCGTATTACGCGCGCGTGAGCTCCTCGCCGACCTCGCTCGCAACGCGCGCCGCGAGGTAGCGCGTGGCGTCGATCAGATAGGTGAGGTTGCCGGCGTCCTCCAGCGCACGCGGCACGAACACGCACAGCGTGCCCGCCTTCAGCTCGAACCCGGGCGAGAGGGGGTGATTGGCCAGCCAGCTCACCACCGTCGGCGCGAACAGCCGGCGCACCAGCAGGTCCTCCTGATCGCTGGCGGCGCGCAGCTCGTAGCGCTCCAAGAATGCCGTGCTCTCCACCTCGACCGTCCGCACCGGCGTGCTGCCCAGCCACTCGGAGTAGGGCGGAAACAGACCTCGCCGTGGGTGCAGGTAGACGCCGCGGAAGAACGGCAGCGACGGGTCGAGGTCGGCCACGCAGATCGTGAACCGGTTGCGCTCCTTGACCGAGGTCGTGCCGTCCGAGTCCTTCTGGATCCGCTCCCAGACGAGCTGCCCCAGGCCGCCGCTGAGGTCGCCCGGCAAGCGCCCGTACATCCATTGCTCCACGTGGCGCCGGTTGCCCGCGCCGAGCAGCGGGGTCATCGTGAGCACGTCCGTTTGGTTGGCGTACGTGAGCCCAACCGAGCTGGCGAACTCGAAGTAGAAGTTGTTCGCCGCCGCTCGGTCGGCGTAGTACCAGGCGATGCCCGCCACCCCCAGCACGATCGCGGCGGGCCCGCCCAGCATGATCGCCAGGTTGGCCTGCCAGGCGCCGACCGTGAACGCCGCGAGCGACCCGAAGGCCATCACGTACGCCGCCGGCGCGCTCCGCAGGTACGAGCGAAACAGCTGCCGCTGGCCGCTGTCGGCGTTCACCGCGAGCTCCTAGAAGGCGACCTGCGGCACGTTGCGCTCGGCGGGCGTCTCGATCTCGAAGAACTCCCGCGTGGTGAACGACATCGTCCCCGCGATCAGCAGCGTCGGGAACTGCTGCGCACGCGTGTTGTAGTGCTGCACGTTCGAGTTGTAGATCCGGCGAGCGGCCTGGATCTCATCCTCGATGCCGCTCAGCTCCGCCTGCAGGCGCTGGAAGCTCTCCGACGCCTTCAGATCCGGATAGGCCTCCGCCAGCGCGTTGATGCTGCCGAGCGCGCTCGTCAGTCGGGCCTCGGCGCGCTCCACCGCCGCCGGCTCGCCGGCCTCAACCGCGGCCAGCCGGGCCACGGTCACGTTCTGGAGCGTCTCCCGCTCGTGGGACGCGTAGCCCTTGACGGTCTCGACGAGGTTGGGCACCAGGTCGTGGCGGCGCTTGAGCTGCACGTCGATGCCACTCCAGGCCTCGTCGACTTTGTTGCGTGCCTTCACGAGCGCGTTGTAGGCGGTCACGATCCACAAGGCCAGCAGCGCGAGCACCCCGAGCACGATGTAAGCAGCGGTCATAGGGCGGTTATCGGCTAGCCTCCGCGACCGCATGAGCGTGGTCGTGGTCGGATCGATCGCCTTTGACGCGGTCAAAACGCCCTTCGGGGAGCGAGAGCGCATGCTCGGCGGCTCCGCGGTGCATTTCTCGCTGGCCGCGTCGTTCTTCAGCGACGTCCGCGTGGTCGGCCCGGTGGGCGACGACTTCGGCGACTCGCAGTACGAGGTGCTGCGCACGCATGGCGTGAACACAGACGACATCGAGCACGTCGAGGGCGGCAAGACCTTCTTCTGGGCCGGCGAGTACGAGTGGAACGTGAACATCCGGCACACGCTCGACACCCAGCTGAACGTGTTCGGCGAGTTCGCGCCCAAGCTCTCCGAGGCCACCAAGCAGGCCGAGGTCCTGTTCCTGGCCAACATCCAGCCCGACCTGCAGCGCGACGTCCGCGAGCAGTGCACCGGCGCGAAGCTCGCCGGGCTCGACTCGATGAACTACTGGATCGAGAGCGCGCGCGATTCGCTGGTGCGCACGATCGGCACGGTCGACCTGGTCCTGATGAACGACGACGAGGTCCGCCAGCTGACCGAAGAGCCCACCCTGCTGCTCGCGGCCCGCAAGATCATGGAGCTGGGCCCGCGCGTGGTGGTCGTCAAGCAGGGCGAGTACGGCGCGTCGCTGTTCACCCAGGACGGCTTCTTCTCGCTGCCTTCGTATCCGCTGGAGAAGGTCGTCGACCCCACCGGCGCCGGCGACTCCTTCGCCGGCGGCTTCTTCGGCTACCTCGACTCGCAGGGCGGCGCCACCGACGACGCGACCCTGCGCCGGGCGATGACCTACGGCTCCGCGGTGGCCTCGTACTGGGTCGAGGACTTCGGCTGCGAGCGCGCCGAGCGGCTCACCCGCGACGAGATCGAGGAGCGCTACGAGGCATTCCGCGCCATGACGTCCGTGGAGGGCGTGCCAGCTGCGTGATGTTGGCCAAACCGCGGGCTGGCCCGCGGTGCAGGTTTGCCATTGGAGGGGTACCATCCCGGATGGATGCATGGTTTTTGGGGTGTCTTCTGGCTTGCGGTGATCCTGAAGATCCCGATCGTGGCCCTGCTGACGATCGTCTGGTGGGCCGTTCGCGAGCCACCGGTCCCGGAGGCCGAGCGTGACGACGGCGACGGCGGATCGCGGCGCGACCCGCATCCGCGCACCCGCCCGCCGCACCTGCCGCGCAGGGGCCCGCACGGCGATCCACAGCCGTCCCCGCCGGAGCGCGTGCGCGTGACGCGGCACGGCCCGCGCGTGCCGGACGAGCCCAGCCGCTAGCCGCTAGTCGACCCGATCCGGAGCGCGGCGCCGGTGGGTGTCGTACGCAGCGCAGCGCCGGTGCACGACGGCCCCGCCGCGCAGCTTCAGCGACTCCTCCGCCGCGGACACTCCTCGGCCACACACCAGGCAGACCGGTCGGCCCCCGCGCGGCGAGCTCATCGCGGTGCGAATGTTCTCGAGCAGATGGGTCACCTGACCGAGGTTGTCGGCCGAAACGCCTTGCAGTGTGACCAGTCCGTGAAGGGACGGACGCATTCGCTAGGGTGGCCGCCGTGAACGCCTACCACGTGTGCGGCGTGCTGTTCGCGGCCTGGGCGGTGATCGTGTCCTTCGTGGGCATCACGCGCGAGAACTTCCCCGCAACGGCGGGTGCCCAGCGGGCCGTGGCGGTCGTGTCGGTGGTGCTCGCGCTCGCCACGATCGGGTCCGCTGTCTACACCGGCATGACCGAGGAAGAGGAAGAGGGCGACCACGAGGAGGCGGCCCTCGTCCTGGGGACCTGAGCCGTGACGCCGATCGACGACGGTCACGCGGTCCACTATCTAGCCGTCGAGCGCGGTGTTCCGGTCTACGGAGCCGATGAGCAAGTGGTCGGCAAGGTTGTGGAAGTGCTCGACAACCATCGCGAGCACATCATGGACGGCATCGTGTTCCAGACGCCCGACGGCGTGCGCCGGTTCGTGGATGCCCCCGAGGTGCAGCGCACCGCGGAGCGGGCCGTCACGCTCAACATCACCGCCGCCGAAGCGGCCCAGCTGGCGCCGCCCGAGACGAGCGCGCCGAAGCTAGGCGGCGGCGGGCTGAAGCGCCTGTTCGGTCGCCGGCGCTAACGCTCTGGCGTAGCCCTCGGCGAGCTGGCCAAGCGAGCGCTCCCAGGTGCGGGCGCGCACGGCGGCGAGCCCAGCGGACGACAGGCGGTGGCGCAGCACGGGCGAGCCGGCCAGCTCGCGGACGGCGTCGGCGAGCTGCCCGGGGGCGCGCAGCAGTCCGGTGCGGCCATCCTCGATCAGCGTCCGTGGACCGCCCGCGTCGACGGCCACCACCGGCAGCCCGCTGGCCTGGGCCTCGAGCACCACCTGCCCGAACGTGTCGGTGGCGCTGGCGAACAGGAACAGGTCGGCGCTGGCATACGCGCGCGCCAGCGCGTCGCCGTCGAGCCAGCCGAGGAACGTGGCGTCCGCCCCGAGGCGCTCGCGCAGGGTCCCCTCCTCGGGGCCGCCGCCGGCGAGCACGAGGTGCAGGCGCGGATCGCGCTCGCGCGCCGCCAGGAAGGCGTCGGCCAGCGGCGCCGCGCCCTTCTCCTTGCTGAGCCGCCCCGCGTAGAGGACGTTCAGCTCGCCGGGGTGCAGCTGCGGGTCGCGCAGGGCGGGGTCGAAGCGCGACGTGTCGACCCCCCGGTCCCAGCGCCCGATCAGCTCGGGCGCGATGCCCAGCGCGCCCAGCGATTCGTCTGCCGACTCGCTCGGCGAGAGGACGCTCGAGCACAGGCCGTAGAGCGCGGCCAGCGCCATGTCCATCCCCGCCCGCAGCCGCTCGTCGCCGGAGCGGAGCCCGGCGTAGACGCCGAGCTCCGTGTGGTAGGAGCCCACCAGCGGCAGCTCCATCGTCCGGGCGATCAGCGCGGCGGCGACCCCGGCCGGGCCGGGGGAGCAAAGGTGCACCAGGTCGTAGCGGCCCTCGGCGAGCGCCTCGACGGTTGCCGGCAGGCTCGGCACGCCGATCTGGAGCCCGGCGTAGAGCGGGATGTCCACCTCCGCGACGGCCGGGAGGCGCCGATCGACGCTCGCGTCGGTGCCGATCACCTCGACCTCGAAGCCGGGCACGCCGCGCTCGCGGATCTCGTCCAGCGTGTGGGTCACGCCGTGCATGCCGCCGACCCCGTCCGCGACCAGCGCAACCCGCGGCGGCTCGCCCTCGCGCGCCACCAACTTGCCCTTCTCGCGCCCGAGAAAGGCGGCTGCGGGCGCGTAGGGGATCGCCGGGATGCAGGCCGAGAAGAGGCCGCCGGCGAGCGGGAGCAGGGCGTCGCCGAGCGAGCGGGCCGGCGTGTCGGCGGCGGCCTCGCCGGGAGCGGCGCTCGCCGCCAGCTCCTCGCCGGCCACGACGATCCGCTCCACGACCGCGCGCAGCTGGCGCTCGTGCTTGCGCCGCGCCCGGCGGTACAGCTCGGCGTGGCTGAAGTCCTCCTCCTGCATCAGGGCGAGCAGCTCCGGCTCGGACAGCTCGAGTCCCATCGCATCGAGCCAGGCGTGCAGCAGCGCGCGCGCGTCGGCGGGACCGAGGTCGCCCGCGAGCGGGCCCGAGCGGGCGTCGGCCTGGCTCATCAGCCGCTGCGCCATCGCGAAGACCGCGCGCGGGTTGGGCTCGCCGGCGTCACCGCTGCCGAGCGCGCGCACCGCCAGCGCCATCGCGGCGTGCGCCCATTTCTCAGCGCTGCCCTGCGCACCGCGGGCGGTCGCCTCGCCGCGCCGCAGCCGCCGTAGAAACTGGTCCTGGGTCGACGCGGGCGGCGTCTCCGTCCATGTGCGCCCGACGTCGACCCCGGCGTGGTCGTCTGATCCGCCGACCCCGGCACCGCCGTGGGTCTCGATGTAGATGGCGGCCGGCAGGTTCAGCTCGCGCGCGCGCGAGCCGTTACGCGTCTCCCAGACGCCGAACAGCTGAGCGAGGCGGCGGCGGTGGCGCGCGCCGAGCGGCGCGGCGACCGCGTAGAAGGGGTGCGCGAGCGCGCAGGCGATCCCGCAGCCGTGCAGGTACTCCGCGCACAGCTCGACGTCGTTCGAGTTGCGCTGGAGCCACTCGTGGTCATCGGACGTGATACCCCAGCAGAGCACGTGCACAGCCTGCGGCTCGCCCTTGAACGAGGCGGTCAGCTCCTCGGACACGAACACGTCGGGGCGATCCGCGATCTCGAGCACGCCGTCGATCGTGTCGTGGTCGGTGATCGTGACGAAGTCCATGCCGCGCCGCTTGGCCAGCTCGTAGACCTCCTCCGGCGGTGTGGCGCACTCGGGCAGGCCGAGCGTGCGCTGCACGCCCAGGCGCGAGTGCTGGGACGCGGAGGAGTGGCAGTGGAGGTCGGCACGCGACATCTGCATGGCCACAGATTCGCCCGCAAACGGTCCTCATCCGTTATCGCCCCGCGAACCTCGTGTTACCGGATTGCAACAGCCGGGCGAGCGGGTTGTGGAAGAAGGGGGGCGTGCAGCTCGAGCGGGGGGCGGTCCAGGTCACGATCAGCGAGGACCCGTTCGGCATCGAAATCCGCCGCGGCCGACGCCTGATCCGCGGGATGACGCTGTGGTGGGCGGCGGGCGAGTCGCGCGATCAGTTCGTCCAGTTCACCGAAGGGGTGATCGCGGCGGAGGAGCTCGAGCGGGCACGCCGCGCGGAGGACGTGAAGGTCGAGCTGCACGACGAGCGCGTCACGATCGAGCTGCCCGCGCCGCCCGCCGCCTTCCGCCTGGGCGCCGAATGGGAGGCCCGGCCAGGCGAGCGCTTCACCGGCCTCGGCGCCCGCCACGGCGAGCAGCTCGATCAGACCGGCCGGCGCGTCCGCCTGGGCGCCGACCGCCGCTACACCGGGCCGGACTGCCCGCCCGACATGCTCGACGTGGGCGGCATCCCACAGGGCGACTACGCCCCCGTCCCCTGGCTGCTGGCCAGCCGCGGGTACGCGCTCTGGATCGAGAGCGGCGGCGACGGCGTGGAGCTCGACCTGGCTCACCGCATCTCGGTCTCCACCCGCGCCGCCGCCGGGCCGTTTCGGCTGCACGTGCTCACCGACCCGACCCCAGCCGCCCGGCTGCGCCGCTTCCTGCGCCTCAGCGCAAGCCTCCCGGCGCTGCTGCCCGAATGGGCCTATGGACACTGGAAGTCCCGCGACGTGTACGAGCACCAGCGCGACGTCGAGGACGACTTCGACGGCTACGGCCGCAACGGCCTGCCGCTCGACGCGATCGTGATCGACTCGCCCTGGGAGACGCAATACAACACCTGGGAGCCCAACCCGCACCAGTTCGACGACTTCGAGGACATGGTCACCCGCTTCCGCGCCCACGGCGTGCGGACGGTGGTCTGGGTCACCCCCTGGATCAACCTCGAGTCGGTCGACGGCCAGCGCCCGCCCGACCCGGAGTCGGAGCGCCTCCACCGCGAGCCGGCGCCCAACTACGCGCCCGCGGCGCGCGCCGGGCACTTCGTCGAGACCGCCGAGGGCGAGCCGTTCGTGGCTCGCTGGTGGATGGGCACGGGCTCGCCTATCGACTTCACCTCGCCCGCCGCGGACGAGTGGTGGCGCGAGCTGGCCAAGGGCGCGCTGCGGCTGGGCGTGGAGGGCATCAAGGCCGACGACGGCGAGGGCTACTACTTCCCGCCCGACGTGCGGTTCGCCGACGGGCGCAGCGGCGCCGAGGCGGCCTGGGCCTACGGCCTGCTCTATCGGCGCTCGATGCAGCGCGCCCTGGACGAGGTGCACCCGGGCGCCGGCGTGCTGTTCGGGCGCTCGGGCTGGACCGGCCAGCAGGGCGTGGGCGTCACCTGGGGCGGCGACCAGGCGTCCGACTTCTGGTCGCTGGAGACGCTGGTGACGGCGACGCTCACCGCCGCCACCAGCGGGTTCTCGAACTGGTCCCACGACGTGGGCGGCTACCTCGGCGAGCGGCTGGTGAACCGCTGCCCCAAGGAGCTGCTGCTGCGCTGGGCGTGGTTCGGCTGCTTCACCCCGCTGATGCAGGCTCACGGCCGCTTCGCCCAGGAGGCCTGGACCTACGACGCGGAGACGCTCGCCGCCTACCGCGCGGCGGTGCTGCTGCACGAGCGGCTCGTGCCCTATGTACGCGCCGCGGCCGCTACGGCCGCGCGAACGGGGCTGCCGATCGTGCGGCCGCTGCTGCTGACCGACCCCGGCGACGAGCGCGGCTGGACGCTCGCCGACCAGTACGGCTACGGCCCGGCGCTATGGGTCGCGCCGGTGCTCGAAGAGGGCGCCCGCGAGCGGGAGGTGGCGCTGCCGCGCGGCGACTGGATCGACTTCTGGACCGGTGAGCGCCACCGCGGCGGGGCCGAGCTGCTCGCCCCGGCTCCGCTCGACCGCGTCCCGGTCTACGTGCGCGCGGGCTCGATCGTGGTCACCTATCCGGAAGGTCACGTGGCCGCCGGCCTCGGCGACACGCCCGAGTCCGGGCGCCCGCTGGAGGCCACGCTCTACGGGGAGCCGCCGCTCGGGCATACCTCCGTGCGCCTCGCGGACCGCACCCGGATCCGCTGGCGGGCCGGCGAGTGGAGCGTCGCGCCGAACCGGGAGGTCGCGTTCAGGCACAATCCGGGGAAAGGAGAAAGCTAATGGCAGACGAGCAGACGCAGCAGGATGACGGCGGTGGCGTAGCCACGGCGCGCGACACACTCAGCGTCACCGACAACCGCACCGGCGAGGCCTACGAGATCGAGATCTCGGACGGCACCGTCAAGGCGATGGACTTTCGCCAGATCAAGGTCAACGAAGGCGACTTCGGCCTGATGACCTACGACCCGGCGTTCACCAACACGGCGTCGTGCCGGAGCTCGATCACCTTCATCGACGGCGAGGCCGGCGTGCTGGAGCACCGCGGCTACCCAATCGAGCAGCTGTGCGAGCAGTCCACCTATCTCGAGGTCGCCTACCTGCTCATCTACGGCGAGCTGCCGACCCGCGATCAGCTCGACGAGTGGGTCTTCGAGATCACCCACCACACCTTCGTCCACGAGAACATCAAGAAGTTCGTGGAGGGCTTCCGCTACGACGCCCACCCGATGGGGATGCTGCTCGCCACCACCGGCGCGCTCTCGACCTTCTACCCGGACGCGAAGAACATC
>Ga0209574_10000325_pt1 | contig 12311 bp, 13 predicted proteins | sample AgamicMgMarz_FD_187168 | JGI IMG/M metagenome (GOLD analysis project Ga0209574, IMG submission 187168) | Agave microbial communities from Guanajuato, Mexico - Mg.Ma.rz (SPAdes) (version 2) | ecosystem: Host-associated > Plants > Phyllosphere > Phylloplane/Leaf | place: Guanajuato, Mexico... | reverse complement strand
TTACCAGGCCCGCAGTTTTGGACGGGGATAGTTTTTGCGTCTAAACCAGTGGCGTGAGCCACACTATATAAAAGCGACTTCTTGTCGCACCATAAAACGGCTTATAGGAACAAAAAAAGGCAACTAGCTATATAGTCGCCTTTTTTTGTTTTACTGGGTTACTTATTAAATATTGAATGATTAAAAGAATCACATAACCTATAACTGTGCCAAACGTGTTGAGTAGAACATCATCAATATCTGAGCTACGACCTATAAAATATTGAATAAATTCAATTAAACATGTAACAGATAAACCTAAGATTGTTACCTTTTTAATTGAATGATATTTTCTCCAAATAAGGGCTACAAAAAAGCCTAAAGGTAAATATAACATAACATTTGCAGTTAAGTTTAAAAGCGATACGCTGTTCCATTCATCGACATTTGTATTTGTTTGAAAGAAGTATTCGTAAAGGGTATGAAAAGGTATGATATTTACATGAGAAAGCTCATTTGTAAAATAAATATCAAAAAAAGGTTCTCCAGTATCTGTAACAATACCAGCATTCCAATTTGGAACAATGGTTTGAGATGCTAAACCAACAAGATATAATACAAACACACCTAAAATAAGTTCCTTTTTGAAAGATGTTATCTCTCTTTTCTTTTTTAAAAAGATAAAACGAAACCCTACATAAAAGGGTAATGCAGCTAAGATATACCCCAGCATATCTTCTACATATAAAGTGATTAAACCCATTAAAGCTATTTCAACACCAATCTATTCTAAAATGACAAGACCACATTATACTATTAAATTAAATAATAGGTAATAACTATCTACTAAATGAAAAGCTAATCAACATAATGTGCGTTCTAGGTACCAAAAAAGCTTTTAAGTGTTATATTTCTTAAAAGCTTTTTTGGTATGAACTATCATCTAGTGAAGAACATATTTAAAATCTTTTTCAAAAATTGTTCGTAGGACTTAAACATAGCGCTGAATTTTGAACTTTGCTTTTCTTTTGGATTCATCATATTCCTACTCCCTATGTAAATGCTGATTAAAAGTCTCAGCAATAAACATAAATTCTACATCGTCTTTATGGATAAAAAATGTAGTACACCCATCAATATCTGTGATCCTATTCGATTGAGAACATATAACGTCTACCTCAACTAATTCAAAATTAACAGCATCAGTATTTTCAGTATCCAAACCAGTTGTTAAATAGTGAACACTATCTCCAAAAGACTTGAAAACAAGCCTTTTTCCTTTTAGTTCCTCATCGTTAACCTCAAAATAATCTTTATTCAGTATGCCTTTAAAAGGTGCCATTTTTGGAAAGCATTCAATATGATGGATACCTTCATAACGTCTTAAGCTAAACATATAAGCGTGTGTTTCATTTGGCTCGATCTCAATACCGTATTTATAAGTAAACGTCTTATAAACCATTTCATAAAACAATGGAATGACAATATCGTCCCAAGCATCATAAGCATGAACATGTATGGGAATTAGATGAGGATATAAGCTCGTAATTGCTTGTTGGAAATTCAACAAAATGTCTGTGTCAGTAAGTGCACTCAAAGCATCATCCACTTCATGATTCTTAATCTTAGATAATCTATTATCAATCATTAAGCCATTCCTCCTCATAAGAAAAGTGTTACTCTTTAATTATACCTTTATCGAGATTAATAACTGTAAACCATATGCAAAATCAGTTTACATAATCAGCATTGTAGCAATCAAAAAGAACAAGTCTAGAATAACAATTTTCTAGACTTGTTCCCTTTGCTTGAATATGTACATACATATATTAATTAATGTTATCAATTATTTGTTGAGCAACTTCCTCAGCAGATTTCCCATTTGTATAAATTATATGCTTAGACAATATGCTATTTGATTGATGTCTAATGAAGTGTTCATTTAGTTCAAACACACTTTTGTCATCCGTAATTTTACTTAGTCTTTCTGTTAAAATATTTATAGATTCATTTATGTCTGAACTTGGAAGCAATAGAAAGATGTTTTCGTGTTTCTCTAGAACAACCTGTGCTTCTTGTAATAAAGATTCATCTTCATAAACAGAATGGCCAGCCCTGAAATCATGTATATAGTTTGGGTAGTCTTCTAATACTCGTTTCACCGCATGAACTTCAAACGGCTTCCAATAAGTATATACACCCTTAAAACCATCTTTTTGTCGTATTCTCTCTTGCTGTTCTTTACTAAATCCTATTTCTTTATAATAATCAAAACGTACATCATCAATTGAGCATTGAGGAGTATCTAGCTTATTAGATATTATTTCTGCCACAGTCGTTTTTCCTGAACAAATAGGCCCGATTAGTATAACAGGTTTCTTCAAAACAACCCCTCCCTTTGTATAGAAAATAATACCATAAATAACCTTTTATAGGATGTATACTCTATATATTTTCAGTTAACATAACAGGTATTCTAGGCACCTACTAAAGGAACCAACTAAGAGATGTTTCTTTATCACATATTAAAGCTTCAAGATTAACGGACTTAATCGTGTTCTCAATATTTATTTCTTTGGCTAGAAGCAATGTTGTAAACGAATCATAGATGCTCATAAACGCAAAATCCATATTTTCATCTGTAATAATTAAATCATTAGGGGATAAGTTACCTATTTCTAAAGGTGACTTATCCTGGGCTTCAAATGAACCATTCATACCATAAATAGGTTCAGAGAAATAGAGAGTATTTGAGTTCTTTGAACAAAGAACTTTTAATAAATTATCGATTATAAATAATGAAGTGCGATCAGAATCTGGATAATATAAATCAGGAGTAATTTCAAGATAGGAGTTGAATGGATTGGCCAAATCCTCCCTTTTATATTTATATCTAAGCGCACCGGTAGAAGTATGCAGTGCTAATGACAATTCCTTATAAGATTTTAAATTACTCTTGGACATTACTTCTTTCCATAACATAGGTTTGCTAAGGTTAATCATTTCCTCATCACTAGGATATATATTCTGATAAGGATTTTCTCTCTTTGATTTTTCCCAGCCATTGGGCATCTGAATAAAAGGATGAAATAGAATAGCAGCAGACTTAAAGCCATTAGGTAATTGAGGTAAAATAGGTAAATCCCAGTCTAACCGTATATAATCCAACAATATAGGAACATCTCCTTTTGATGTACTTAGTTAGGTATATTTTATATGTATAGAACATTCACTTCTAGTTACCATAATCAACAATATAGGTAGCAATGTAAAAACTATGCTCTTTCCGTAAATGTTGTTTCTTGTAGAAATAATTTTATAAGAACTTTACTTTATGGAGTAAATGTTCGTTTCCAGTCCACTCAATAACAAGTTCTTCATAACCCAAGAGAGCAGTATCTGGTTTGTTAATTTGACCTTCAAGCCATTGTTTAATAGTTGATAGTATTTGGTTATTAAAATCATCAGCAGCACTGTCTGGGTAATCTGCAATTGAAAGAGGAAAAAGCGAAAAATCAACAGTTCTGTCTCTTGAATAAGAAATTGAAGCAACTACATCACCAACAATATTTGGCTTATTAGGACACCTACTATCAAATTCAAATTTTCTTACCAAACCAAATAAAACATCCATTTCTATGTTTGAAAACATTGATTTAAGTTGTCTTTTACTAGTCGAGTATCTCTCATGCTTGTTCAAATTACGGAAATATTTAAATTTCATTTATAATCACGCCTTTCTATCTAGAATTATAGCTTAGTTCAGAATGAATATTATATACAGAGCTAGTTAACATAATACCTCTTTCCGGTACACATACAAAAAAAGAACCCTTGGTAGGCAAGGATTCTGATGAGGTTACGATTTCTGCTTTATGCAGCTTTTTATACATCGTTGATATGACTACGTTCTGTGGATAGCTGAAAGAAACGAGAATGTATAAAAAGCGCACCTTTTATACATATGCTCGTACGGGAAAATGTAGTCTTTATGGCAAAAATGTGCTATTATTTATTTGCAGTTATTTTCTCATAGTAATAACCCATACCCACCAAAAAGCTACCTCTCATGCTGCACACTTAAGAGGTAGCCTTTTATTTTGTTAACGATAGTAATTGCTTTAACATCTTGTAATAGATTTGAATATCTCGCCCGTCAAAGTATACATTTTTCCTTACCATAATGCGACTTATCGGCATCAATATATTTATTCAATAAAGGAGATTGTACATGTTGTACCTTCGTCTAAGATACTGTCTACTTCTATTTTTCCTCCATGAGCTTGTATAATTTCATTCGAAATGGTCATTCCTAGGCCTGTACTGCCTTTTCTTTTTGGCGAATCTGAGCCTATATAATAACGATTGAACAAATTTTCAATTGTTACTTCATCCATACCTATTCCATTATCTTGTACAATAATATGAATTAAAGATACTCCTTGGTTATTGTTTTTCTTTTGAATAGAAATACGAATAATAGTACCTGGAGAATTATGCTTTACCGCATTGCTAATAAGGTTAATCATTGCTCTTTTAAACAACTTTGGATCTACTTCCCTATAAATAGCCTCAAGCGTTGGTTCATAACTAAACTCGTATTGATTTTCTACCTGAGGATCATTTGCGATATCTACAATAGCTTGGCGAACTAATTCCACTAAGTTACATAACTCTAACTTCATAGGGAGCGCATCATTTTTCAACTGAAAGGTTAAGTTGAAATCTTCTACTAATCTTTCCATATAGTCCATACGTCCATGAATAATGCTGGAGAATTCCCTGATCTCTTTAGAACTCCATCTATAATCTTTATTAGCTAATAGCGCAGCATATCCTTTTACTACAGATATAGGTGTTTTTAGGTCATGGGAAATACCGGTCATCCACTCTTCCCTTGTCTTCTCTAATTTCTTTCTTTCTAAATCACTGCTTTTTAAAGTGTCTGTGAGTTTATGAAGATCAGCTATTACATCATCGTAAACTTTATAAGTTTGTTTTAGCTGTCCATTAAGCCTTTGACTAGCAGGGATTCCTTTATTTCCTTTCGGCTCTTCTAATTTGTTGTTTGCAAGATTTTGCAGCCAACTTGATATATGCAATAAAGGAGATCCAAACAACTTTCCAAAAATAAAAGCGACCATTACTACAGCTAACAAGCAGATAACACCTAACATAACCATAAACTGAATCTGATATTTAATTGGTACAGAATTACTTGAAACATCTTTAAGAACAAAGTCCATATAAGTAGAGGAAACAAATATGCATAGTGTAATAACGAACGTAAGAAAGCACAAGAAAATAAGAAATTGTTTAGCTAGCTTATTTCGTAAATTCATCTTTTTAACTCGCTTCCTATTAACTTATAACCTAACCCTCTAACTGTCACAATTATCTTAGGATCACTTGGATCTTTTTCGATTTTCTCTCGAAGTCGTCTGATATGTACCATGACTGTATGCGTATCGCCGTAACTATCCATGCCCCAGATATGTTCATACAATTGATTTTTGGTAAAAATTTTATTGGGGTGCTCACAAATAAAGCAAAGAAGTTGAAATTCTTTAGCTGGACACTCTACCTCTATTCCTCGTACTACTAATTGGGCAGAATCTACATACAGACTAAAATCGGTATAATGGTAAACCTGTTGTATAATCGGTTCTTTACTTCGTTCGTTCATATTCAAACGTTTTAATTGGGCCTTAATACGCGCTACAATCTCTAAAGGATTAAAAGGCTTAGTAACGTAGTCATCTCCACCAAAATTAAAACCAGTAAGCTTATCCAAGTCTGTATTTTTAGCAGTCAAAAAGATAATAGGTGCATCTGTATAATTCCGAAGTTCTCTACATGTCTCAAAACCGTCTCTATCCGGCAACATAACATCCAGAATAATAATGTGTGGCCTTATGACCTTACAAATATCTACTGCTTCTTTTGAAGAAATAGCTGTAAAAATATTGATTAAGTTTTCTTTTCTTAATGTTACAGTTAACAATCTTAAAATTTCTTCATTATCATCAACAAGAAGAATCTTAGGTTCCATGTTTCCCCCCTACCTTAAAAACACTTTTTCTTCCATCATAGTCATCCTTCTTTTGGTAAATCAATAGATAATAGCACCTTGATGTTTAATTTTAATAAAGTTTAACTTCTGTTTAACTTCACTTTTTTTCCCGTTTAACTTTACTTAGTAAGCTATAAAAGAGGTGAGAGTAGATGACAAATTATGTTGTAGAAACGGAACAGTTAACCAAAAAATATAAAGAACAAACAATTGTGAACAAAATACACTTGAAAGTTAAAGAAGGTGATATATATGGTTTTTTAGGCCCTAATGGGGCAGGGAAAACCACCACTATACGAATGTTATTGGGATTAGCAACTCCTACTAGTGGTAACATCTATGTATTTGATCTTCCCCTCGAAACAAGAAGAATCGATATTTTAAAACATGTAGGATCTTTAGTTGAGTCCCCGTCTTACTATGGACATCTAACAGGCTATGAGAACCTAGCTTCACTTTCTCGTCTATTACAAGTACCGCAGCAAAGAATTGAAGAAGTTTTAGAGATTGTGCGGCTTTCAGAAGTAGCCAATCGTCTTGTAAAAAACTATTCATTAGGAATGAAACAGCGTTTGGGTATTGCTGCAGCTTTACTTTCCAAACCTAAATTATTAATACTTGATGAACCAACAAATGGATTAGATCCTTCAGGTATACAAGAAATAAGGGAATTAATTAAGGAACTACCCGTAAAGTATGGGATGACCGTTATTGTGTCTAGCCATCTTCTTAGTGAAATTGATCAAATGGCTACTCAGGTAGGAATTATTAATAAAGGACAGTTACTGTTTCAGGATTCTATTGAAATGTTAAGAAAGAAAAGTGAACCCTCCTTAAAAATTGGTACCGATAATCTGGAAGAGGCAAAGAAATTTCTACAACAAAAAGGAATTGTAACAACGCTAAAAGAGGAATACTTGTGGACACCATCAATAGCTAAAGAAGCTGTTTCAACTATTAATTATGAATTGATTTCAGCTGGCTATGATGTATTTGAACTTACGTACTATAAACCGTCTTTGGAACAAATCTTTTTAGAGATAACTGGAAAGGAAAAAAGCCTATGATACGACATATGATAAGGGCAGATATTATGAAAGCGAGACGTACGGTATTAGTTCCTATAGTTTTTTTAGCACCTTTGCTTACATTTCTCTATGAGTGTACTAATTTCTTGTTACGTATAGAAGTAATGATTCACCAAGCAGAAGAGAAACAAACAGGTTTATGGCAAATCTTTTTATATGATAAACAATTTATATTGAGCTTAACAATTCCCTTAAGTATCACGTTGGCTGCCTCAGTAATAGCCAATACCGAACATCAAGGGAATGCCTGGAAGCAACTCCTAGCTCTTCCCATTAAACGAAGTTCTCTATTTTTAGGAAAGTTTGCGTTGCTGTTTTTAGCTATTTGTCTATCTGGAGTGGTTAGTTATTTTGTTTACTTGCTTTTTGGTTTGTTCTTTGACTTGGGCGATGATATTCCTTGGCTGCAGCTTTTAGGGGATAGCGTATTACCTTTTTTATGTTCTATTCCTATAATGGTATTTCAGTTGTACCTTTCGATAAGTATTAAAAATCAATCATTTGCTATTTTAACAGGTGCTCTCTCGTCAATGGCTGGTTTATTTTTCGCTCTAAGTCCCTTAACTAAATGGATTCCATGGGCTTATCCGTTAAATGGATCTACAGTTCGCCTTAATTATCGTACACAACACCTTATTTTAAACCCAGATTTAATGTATATATTGATCTGCTCTTTTGTTATAGGAATATTCTCGTTAACTGTAGCTGCGTGGTTATTTGCACGAAAGAAAGAGGTGTAAATGAAATGAACCTCCTAAAAACATTAATGTACGAAGAATGGTTTAAAATGAAACGCTCTAAAATATGGTTGCTAGTAGGGTTAGGTCCTATAATCGGTGTTCTATTTGTATGGTTTAACTTTCAAGCAAACTATGATGTATTTATGAACGATATTGGTGATAATGAATGGCTAGAAGCATGGACACAAGTACAAATTTTTTATTCACCGTTAATATTACCTGTTATAACAGGCGTATATGCTTCCATGCTATGCCGTGTCGAGTATATGAATGGAGGATGGAAGCAACTTTTAGCATTGCCTATAAGAAGAGAGACAGTTTTTATCTCTAAATTACTAACTATATTCGTCTTACTGGCTCTGACTCAAGTTATTCTCCTTCTTTTATTTATCTTAGGTGGCTTCAGTATAGATATGAAAGATCAAATTCCTCTCTCTTCGCTTTTAATATTCATTGTAAGAGGATGGGTTGCTGCACTTCCATTAGCTACGGCCCAACTAGCCTTATCTTTACGTTGGCATAGCTTTGGTGCTCCATTGGGGATGAATATTGCTCTTTCACTACCATCAATCTTGGTTGCTAACTCAACGTTTGGCCAATTTTATCCTTGGGCCCAACCGATGTTAGCCATGTCACCAGCAGATGAGAGCCCTATTCCATCTAATTTTATATTTTTCCTGATATTAGGCAGTTTCTTGATTTTCAGCTTGTTAATAGGGCTACGAACTATAAAGAATACTACTTATAACTAAAACCCTAATGTGTCACTTTAGGAGGTAATTTGCGCTTATTTTAAGCGTTATTTTGCACTATAAGTAAACATAAAAAAGCACAATTTCTCGCATTAAAATTGAGAAATTGTGCTTTTATCGTTACTCCGGAAAAGCGCCCGATTATTGTATAAGGGGTGGCATCGGTATTGGTTTCGTCATATTATTTTGGGGGATTCATATACGCGAAGAGTAACAAAAGTCTAACCCGAAACTTCCTAATTCAAATAAGTATAAGCTGTAGATTGATAATAAAGTTGTTTATTTCTCCATAATAAAACAAGAGCCTTACTACAATTAAATGTAATAAGGCTTTTAAAAGTTGTTTAAAACAGAATTGAACTAAAAGAATTGTGATTCTTAAAAGGATATTAAAGTTGTTTAATTCTGGTTGAATTAACGCTCCTCATTAGCTTAATAAGAAATCTCCTTATTCAAATACAACCATTTCTCCGACCTCTATAAACCCAAAGCGCTTATAGATATTGATTCCATCCTCTGATGCTTGTAAGACAACTGGTTTTTGTTTATCTTTTGTTTGAGTAAGAAGGTATTGAAACATTTCACTTCCATATCCTTTGCCTCTAAATGTTTCTTTTGTCATAACATCATAAATACCATAACTTTCTTTGCTTTCGATTAGTAAACCAGTAGATACAGTTATTTCACCGACGCGTCCAATAAACATTTGAATTTCAGAACCTAAATTTCCTTCAGAAAACTTATTAAAATAATTTTCTAACGCATCTTTTTCTGGTGTACCTTCAAATAGGCTTAGAAAAACCTCTTTATATTCCTTAAGCTCTTCAAAATTTCTCACCTGAGTAATCATAAGCCGATGGGACTTTCTTTGACCAACATTAAGAGTATTTTCAAGCTTCATCATTACATTACGTTCTGCTTCGTTTAGGTCGTATTCTTGCAGCAAGTCTTGCCAGTCATCGTTCAAATATCGGGAGTCAATCCACGTACTAAAGGGATATTTTTTAAGAGACATATTTTCGATGCTACTTCTAATATTAAAGGCATTTTTTATATGTGAAGATTTCGGCAAAAGTATATTGAATGTATCAGTGGGTATTTCTGTATTCGCCAAAACGAAATCTTCTTCTTTAATAAGCTTACCATTAACTGAATGAGTGAATATTCTTAATTTTTCTTCAAGATTATTTATAACTAATTGTTGATTTTCAATCATTTCTTTGCTCCTTCAATTAAATACAGCTCGCGCTCTTTTTTATTATAGGGGTAATTCAATTAAAATAAAACATTGTTCACAGCTTTTATATCCTCCCATAATTTTCAGAAAACTTAAAGTACATTTGTTTATTTACTCCACAAGCTGGCCCGATTGCTGAACAAAGTTAAAAAAGCACACATATTATTATTTGTTCCAAAACTCGTCGTTTTTGTTGCGTATGAAATACATAGTTTTTATTTTTGATTGCATAGAATGGGGAACAGGTGAAGGAATCTTATTTGAAAGAAGGAAATATCCCTTTTTTATAGAATGTAAGTACTTTACTTAAGAGGAGGGTGATTTCATTGGGAAAAAGAGCTTTACTGGTATTTTCATTACCAGAATATAAAGAAGAAATTGGCCGATGGTTATGGTGTTTAGAAGATGTTCGCCGTACGCTTCTAACACAATTAAATGGAATCAGCCAGCGTATGCTCGATACAAAAATTGATGAAAGACAAACGATTAGTACACTATTGTATCACATTGCATTGATTGAGGCGGATTGGTTATATGAAGAGGTCCTTGTTTCCGAATGGGATCCCGAGATACGTTCTTTGTTTTCATTAGCAGTTCGTTCTGAAGATGGCTCCTTAGCCCATATTGAGGGACAAAGCTTAGAAGATCATTTTCATCGTCTTAATAAGGTACGAGAGGCATTTCTTTTCCACTTTCGTTCAATGGACTTAACAGACTGGCGTAGACCAAGAATACTTGAACATTATGACGTTACACCTGAATGGGTTGTTTACCATTTGATCGAACATGAATCTCATCATAGGGGTCAAATTTTCCAATTAATTAAAGAATTACGAAACAATTAAGACGTTGAAGTAATGAAATTAAACAAAAGAGGTGCCCAAAATAACTATTTATATTGCTTTATTACGAGGCATTAACGTAGGTGGACACAAATTAATAAGGATGCAGGAATTAAAGAGCCTATTAACAAACATGGGATTAGATAAAGTTAAAACCTACATTCAAAGTGGAAATGTTATATTTCAGTCTGAAAAAAATGCAGAACAATTAGAAGAGCAAATGGAGCAAGAGATTAGAAGTGCTTTCGGTTTTTCGGTCTTTATTATCTTAAGAACAGCTTCAGAATGGGAACAAATTATTAACAATTGCCCTTATCCAGTTAACTCGTTATCGGAAGGGGAGAGTGTACATATATCGTTGTTAGCTAAAGAACCTTCTAAGGAATGCATAAATCATTTACTCGACTATAAAAGCGAGATGGAGCAATGTTGCATAAGGGGCAGAGAGATTTATTTATATTTGCAACAAAGTATTCGGCATTCTAAGATTTCTGCTCAACTTCAGAAGGTAGGTGTTCCAGGAACATCTCGCAATTGGAGAACCATTAACAAGCTCGGAACTATGTTAAATGAAATACAATAAGTAGTTTGAAAAAATCTATATAATTTCGTTGTTCAACTAATACGAAGAGGCTGTTAGTTATTTATTATGTTAAGTAGAAAAATAGGCAATTTTTCTACTTAACATAATGGATTTTATCAGCAACCATAAACAAATAGCAGCTTAATTCAAGTTGCTATTTGTTATATATAATTTTCCTTTATTTGAACATTCTACTTAAGAAGGGCTAAAATATTCACTCTAATATATAAAGGTGGATTCATATAAATGAAGGGTAAAATTCATAAACATAAAGCTTTTCTTGCAATTTTCGGTATTTATGCTATTCCCTTTGCTATTATCTTTTTTACCGATTGTTTAGTTCAGATAAATAATAGAAAGTAATTTATACTCTTGCTGGATAATAAATAGTATTTTGAGCAAACTACTCAGGAAGCTGTAAAGTTTCCTTCCTTTAGTGAAAATAATGTAGTAGAAAAAACTACCTTCTCTCCCCGATGGTAGTTTTTTTCTGTTTTCAGGATGTATATGATATACAAAAATATTTGGGTATTTTACTGCTAAGCACTATTCTTAGAATTTATCTTGTAGTTCATATGTTGGCTAATTTGTCACGATCTTCAGAAAGTGGGGGCTCCTCTAACCAGCCATTACTTATCATAATCTTTGCACCATCTTCCGCATATTTAGCAATTTCTGCAGACAAACGAACATAATGGACAGATAAATCCTTTCTTGTACTTGTTGCCATCGCTGTACCATAAAAGCCTACACTAAGACCAATCAAAGCTGTAGTCATAAACATCATTAATTTGTCTGAAAAAGGAGCAATTTTTGAATTTGTTACCTCGTTATCCCAAGACATAGGTGCCGGCAAATCATTATCTTTTAACACAGAACCAAATACCTCCGTATGTTTAAACGCAATTTCTTTTCCACGTACCATAAACTTTCCTACTTCCTTGGACTGAGCGACTTGACTGAAGCCTATCATTACAGCTTTCCCCAAAGCATTTCTTTGCAAGTTTAAAAAGAGGT
>Ga0209574_10000324_pt1 | contig 12313 bp, 10 predicted proteins | sample AgamicMgMarz_FD_187168 | JGI IMG/M metagenome (GOLD analysis project Ga0209574, IMG submission 187168) | Agave microbial communities from Guanajuato, Mexico - Mg.Ma.rz (SPAdes) (version 2) | ecosystem: Host-associated > Plants > Phyllosphere > Phylloplane/Leaf | place: Guanajuato, Mexico... | reverse complement strand
AAAAAATGTCTGAACAAAATGCGCGATGTCGGCAAAGTCGGGCGCACGGTTTTGTTTGTTTCGCACGATATGCAGGCGGTTTCTCGTTTGTGCAGCCGCGCGATCTGGGTCAGGGACGGAAGTGTCGTCAGAGACGGCGAAACAAGCGCGATCATCAATGAATACCTGCACGAGCAATCGCATACCGGCGCGGAAAAATCATGGGAAGATACGGAAAAATCGCCCGGCAATGAATTTACGAGACTTCGCCGCGTGAGGGTTTGCGCGTCAAACGGCAAAACAACGTCGGCACCCGATATTCGCCAACCGATCGGCATCGAGATGACCTACGAAGTTTTGCGCGAAGGCAAAGTTTTGACTCCGAACTTCCATTTTTACAACGAACAAGGCGTCTGCATTTTTATCTCGCACGATTGGAGCGATGAATGGCGGACACGCCCGCGTCCCGTCGGCGAATATATCAGCACTTGCTGGATTCCGCCGAATTTTCTCGCGGAAGGAAATGTTTTCGTCAAAGTCGCCGTCTCGACCTATCTGCCGATCGAAGTTCATTTCGTCGAGTCGGACGCCGTTTCATTTAACGTCATCGACAGTTTTGAAGGCGATGCGGCGCGCGGCGATTACGGCGGAGTATTGCCCGGCGTGGTGCGTCCGATTTTGGATTGGGAAACAAAGTTCGCTTCAACGACACCGAAAAAGCCGCGATAAATAATTTCGAGTTTACTTTAAATGCCTTTGTAGCTTTGCACAAAAATTAGCCACGAATAGACACGAATCACACGAATTTTTTAATTTTTTATTCGTGCTATTCGTGCCATTCGCGGCTAATTCTTAAAATCTCGCGGCTTTTGCAGGTAAAAACAGGCTTGATCGCCTTTGTTTTGCTTGTTCAGAATCTCAGCTTCGCGTTCCCATTCGCGGAGGTTTTCAGGCGTCAGAATGCTTTCGGAGCTGATCCCTTCGGAATTTTTATCTTCATTCATGGCAATATTTTGCAGGTATCTTTCGCTTCCGTAAAACTGAAACGATTCGGAATCATAAACGACCTTCGCGACTGCGAAACCGGCAGTTTCCGCCAAACTGCGAAAACTCTTTTCGGTGAATAAAAAAAGATGACGCGGCGGATCGAGCTGAACCCAGTTGACGCCGTATTTTTCCCACGCGAAAGCCGCTAGCGGAATGCGAATCAAACAAAATTTTCCCGGCGACAGAAGCTTGTAAATCTGCTGCAAGCTTTCAAGCGGATCCGGCAGATGCTCGAACGAATGATGAAGCATGACCAGATCGAAAAACGGCTCGATTTCCGAAAGCGGAAGCTTGTAAATCTTCACGCCGTTCGGATAAAAAATATCGTCTTCGATAAAAGCGTCGGCGCCCGTCAGGTCGCGAAACCCGTAGTAATAAAGAGTTTGCAGTAATTTGCCGCTGCCGCATCCGAAATCGAGAATCCGTGAGCGAAAATTCAGTTCAAGCAGCGGCTCTTTTAAATATTTCGGAAAAAACGAATCGAGCCACGATTGTTTTCGGGCAAATAATTGACTGACAAAATTTTTGCGGTTGAGAAGATAATTTCCCAAAAATCGCGCCGCCAGACGAACGCGCGGACGTTTCTCGAAAACGCCGTTTTTATCCGCATTCAAAGAATAATAATCTTTCGGGTAATAGCGGCTCAGATCGGGAATTTCGCAGATTTGAACCGTTCCGCAGCCGGCGCATTCGAGATACTCAAATTCATCGCGGGTGCCGAACATCATTTCCCGCGCTTTGTAAACGCGATTGTTTTCGGCATTTCCGCAAATTCGGCACAACTTTGTCATAGACTTCTTTTCAAGTAAAACAAAAAAAAGCCGGGTTGTGAAATAACCGGCGGATTAGGTTAAAATCAAACGCGCTAGTCAAATGGAAATCCGCAAAAAACTCAAAACGGCAGCCCGCCTTGTCAAAGAAAAAAACTGGTCTGAGATCAGCCGTAAAATAAAACTCCGGCGGCGCGACCGGCGCGAAGCGAAAAACTACCAAAAATGGGTTTTAAAATATCAAATTACGGAAAATGACCGCCGAAAAATCCGTACGGAAATCGCCGTTTTTTCGCAAACGCCGCTGATTTCCGTGATTTTGCCGGTTTATAATGTTGACGTAAAATGGCTTCGATTATGCATCGAATCGGTTTTAAAGCAGCTTTATCAAAATTGGGAATTGTGCATCGCCGACGATAATTCTCCGAATCCGCAAATTCGCACCGTTTTGGAAGAATATGCGGCGCAGGACGCGCGAATAAAAGTCGTTTTCCGCCTTGAGAACGGACATATTTCCGCCGCTTCAAATTCCGCGCTTGAAATGGCGACGGGCGAATTTTGCGCGCTTTTAGACCACGACGACGAATTAGCCGAAGACGCGCTTTTTTATATCGCCCGGGAAATTAACGAGTTCCCGGAAACGGCGATGATCTACAGCGACGAAGACATGATCGACGAAAGCAATCGCCGTTTTCAGCCGAAATATAAGCCCGATTTCAGCCGCGATCTCTTTTACAGCTTGAATTTAATCACGCATCTGGCGGCGTATCGAACCGATATTTTACGAAAAATCGGCGGCTTTCGAATCGGGTTCGAAGGCAGTCAGGATTACGATCTGGCGCTCAGGTTTACCGAACAAATTTCCGAAAAACAGATCAGGCATATTCCCCGGATTCTTTATCATTGGCGGGCGATTCGCGGCTCGGTCGCTCTTTCTTCGGACGAAAAACCCTACGCGCACGAACGCGCCCGCGAGGCGATTCGTGAACATTTGGCGAAGCTCGGCAAAAAAGCGGATGTCAGCCAAACCATTCTCAATTATCACCGCATCCAATACCAAATACCGCAAAATTTGCCGAAAGTAACATTAATTTTGTCGGCAAATGCGGATGTTGAAACGATCGAAAAATCGGTCGGGTTTTTCTTTGAAGAAACCGGTTATCAGAATTTTGAGATCATTCTGATTTGTCCCGAAAATTTTAAAAATCACGCTTTCGCCGGCAATTTTAAGACGATCTTTCGTGAAAATTTATCGAAAGCCGCAAGTCTTAACCGAGCGGTTTCAGAGTCCTCGGGCGAAATCTTATGTTTTGCCGGTGCCTCTTTGCGCCCGCTTTCAAAAGACTGGCTGCGGGAATTGACGGGTTTTGCGATTCAAAAGGAAATCGGCGCGGTCGGCGGAAAAATTCTCGATAAAAACGAAAACATTTCGCACGGCGGTCTGGTTCTCGGCTTCGACGATTTGATCGGCACGGCTTTTCGAGGGTTGCCGCGCGAAGCTGCCGGAAATTTGTACCGGGCGCAGGTCATCAATAATTTTTCGGCAGTTTCCGCCGGATGTTTTGCCGTCAGGCGCGTGGTTTTTGAAGAAATCGGCGGTTTCGATGCGGAAAATCTGCCCGATTCGCTGTTCGGAGCGGATTTTTGTTTGAAACTGCGAGAAAAAAATTTGCGAATAGTTTTTACGCCTTACGCCGAACTTATTGAGGTTGAAAAAAGCGGTTCGCCGACCGAACCGGGCGCAGAAGAAACGGATTATTTCAAACAAAAATGGCAAAGCGTGATTGAGAAAGACCCTTTTTACAATCCGAATTTGTCGCTTGTGGGCGAAACTTTTACAATCAAAATCTAGCTTTGGAATAACTCGAAAAGCAAACGGAATTTAGGAAAGACGATGATTAAATTCGATTCGGACATCTGCACAAATTTTGAAGAAGCGTTGAGCCGCGAATGGCTTGAGACAAACGGCATCGGCGGTTTTGCGTCCTCAACCGTGTCGGGCGCAAATTCGCGCCGTTATCACGCTCTTTTGACCGCCGCGACAAACCCTCCCCTGGGACGCGTCGTGATGCTTTCAAAATTTGAAGAAACGCTGACGATTGGCGAAAATTTCTACGAGCTTTCGGCAAATCAGTATCCGGACAAAGTTTACCCGACAGGATTTAAATATCTGACCTCATTTCGTTTAGAGCCTTTTCCAATTTGGACTTTTGAAATCGAAGGCATCGAGATCGAAAAGAAGATTTTTATGGTTTACGGCGAGAACACGACCGTTTGCCAGTGGACTGTCAAGTCCCGGGTCTCAAGTCCCAGGTCTCAGGTCACATTGGAATTGAAACCGCTTTTGGCTTTCCGTGATTATCATCATTTGCGGCAGAACACAGCGGATTTTGATATCGATTTTCAAGTCGCGGAAAAAATTGTTTCGGTTAATCCGAGCACGGAATTTCCCGCTTTGTTTTTTGCTCATAACGCCGTCGGAATCGAGAAAACATCGCATTGGTATCGTGATTTTGAATACGCGATCGAAAAGGAACGCGGCTTTGATTTTCGCGAAACTTTGTTTCAGCCATTTGCTTTGAAATTCGATTTATCAAGCGCGGCGAGCGTTATTGTTTCGACGCAGATTGACGAAGTTTACGAAGTCGCACAGCTTGAGGCAAAAGAGCTTGCGCGGCGCGAAGATTTGATCGTCAAGGCAGAGGCGGAAGACGATTTTCGGTCGCAGCTTGTTTTGGCGGCTGACCAGTTTATCGTTTCACGCGGCGCGGGAAAAACCGTGATTGCGGGTTACCCGTGGTTTTCAGATTGGGGACGCGACACGATGATCGCGCTGACGGGTTTGACGATCTCGACCAATCGAACGGAAATTGCGCGGGAGATTTTGCTCGAATTCTCGAATCATTTTTCGATGGGAATGATTCCGAACCGTTTTCCGGATGCGGGCGACGAAGCCGAATACAACACGGTCGATGCCACGCTCTGGTATTTCGAAGCGATTCGCGCCTTTGTCGAAAAAACCGGGGATTACGATTTTGTCCGCGAAAATCTTTATGAAAAATTAGCCGGGGCGATCGTCTGGCATTTGCGCGGCACGCGCTATAACATTCACGTCGACACGGACGGACTTCTTTACGCGGGCGAAGAAGGCACGCAGCTCACCTGGATGGACGCGAAGATCGGCGATTTGGTGATTACGCCGCGCATCGGCAAGCCGGTCGAGATTCAGGCTCTCTGGTATAACGCTTTGAAAATTATGGCGGATTTTGCCCGTAAATTCGGCGACGAACAAGACCGTCAGCGCTATGAAGCGATGGCGGAAACCGCGCGGCAGAGTTTTAACGCCGTGTTCTGGAACGACGCGGAAGATTGTCTGTTTGATGTCGTCATCAACGGCAAGCGCGATGGCTCGGTCAGACCTAATCAGATTTTTGCCGCGAGCTTGCCGTATTCGATGCTTTCGATCGGACAGGCGCAAAAAGTCGTCGAAAAGGTCGAAGCCGAACTTTTAACGCCTGTCGGTTTGCGCTCGCTTTCGCCCCGCGACAAAGATTATTGCCCGATCTATATCGGCTCACCGCTGACGCGCGATTCGGCTTATCATCAAGGCACGGTTTGGGGCTGGCTGATCGGCGCGTTTGTTGATGCTTACCGAAGAGTTTATTCAAACGGAAATCAAGTGGAAAAACGTGTCGAAGAAATTCTCTCGGGTTTCAAAAAACATTTGACCGAAGCGGGTTTGGGACAAATTTCCGAAATTTTCGATGCCGGCGCGCCGCACGCGCCGCGCGGATGTCCGGCGCAGGCGTGGAGCGTCGCGGAAGTTTTACGCGTGCAAACTCATAAGAATTTTAGCCACAAATAACACGGATTATTTTTTTGATTTTATTCGTGATATTCGTGTCCATTCGTGGCTAAATTATCTGACCAACTGCCATTTTGTCCGCGTGTAAGCGATGCGGAATCCGTTTTTTTCGGCGTTTCGCTGCGATTGACTGCCCGGCGATGCGCCCATTATCGCAATGCGGCAGCCTTGCGCTTCGGCAAATTTCAGACGCGCATCGAGCAAAGCCGTTTGGGCGCCTTTTCGACGACCTTCGGGAACGGTGCCGGCGCCCGCCAGAATCGCGACATCATCATAAATAAACAGCATTCCGGCGGAAACGGGAACGCCTTCAAGCTCGGCGAGAAACGGAAATCCGCCTTCCACCTGTGCGCTGATTTGTCCGAAATTCAGCATAAATTCGCCAAGACCTGCCATTTCGGTCGCCCAGGCGTTAGCGGAAGTTTGCGCCCAAAGCATTTCTTCGCCCTTTTCGATGATCCGCGTTCTGATCTGCGGATTTAGCGGCAAATCGAGCGAGTTTGCGTCATTGATTTCCTGAAACATCACGCTCGTTAGTTCAATCGGCTGATAGCCGCGTTCATTCAATAAAGCCATGAGCGAAGCGTCCGCGAGCGGCGAAACCTCGTGGAAAACGGGCGCGTCGTGCCGTTTAAAAAACGCTTCGAGCTTGTCCAATTCCCTGCCCGTAATTTCATCAAAAACGCCGAGTCCGAAAGTCTGCGTCAAAGGCGATTCGATGCCGTCAAACATTGCGTACGCGCCCGCGACCTCAATCCACTCGGCGCCGCTTGCGGGAAACAATTCTGCCCGCGCATCGACAAAAGCCGCATTGCTGCGGGCTTCGGTGCGTTCGAGTTTTTGCGATAGATTTCTGTCCGAAAAGATCATTTTGTAATTTCCTGTTTGAGCCAAGCCTTTGCCAGATTCCAATCCAGCCTCACGGTCGCGTTTGAAACGCCTAAGATTTCCGCCGTTTCATCGATCGAGAGTCCGCTAAAGTAGCGTAATTCTACGACTTTAGCCTGCCGTTTGTCGAGTTTTGCCAGACGATTTAAGGCTTCGTCAAGCGCAATTAGATCAACGCTCTTTTCATCCGAAGAAATCTGCAAGGCTTCGTCGAGCGGCAGATTTTCGGCAGATCCGCCGCGTTTTTCGCGGTGGCGTTCGCGGGCGTAATCAACCAGAATCCGCCGCATCGCCGTCGAAGCGATCGCAAAAAAATGCGAGCGGTTTTGCCATTCGACCGATTTCTGGTCGATCAATTTCAGATACGCTTCGTGGATCAGCGCGGTCGTTTGCAAAGTATGATTGGCGCGTTCTTTTCGCAGATAACGCGAAGCTTGACGACGCAGTTCTTCATAGACGAGCGGCATCAGATTATCTAAAACTTTCGCGTCGCCCTCGCTCCAATCTTTAAGCATTTGCGTGATGTTCTGAGAATGTCGATCTTTGTTTTCGATAAATTTTCCCTCAAATAATTTGCTTAATTTTCCAATGAAAGTAATTAAATAAGTTCGTCGCGGCGCAAAAGCTGCTCTTTCGCGTCAACTTCAAATTGCCCGAAGCGACAGATAACCTTTTTATTCTCCGTCGTTTCCGTCATACAAAAAATTTCCAAGATTTTTCCAAGAAATTTACAAGGACTTTTTTGCCGGGTGTGCGCGAAGATGTTTATGTTTGACGCTCGTGCCGAATTGAATTAATAGAACGGATTGTAACGCCAACGCTTAAATCAAACAAGCAAAAACAAGAAAAATGGCGGATTTCAAAAAAACTTTTAGCGTTTTTGCAAAAAAGTGTCGCGTTAATGATTGAAGGCAGTTCAAATCAATTTATTTAGGAGAAAAATTCAATGTTAAGAAATTTTACGATTTTAATTTTTGTATTAATAATCACGGCGGCAACCGCCAACGCGCAAAAAACCGGCGACAAAAATGCGGACGAAACCGCGATTCGCGCCAATGTCGAACAAATGATGCAAGGCTGGAACGCGAAAAACGGCGCGGACTTTGCCAAACCGTTTGCCGAAGATGCCGATTATGTGGTGATAAACGGCATGCAGCTTAAAGGTCGCCCCGCAATCGCCAAAGGACACCAGGGCATTTTCGACACGATTTACAAAAACTCGACCATTTCGTATGCGGTTGAGTCAATTCGATTTTTGCGCCCCGACATCGCGGTTATCCATGTTTTCGGCGCGCTGAAAGTTACCGAGGGCGAATCAACGCGCACAGGCAATGCGCGCATGACGCTGGTAATGACGAAAAATAATGGTAAGTGGGAAATCGCCGCGTTTCAAAACACATCGGTTCAAGACACTAAAGAAGGAAAAAAATGATACCGGTCGATTAGAAACTTCGCGTTACTAATCGAAACCACAACAAACAATAAAAAAACAGGAGAAAATAAAATGAAAAAACAATTAAACAAACAGCTTTACGTTTTCTTTTCGAGTCTTTTAATGATCGCGTTTTTAGCAGCGGGCATTGTTCCGGCGGAAGCGCACGAAGGCGGCGGCGAATGTGAAACAAAGGAATGCCGCCAGACGCTGACCGCCGCGAAAAAAGCGACCGCCAAATATCATAATTTTCAAACCGCGCTCGACGAAGGTTTTGTCCGGCTCAGCCCGTGCGTCGCGGTTCCCGGACTCGGCGCGATGGGTTTTCACTACGGCAATTTCGGACGGATCTTGAACCCGAATGTGGATGCGACCGAGCCGGAAGTTCTGCTTTATATTCCCGACGAAGACGGCGAGATGCGCCTTGTCGGACTCGAATACGTGGTTCCCGCGCCCCTGACTCCGTCGGCGCCGACGCTGTTCGGGCAAACTTATGCATTCAGCCCGGAAAGAAATTCCTACGAGCTTCACGTCTGGGCGTGGCGCAACAATCCGTCGGGGACGTTCGCGCCGTTCAACCCGAAGCTTTCGTGTCCTTCGGCGAACAATTAAATTAGCCGTTGCCCCCGAAAATCCTCACAAGTAAAAAGCCGGAATGTCTAAATGGCTTTCGGCTTTTTTATCTTGTCAAAATCCTTAGCGTTTTTTTCCAAAAACATCGCGTTAGTAGATAGAAACAAATTTTTCAAATTTAAGGAGAAAATAAAATGCGTGATAAAAATCTTAAAAATCCGACCGAAACCACGATATCTTTCGCTTTGAGTATATTTTTAATGAATTTTTTGATTATCGCCGTGCTCGGCATAACGGGTTGGGCAATCGCCTCGGTAATCGGCGGAAACAGCGAATTTCACACATTTCTTCGCGGCGGATTTACATCTTAAAGTAAGGATTTTCATGGTTGGCGAAAATGTGAAAACAAAGAGCTTGCCGCCAATTTGGAAAAAAAGGCATTGTCGGTTAAATTGAATCAAACTACGACAACCTGACGAGCATATTAATGGACGCAAAACGCTGGCAAAAAATCAGAAGTCTCTTCGACGCGGCGCAAAATCTCGAACCTGACGAGCGACAAACATTTCTCGAAAAGGCTTGCGCGGGCGATGATGAGTTGCGGCGCGAAGTCGAAAAATTGCTCAAATCTTTTGAAGGCGCGGAAAGTTTTATGGAAAATCCCGCCGCCGAAATCGGCAGTTTGTTTGAAAACAAAAATACGCTCGTCGTCAATCAGACAACCGGCGATTTGAATAAGGAAACCCTCGTTGCCGGAACGATTTTGGCAAGCCGTTACCGCATCAACGGCATCCTCGGCAAAGGCGGAATGGGCGAAGTTTACCGGGCGGAAGACATTAAATTATCGCAAACGGTCGCGCTCAAATTTCTGCCCGACAAATTAGAAAAAGACCGTGACGCATTAAACAGGTTTATCGGCGAAGTCAGAACGGCGCGGTCAGTTTCGCACGCGAACGTCTGCCGCGTCTTCGATATCGGCGAGATTGACGGAAGGCATTTCATTTCGATGGAATATGTTGACGGCGATGATCTATCCTCGCTTTTGCGGCGCATCGGAAGATTGCCGTCGGAACGCGCCGTCGAGATTTCGCGTCAGCTTTGCGTCGGTCTGCACGCGATTCACGACGCGGGAATTCTGCACCGCGATTTTAAGCCTGCCAATATCATTATCGATTCAAAAGGCAGGGCGCGCATCACCGATTTCGGCATCGCCGGGTTAGAGGCGGAAATTTCAAAAGATAACCTGCGCGTCGGCACTCCGGCGTATATGTCGCCGGAACAGATTACGGGAAAGGAAATTTCCCAGCGCAGCGACATTTATGCGCTCGGTCTTGTTTTGTATGAAATCTTTACCGGGAAACAGGCGTTTCAAGCCGATTCGATTCCCGATCTGATCCGAAAACATCAAAGCGAAACGCCGACCAATCCGTCGGAAGTTGTCAAAGGCATTGATCCTTTGGTCGAAAAAGTAATTTTTCAGTGTCTCGAAAAAAGTCCGGCGAATCGTCCGCCGTCCGCGCTTCACGTGGTGATGGCTTTGCCGGGCGGAAACCCTTTGCAGGTTGCGCTCGAAGCAGGCGAAACGCCGAGTCCCGAAATGGTCGCCGCCGCGCCGAAGAAAGGCGCGTTGAGACCGATGGTCGCCATTTCCCTGCTTGCCGCCGTTTTCATTTCACTTGTCGTGATTTCGCTGATGTCAAAACAGGCGCATCTGCATCGTTATGTGCCGCTCGACAAATCGCCCGAAGTTTTGCGCGAACGCAGCCGCGAATTAGCCGAAAAATACGGCTATCAGGCTTTTGATTCCAATTCCGGGTTCATCCGCGAATCTCAGTATCTCGATTATTTGCGCGACAACGATCAGAGCCTGACGCGCTGGCAAAAGCTTTCAAGCGGTCAACCGGCAGTTTTGCATTTCCGCTACAGGCAAAGTCCGGCGCCGCTCGTTCCGTTCAGCGGCTTTACTTTTTCGCCCGGCGATCCGCCGAACACGCTTCCCGGAATGGTTGAAATGCGGCTCGACACGCGCAGCCGTTTGATTTTTTTCGACGGTGTTCCGCCGCAAACCGACGCCGCCGGCATGGCGACGAAAAATTTCGACTGGGAGAGCGTTTTTAAGGAAGCCGGTTTTAATCTGTCGGGCTTTCAGGAAACCGAATCGAAATGGACACCGCCCCGGGCGTTTGACGAACGGAGAGCCTGGGAAGGTGTTTATCCCGAACAGACGGACATTGCGATTCGCGTCGAAGCTGCCGCTTACCGCGGAAAGCTCGTCTATTTTCAAATTGTCGAACCGTGGGACAAATCCGCCGGAGAAATTTCCAATCAAAACGTGACGGACGCTTCGGACATCGTGCTGATTTCGATATTTTTCGGTGTGTTGTTTATAAGTGCGGTATTTGCCGTGAGAAACGTCCGCGCCGTTCGGAGCGATCTGCGCGGCGCGGCGCGCATCACATTTATTATTTTCGTCTTGCGCATGCTTTTGTGGGCGTTCGTTGCACATCACGTCGCGTCTCAAGACGAGGTGTATCTGCTGATTACCGGATTGGAAGTTTCGCTTTTCTGGTCGTGTTTTGCCGGCATGATGTATCTTGCCTTCGAACCTTACTTAAGAAAACATACACCGGAGCGCGTGATTTCGTGGAATCGGCTGCTCGCGGGCGACTGGCGCGACCCGCTCGTCGGACGCGATATCCTGATTGGTGTTTGTGCCGGTATGCTCGCCATCGTTTTGTTCAGTTTGAGAGCTTATCTTCCGGGGTGGCTCGGCGAACCGCCCGTCACACCGTTTTTAATGTCCAATCCTTACGGCGCGTTGCTGAACGGCGTTCGCGGTTTTCCGGTTTTATTTCTCTCGCAGGCGACGGCGTCACCGGTTCAGGCATTTATGATCTCGTTTCTCGTTTTATTTTTTACGATGCTTTTGCGGCGGCGCTGGCTCGGCGCTGCCGCATCGTGGCTGATTCTTTTTGCTTTCAGCCTCTCACAGGACATCGTCGAGGGCGTTCCCCTGCTCGCCATGACCTTTGCCCTGGTATTCCCGACGCTGATGGTTTTGATGTCGGCGCGTTTCGGCGTGCTGGCAATGATGTCAACATTTTTAACGTATCATCTCGTCGTTTTCTATCCGATCACGACCGAACTTTCGGCGTGGTATGCAGGCGATTTTCTGCTGTGTGCCGGTTTTATTTTGATACTGGCGATCTACGGCTTTTATATCTCGCTTGCCGGACAAAAGATTTTTGAAACGGATTTTTTCAAGGACATTGAGAATTGAGCCGGAAATAAAAGAGAGCCGGAAGCAATGCCGGTCAACTAGAACCAGAACGATTCAACACATAAAAGCCTGTTAAAGCTAACAATCGATAACCCAAAATCATTAGCGAAAAACCAATGTTTCAGACATTTCAGAAGATAAAATAGCTTTGTTTGACCGCAAATTGCAAAACGAACCGTTTTCGGCGACAATTCACCGCGAAATATTTGTTGGGAAACCAGGAAATGTTTCGGATTAGAATTCCTGAATCGAAAAATAATGAGAAAAGCGACTCTCGGCGAACGCCTTCGTTACACCTTTGACAGAAGTTTATCCGGCGGCACAATTTCACTTGTCGGCTGGCTCGGTCTGGTTTCCCTTTCGATTGTCGTGACGGCAACCGCGATCATACTGCTGGTCGGAATTGCGCCTGAAGGTCAGGATTCGCAAACTTTTGCCGAAGCATTCTGGCAAAGTCTGATGCGGGCGATCGATCCCGG
>Ga0209574_10000323_pt1 | contig 12369 bp, 12 predicted proteins | sample AgamicMgMarz_FD_187168 | JGI IMG/M metagenome (GOLD analysis project Ga0209574, IMG submission 187168) | Agave microbial communities from Guanajuato, Mexico - Mg.Ma.rz (SPAdes) (version 2) | ecosystem: Host-associated > Plants > Phyllosphere > Phylloplane/Leaf | place: Guanajuato, Mexico... | reverse complement strand
GAGCAACGAGACGTCGGAGATCACCCCGCGTGGCGCGCAGAACCCGCCGATCAGGTTCTTGGCCACCGGATGGTTCACCGCCAGCTTGCCGCCGATACCGGCGTCGACCTGACCGACCAGCGTGGTCGGCAGGTTCACGTACGGCAGGCCGCGCATGTAGCAGCTCGCCACCCAGCCGCCCATGTCGACGACGACCCCGCCGCCGAAGGTGACGATCACGTCACGGCGGGTGAGCTGCGTTCCGGTCAGCCAGTCGAGCAGCTCGAATGCCTGCGGCGCGGTCTTGTGGCGCTCCCCGGCGGGGATCGCCACGACCTCGGGCTCGAGGCCAGCGGCGCCGAGGCCGCGCAGCAGCGCCTCGCCGTGCAGATCGGCAACCGTCCGATCGGTGATCACGGCCACGTGCCCCTCGCCGATCAGCTCCAGCAGCCGCTCCAGCGTCTCGGGCAGCGACCGCGTGACCGCGATCGGATAGCTGTCCCGGCGCTCGCCGCGGCCCTCGACGAGCTGCCCGGGCGGGGGCAGGGGAAGCGCGTCGCGGGTGTGGAGCAGGTGGCGGCTGAGCAGCTCGGTTGACATGGCCCGCGAGTCTGGGCGCGCGGGCGCGCCGCGGGCATCGTCCGATCGGCTCGCCTAGCGGATCGGACGCGGGGTCCGATCGGCTGACAGCGCCTCCGGGTTGAGCACGTTCGCCGGCTGCCCTCCCGCGAGCACGCTCTGCACGTCGCTGGCCAGAGCGCCGAAGACCTGCTCGTTCCAGCGCGCGGTCAATCCGACCGAGTGGGGTGTGCAGATCACTCGCGGGTCGGCGTAGAGCGGATGGCCCGGCCGCGGCGGCTCGGTCGGAAAGACGTCAAGCGCGACGGCCGAGAGCTGCCCGCTGGCCAGCGCGTCGGCGAGGACGTCCTCGCTCTCGACGATCGGCCCGCGCGCCACGTTGACCAGGATCGCGCCGTGCTTGAGCCGCGCCAGCAGCCGCCGGTCGACCAGCCCGCGCGTCGCGTCGGTGAGCCCGCAGTGGAGCGTGATCACATCCGCCCGCTCGAGCAGCTCCTCGAAGGGCACGAGCTCCGGCTCGTCCAGCTGGTCGAGTGCCGGGTCGTAGGCGATCGTCTCCATCCCGAGGCCGCTGCACAGGCGGGCCACACGCCGCCCGATCGACCCGTAGCCGACGATCCCCAGGCAGGCGCCTTCGATGTCGAGACCGACGACCTCGTAGCGTGACGCCCAGGTGCCGTGCTCGACAACGGTGCCGAGCTCGCGCAGGCGCTTGGCGGCGGCGAGGATCAGCGCCACCGTCCCCTCGGCCACAGGGTGGCTGCCCACGCCGGGGGCGTAGACGATCGGCACGCCGCGGCGGGTCGCGGCGGCGACGTCGAGGTTGTCGCAGCCGGCGCCCGTACGAGCGATCGCCCGCAGCTCGGGGAGGCTGGCGAGCGTCGCGCCGTCCAGCCGCGTGCCTCGCACGATCAGGATCTCCGTCAGCGGCTCGTCGGCGAACGACGCTCGCACGACGATCTCGCCGAGCGGCGCGAACGCCCGCCGCGCGACTGCGGGGACCTCGGCGGTGGCGACGATCCTCACGGCCGCTGCAGCGCTCGGCCACGCGCGTGCACGGCCGCGAGCGCGCTGGTCTCGGGCCGCTCCGAGTGCTCCGGAACTCCAACGTCCCACCAGCAGTCGGAGTCGAGCAGCAGGCGCTGCCGCTCCACCCGCACCACGATCACGACGGTGCCGGTCTCCTCGCGGGCGGCGTCGAGCGCGTCGGCGAGCTGCTCCTCGGTCTCGGCGCTGTACGAGGCGCACCCCAGGCTGCGCGCGTTCGACGCGTAGTCGACCTCCACGTAGTTCCCGTCGAGCCCGCGGAACTCCAGGCCGAAGCTCCTGCCGGTCCGGTTGCGCTGAAGCGCATGGATCGACTGGTAGCCGCCGTTTCCGAAGACGATCAGAGTCAGCTTGAGCCCTTCCTGGCGGGCGGTCACCAGCTCGCCGGTGCCGCCCATCAGGTAGGTCCCGTCGCCGATCGCGACGTAGATCTCGCCGGCGTCCGGCCGCGCCATCCGCACCCCCAACGCGGCGGGGATCTCGCCGCCCATGCAGGAGAAGCCGACCTCCATCAGGCAGCGCTCGCCGCGGCCCGGGTTCCACAGCTTGTGGACGTCTACGTGCGGAGTACCGGACGCCACCACGAGCCAATCGCGCGGGCCTGCCGCGGCGTTGAGCACGCGCAGCGCCTGTCCCTGGCTCATCCGCTCGCCGTCGCGCGGCTGGAGGTCGTCGGCGACCGCCCGCTCCCAGCCCCGGCGCTCCGCCAAGGCGCGCTCGCGCCACTCCTCGGGCGCGCGCCAGTCGGCCGCCTCGCAGAGCGCCCGCAGCCCGAGCTTTGCGTCGGCCACGAGCGGTAGGGCCCCCAGCTTGCAGGCGTCGCGTGCCACCACGTTGAGGCCCACGAAGCGCACGTCGGGGTCCTGGAAGAGCGAGCTCGACCCCGTGGTGAGATCGATCAGCCGGGTGCCGACGCACAGGATCAGGTCGGCCTCGCGGGCGAGTGCGTTGGCCGCCCGCGTGCCGGTGACGCCCACGCCGCCGAGAGCGAGCTCGCCCCCCGGAAGCGCGCCCTTGCCGGCCGATGTCTCCGTCACAGGAATGCCGAGCCGCTCGGACAGCTCGGCCAGCTCCGGGAGCGCTTCGGAGTAGTGCACTCCTCCGCCCGCGATCACGAGCGGCCGGCGCGCCGCGCGCAGCGCCTCGACGGCGGCGTTCAGCTCCCCCGCGGCCGGCGGGCGGCGGCTGACACGCCAGGTACGCCGCTCGAACATCGCGGCGGGGAAGTCGTGGGCCTCCGCCTGGACGTCCTGGGGGAGCGACAGCGTTACCGCGCCCGTCTCGGCGGGGTCGAGCAGCACCCGCATCGCATCGGGGAGTGAGCGCACCAGCTGCTCCGGTCTCGTGATCCGATCGAAGTACGCGCTCAGTGGGCGGAAGGCGTCGTTGACGCTGACGTCCGCCTCGCGCGGGTGCTCGAGCGCCTGCATCACCGGGTCGCCGCGCCGGCCGACGAACTCATCCGCGGGCAGGAGCAGCACCGGCACGCGGTTCACGGTCGCCGTGGCGGCGCCGGTGAGCAGGTTGGTCGAGCCCGGGCCGATCGAGGCGGTGCAGGCGAGCGTGGACAGCAGGTTCGACGCGCGGGCGAAGCCGATCGCCGCGTGCGCCATTGCCTGCTCGTTCTTGGGCTGGTGGAAGGCCAGCTCGCGCCCGGGCTCCTCCTCGAGGGCCGGCCCGAGCCCGCAGACGTTGCCGTGCCCGAAGATTCCGAAGATGCCGGGCACGGCGCGCTGGCGCTGGCCGTCGCGCTCGCTCCACTGGCAGGCCAGGTAGCGCACGAGCGCCTGTGCCGCGGTCAGTCGAACGGTCGTCACGCCAGGCCGACCGCGCGCAGGTGAGCGAGGCTCGCGGCGGCGTGCTCGACCGGCGCCGTGGAGTCGGTCGGCAGGCGGTCCTGCTCGACTGTCGCCCAGCCGTGGAAGCCGCGCAGCTCCAGCGCGCCGGCCAGGGCGGCGAAGTCCACGACCCCCTCGCCGAGCGGACAGAACACGCCTGCCGCGACGGCCTGCTCGAACGACAGCTCGCGGGCGAGGGCGTCGCGCAGGCGCCCGCGGTCCACGTCCTTGAGGTGGAAGTAGACGACCCGTGGGGCGTGCCGCTCGTAGAGGGCGACCGGGTCGATCCCGGCGTAGGCGCAGTGCCCGGTGTCGATGCACAGCGGCACATCCGTGTCGGCGGCGAACCTGTCGATCTCGGCCTCGAACTCGACGTGTGTGCCCGCGTGCGGGTGGAAGACCGGGATCAGGCCGTGGTCCTCGGTCGCCAGGCGGGCAAGCCGCTCGACGCCCTCCACCAGCATTTCCCACTCGGCCGGCGCCAGCGACCGCGCCCCGTCCGGCCGGCCGGCGGCCCGCTCCCGATCCGGGCTGAAGCCCTGGATGATCACGACGTGCACAGCGCCGGCGGCGGCCAGCAGCTCGCAGGTGGCGCGGCCGACCTCCAGCGCACGGGCAACGCCCTCGGGCGTGTGCAGCTCCTCGAAGACATAGCCGCCAACGAGCTCGAGCTCGCGGTCGGCGAGCTCGCCGCGCAGCGTGGCGGGATCGCGGGGGAGGTAGCCGAGCGGACCGAGCTCCGTCCCGTCGTAGCCGGCCCCCGCGACGTCGGAGAGCAGGCGGTCCCAGCTCGGGTTGGCGTTGTCCTCCGGGTCCTCGACGCCCCAGGAGGTGGGCGCGTTCGCGATGCGTATCTGCATCGCCGCGATGCTAGGAACGGCAGCCCCGCAGGTGCAGTGCCAAATCCGTCCATCGCCGGCGCCTGACAGCGCGGGCCGCGCCTGGGATACTCGCCCGCGTGGCCGCGAAGGCGCAGGCGAACAAGCAGCTGATCGAGCGCTTCTACGCCGCGTTCGACAGTCGTGACGGGGATGCCATGGCGGCCTGCTACGCGCCCGGCGCCCGCTTCCACGACCCGGTCTTCCAGGAGCTGCGCGGGGAGGAGCCGGGCGCGATGTGGCGGATGCTGACCAGCCGCGCCGACGACCTGCGCATCGAGCTCGTCGAGCACGTCGCCGACGACACGACCGGCTCGGCGCGCTGGCTGGCCGACTACACGTTCACGCAGACCGGGAGGCCCGTCCACAACGATGTGCGGGCCCGCTTCCGCTTCGCGGACGGCTTGATCGCCGAGCACGACGACTCGTTCGGCTTCCACAGCTGGGCGCGCCAGGCACTCGGCCCGCCAGGACTCCTGCTGGGCTGGACGCCGATCATCCAGGGCCCGGTGCGGCGGCGCGCGCGGGCGGGGCTGGATGAGTTCATGGCCGGTTCCTGAGCGACCGTTCGATCCATCGGGCCAGCCGCTGCTGACCCCTCTGGTTGAGGTGGAGGCCGTCCGCCAGTAGATGGCGGTCGAGCGGTGGCGGTAGCGCCGCCCGGCTGTCGATCACCTCCCCGTCGAGCTCGGCGACGATCGCCGCCTTGCGGTCGACGTCGGCCGCGAGCCACGTCACCGCCTCCCGCCTGAGCAGCGGCGCCCGGCGCACCCGCGCTTCGACGATCGGAGGCGGAGTCACGAACACCACTCGCGCGCGTGTCTGCTCGCGCGCCAGTGCGATCAGGAGCCTCAGGTTGTGGGCCGTTTGGCAATCGGGCACGAGCATCCGGTCGGCAGCGGCGCCGTGCCGTCTGGCGTCGTTGGTTCCCACCAGAACGATCAACAAGTCGGGATCACACGCCGCGACATCGGTGAAGCGGCCGATCAGATGCACGGTCGTGTCGCCCGGCACCCCCAGGTTGATCAGCCCAAGGATCTCCGCCCAGGAGTGTGCGTCGGCAGTCAGCGAATCCCCGAACGCCACGCCGTGACCCATCACACCGGGCAGCCAATCGCCCCGGCTCGCCCTTGCAAGGCCTTGCTCTGGTCCGTGTTCCGGCTAGGGGCAGAACAAGGGCTTGTTGAGCCCTGGGGCCGCTGGTGGGATCGATGCGACCGACGGTGCGTGCGATCGACCATGCCTCCCCCCGGACGACATCCGCCCAGCCGCAGGGAGGTCCGCCCGCGATCTCACTCCGCGGCGTCACGAAGCGCTACGGCCGCGAGCTGGCGCTTCACCAGCTCGACCTCGACATCGCCGAGGGCGAGTTCTTCTGCCTGCTCGGGCCGTCCGGGTGCGGAAAGACGACGACGCTGAACTTGCTGGGCGGCTTCGTCACGCCGTCGTCCGGCGCCATCTTCATCCGCGGCAGGCAGGTGGATCGCCTGCCGCCGTACGCACGGGACGTGAACACCGTGTTCCAGTCGTACGCGCTGTTCCCTCACATGACCGTCGAGGAGAACGTCGGGTTCGGCCTCAGGATGGCGCGCGTCGAGCGACGCGAGCGGGGCCGAAGAGTCGCCGAGGCGCTCGCGATGGTTGGGCTCGATGGGCACGGCAGCCGCCGGCCCGGGGAGCTCTCTGGAGGGCAGCAGCAACGGGTCGCCGTCGCGCGGGCGCTGGTCAACCGGCCCGCCGTGCTGCTCCTGGACGAGCCGCTCGGTGCGCTTGATCTGAAGCTGCGCAAGCGCCTGCAGCTCGAGCTAGCCCAGATCCACCGCGAGGTCCGAACGGTGTTCGTGTACGTCACGCACGACCAGGAGGAGGCACTCGGCCTAGCCGACCGGATCGCCGTCATGCGAAACGGCCTAATCGAGCAGATCGGCTCGCCGCGCGAGATCTACCTGCGGCCGCGGTCGCGCTTCGTCGCCGACTTCATCGGAGAGTCGAACTTCATATCGCTTGGCGATCGGGAGCTGATGGTGCGCCCCGAGGCGGTTCGGATTTCTGCCGAGGAAGGCCTGATCCAAGGCGTGGTGGTGCACCACTCCTTCCTCGGCAACTACACGCGCGTCGCGGTGCGGTGCGACGGATGCGACGAGCCGGTGCTTGCGGAGGTCCACGGCAAGGACGCGAGCAGCGTCGAGGGACTGACACCACAAAGCCGCGTCTGGCTCTCGTGGGATCGAGAGGCGGCGGTCGCGATCGATGACAGCGAGGAGGAGGTCTCATGAACGAAGGAGCGATCACCCGGAGACGGGTGTTGCAGGTCGGTGCCGGGAGTGCGGTGGCCGCGTATCTGGCGGCCTGCGGGGAGGGCGGAGGCGGTTCAGCCGACGACCGGATCTTGTTCAAGACGTGGGAGGACCACTACCTCCCCGAGCAGCTGAAGGAGATGCGGCGCGCGAAGGACATCACCGTGAAGGTGTCGTTCGCCGACGACAACCTGACGAACTTCCAGCAGCTCAAGCGAGGGGTCGACTACGACGTCGTCACGGCTGACGCGCTGTGGGTGCCGCAATTCCTCGAGGACGGGCTGATCGAGCCTTTCGACCCGGCTGAGCTCTCGACGTGGGGCAACCTCTACTCGGCCGCCAGGGACGTACCGTTCTGGAAGCAGGGCAGCCGCTACACCTGCTACCCGCACGCTTGGTCGCCTCACCTTCTCTACTACAACCCGAGCGAGGTCCGCACCCCGCCCGACTCGTGGGAGGCCCTGCTCGACTCGCGCTACCGCGGCAAGATCGTGCTGGCCAAGGAGCCGAACGACATCCTCGCGAAGGCCGGCTGCGCGACCGGCGCGGCCAAGCCGTTCGCGATGACCGACGCAGAGATCGGTCGCGCCAGGGACTACCTCGTGGAGCTCAAGCCGAACATCCTCAAGCTCGCGCAGGCGGGTGCCGAGGAGGTACGCGCCTTCTCGGAGGGGGCCGCCATCATCAGCACGATTCTCGGCTTCGACCTCCGCATCAAGGAAGCCGGGGGACCTGAGGCGAAGGGCGTGCTCGCCAGGGAGGGCACTATCGGCTTCGCCGACGGCGAGATGATCGTGGCGGCCTCCAAGAAGCGTGGTCTGATCGAGCGGTTCCTGGAGGCGGACTTCCAGCCCGAGTGGATCGCCAAGCGGTTCCTCAAGTACCCGCATCCGATGTTCGACGAGAAGGCCTACAAGCTGCTCGTCGACCAAGGGCACAAGGAGCTGCTCGATCGGCTGCTCTACAACCGTCCCGAGCTGGCATTCGACGAGGACCAGGTTGCGCTGGTGGCGCCGCCGCCGAACCAGAGCGCCTACACCGATGCGTTCAACGAAGTCTTCGGTGCGTAGCCGCTTAGCCGAGTACGGCGGCCTGGTGCCGGCCGCCGTACTGCTCGGCGGGTGCTTCGGCTTCGCGCTCGTACTGACGGTGCTCTACAGCTTCTGGCAGGTGGTCGACTTCGAAGTCGTCCCCGACTGGACGTTCGAGAACTACCGGTACTTCTTCACGGTCGACACCTATGTCCGCACGTTTGTGGCGACCCTCGCGATGGTCTCGGTCGCGACGGCCCTGACTCTTGCGGTCGCGGTGCCGTTCGCGTACTGGTTGACGAGGTACGTGTCGCGTCGCTGGCGCCGGCGGCTGCTGATCGTCGTGGTGCTGCCGTTCTTCGCGAGCTACCTGCTGCGCGTGTACGCGTGGCTGGGGATCCTCGGGCAGAACGGCGCCATAAACCGCTTTCTGCAGGCGGTCGGGGTCGCGGACGAGCCCGTATCGATCCTGCTCTTCAACCGGCCGGCCGTTGTCCTTGTGCTCGTCTACCTGTACTTCCCGTTCGCGGTGTTGGCCCTCTACGTCGCGCTGGAGCAGTTCGACTGGAGCCAGGTGACGGCCGCTATGGATCTGGGAGCAACCGGCCGGGTTGCGGCTCGCCGCGTGCTGCTGCCCCAGATCCGGCCGGGCATCGTGACCGCGGTCATCTTCGTGTCGATTCCGATGCTCGGCGAGTACGTCACGCCGCTGCTGGTCGGAGGGACGAAGGGCGTGATGATCGGGAACCTGGTCGCGAACTTCTTCGACACGGGCGAGTACTCGAGGGGCGCGGCCGCCGCCTTGCTGATAGCCGTGTTCGTGGTCGCGATCATGGTCGTCTTCCGGCGATCGCTCGAGCTGACGGTGCCGGAAGATGCATGAGGCGCTTGACGTCGTCGCCCCGCGGGCCCGGCTCATGCGCCGCGGCCTCGGCGCTTACGGGGCCGCCGTGTGCGCGTTCGTGTTCGCCCCGATCCTCTTCCTCGTCCTGTTCAGCTTCAACGCAAACCCGGCCGGCGCGTTCCCGATCACCGGGCTGACGACGCGCTGGTACCGGGATATGTTCGGCGACTACGAGCTCCAGGATGCTTTCTGGACGTCGCTGGACATCGCTGTCCAGGTGACGCTGATCAGCCTCGTGGTGGGTACGGCTGCCGCGTTCCCGCTGACGCGGGCGCGCATGCGCTTTCGCAGCGCCGTGCGGATCGGCATCACCTTGCCGATCATGCTGCCCGGTCTGCTGATCGGCATCAGCCTGCTCGTTCTGCTCACCACGGTGCTCGACCTATCGCTCTCGCGACGCACCGCGGTGATCGGGCAGAGCATCTTCACCACGCCGTTCGTGATCCTCCTCCTCAGTGCCCGCCTTCAGACGCTCGACCGCCGGCTGGAGTGGGCGGCGAGTGACCTTGGCGCCGATGGGGTGCGGCGCCTGAGGCACGTCGTGCTGCCCGTACTGATGCCGGCCGTGCTGGCGAGCGCCGTCCTCGCCTTCACGCTCTCCTTCGACGAGTTCATCATCACCCTCTTCCTGATCGGCGGGGATCAGACGCTCCCGCTCTACATCTTCACGCACGTCAGGTACGGGATCACGCCGGCCGTGAACGCGGTGGCGTCGCTGTTCCTGCTCGGGTCGTTCGCGGCCCTCTCGCTGGCTTTCGCGTGCGCGTCGATCGTCCGGCTACCGAAGCGCTCCTCGAGCCAGCGCGTGGCGAAGGCGACCAGTTCGACCGCGGGGAAGAGGTGAGAGTCGGCGCCGGCCACGCGGCCGCGGATCCCGATGCCCTCCGTGAGCGCCGCGTGGGCGATCGTGCCTAGCCCTCCCTCCTCGTAGGGATACGGTCCGTTCTCGACGTCGATGTCGTGAAGCATCCGCCAGGTGGGTCCGTCGGCTGTGGCGAACGGCAGTGAATACGCCCACCGCCGCTTCGCCGGAACCGACGCGATCGCCTCGGCGTGGTGGAGCAGCGTCAGCGAGCGCAGGGGCGCGCCGAGCATCAGTACGTAGCCGCGGGCCTCGACCAGACGAGCGAAGGGAGTGCCCGGACCGAAGCTGTCGTCGAGCGAGTGGGTGGCCGTCAGCCAGCTCGCCAGCCGGCCGACGGCGACCACGCGCTGGTCCGGGTGGGCGCTCTTCCGCGCGCCCGGCCACGTTCGTAGCCGCTCGGGCAGCCTGCCGTACTCGCGGTTCGCCTCTGAGTGCTCGGGGTCGAACCCCGGCATCTCGTCTTGGTATGCGTCCTGCCACGCCAGCGGCCACCGAGCGAGGCGGAACGGGATGTCGTCCCACGACGCCACGACCGCGAGCGTGCCCGACCGGCCGACGACATCCAGCAGCGCTCGGACGACGGTCTCGGGTCCGCCGACCACCCAGCCGAGCGAACTCAGGCTGGCGTGAGCCATGACCAGGCTTCCTTCCGGCAGGCCGAGCCCCCGGATCCCGGCGATCAGCTCGGACTGCCGGACCGGCTGGAGCTCGCGGATGGCCCGCTCGGTCGGCATCGCGCTACGGCGCCGATCCCACGGTCACGCGCTCGGCGCCGCGAGCGTCGCGCAGAGTGCGTGCCCGACACAGGAGCTCGCGCATGACGGGGCTGTGATGTGGCGCGTGTTCGAGCGCCATCAGGAGTCCGCTCGGCGCCTGGTCGATCAGCCGCCGGATCAGGCCGAGGCTGTCAGCCCCGGCCCACAGGGCCACGCCGGGTTGGAAGAGCCCCTCCTCGGGCGGCAGCTGCTGGGTCAGCTGCTCGGAATCCGTGTACGGGAGGTTCGCGAGCAGGAGGTCGTAGCTGCCGGGCGGCAGGCCGTCGGCCCGCCACACGGCGACGTCGAGCCCGAGTCGGCGTGCGTTCTCCCGGGCGACGACTACGGCGTCGGCCGAGATGTCCGACGCGGTGACGTGGAGGTCCGGCCGATCGTGCTTGACAGCGAGTGCCACCGCGCCCGACCCGGTGCCGACCTCATGGACCCGCGCGCCGTGCGGTAGATCCCGCGCCGTGGCCACGAGCGTTCCGGTCCGCTCCTCGGTCGGGACCAGCACCCGCGCGTCGACGAGCAGGTCCAGCCCGCAGAACGGGTGGTGCCCGAGGATGTAGGCGAGCGGCTCGCGCCGGGCGCGGCGCTCGAGTAGCTCGCGCGCGGGTTGGCCCGAGTCGTTCGCGTGAGCGAGGAGGGCCTGGGCGTCCGCGCGCGGCGTCTCGACCCCCGCCCGCGTGAGCAGCCGGACGCCCTGCGATAGAAGCGGTTCTCGTCCGATCCGATGAAGGTGTCACCTGTCCTCCGGGGCCGCCATCGGCCGATCGGACGATCGCGCGGATCGATCCAAGCGTGGCGGGCGCTCGCAGCGGCTCTGGATCTCGACCCTCCCGCCTGCCTCCAGCGCTAGGAGCACCTCGAGCACGTGAAGCGCCAGCTCGGCGCTGGCCCGGTGTGAGCGGCCAAGCTGGATCGACTCCGCCATGTCCGCGATGCCGACGCCGCGTCCGACCCGGCCGTCCTGGGTCAGCGGGAAGGGCATCCACGGGAGGTCACCCGGTGCAGGCGGCGGTAGGAGCAGCTCCTCTTCTCCCGTCCGCCGAACGTGGGGGACGGCGTCGAAAAGGTCCGGGTTCCCGGCCGACAGGCTGCCTTCGGTCCCGTACACCTCGACATGGGGGAGCCGCGTGCTTGCGATATCCCAGCTCATCAGCGTGGTGATCAGCGGACCGCTCGCCAGCTCGAGCACGCCGGTCACGTGCGTCGGCACCTGCACCGGGATCGGCTGACCGCGGCGGGGACCAGTGAGGATCGTGCGCTCGGAGAAGGTGGTGCGCGAGAATCCGGTCACCCGGGCGACCGGCCCGAGCATCGCCACGATGGCGGTGACGTAGTAGGGGCCGAGATCGAGCGCCGGGCCGCCGCCCGGGCCGTAGAACGCGGCGACGTCCGGGTGGAAATGTTCGTACCCGATTTCCGAAACGCAGATTGCCCCAGCCACGGGCTCCCCGATCCAACCGTCCTCGATCAGCTTGATCGACGTCTGCAGCCCGCCTCCCAGGAACGTGTCCGGTGCGCACCCCAGTCGCACGCCGGCCTCGTCGGCGGCCGCTACCAGTTCGCGCGCCTGCTCCAGCGTGGCCGCCAATGGTTTCTCCGACCAGACATGCTTGCCGGCACGGATGGCCGCCATGCTGGTGTCGGCGTGGGCCAAGGGCGGCGTCAGGTTGACGATGAGGTCGACCTCGGGGTCGGCCGCCAGCTCCTCTGGCAGGCACGCGCGCGGCACGCTGTGCTCGGCCGCCTTCTGCTCCGCGCGGTTGAGATCGAGGTCGGCGCAGGCCACCAGCTCGAGCGGATCCCGCCGCAATCCGGCGAAGTATTGATCGCTGACGTGCCCGCATCCGACGATGGCGACTCGCATGCCGCCAGTCTCCGGGCGCCCTACCGGTCGCTCAAGCCACAGCTCTGTCTCACCCGAACGTGAACGCGTAGCCGCTCACGCCCGGCGGCAGCATCACGGTCAGGCGGCGGTCCTCGACACGCGGCAGTGCCACGAGCCGGTACAGCCGCTGGGCGCTCACCGTCGCGCGCCCGTGGCTGACGTCCCGCCCTGCCACGGCGTCGGGCAGCGGTCGCCCGTCCAGCAGCACCCGCACCTCGCGCGGCCGTCCGTCGCTCGTGCCCAGCACCAGGAAGACCTTGCGCGCCGTCACGCGGGCGTGGATCTGCGAGTCGGCCACG
>Ga0209574_10000322_pt1 | contig 12402 bp, 8 predicted proteins | sample AgamicMgMarz_FD_187168 | JGI IMG/M metagenome (GOLD analysis project Ga0209574, IMG submission 187168) | Agave microbial communities from Guanajuato, Mexico - Mg.Ma.rz (SPAdes) (version 2) | ecosystem: Host-associated > Plants > Phyllosphere > Phylloplane/Leaf | place: Guanajuato, Mexico... | reverse complement strand
ATTGGTTTAAAAGTGGCTACTTAATCATTAAGGTGAATATCCCATTTAATTTAAAGGCTGCTTATAAAATAAAAACTCAATCAGATCTAAATAAATTTCTAATTGAGTTTTTATTTTACATAATGTGCGTTCCAGGAACAAAAAACAGCCTTTGAAAGGCTGTTTTTTCCTTTGAAAAGTTATTTATTAGATTAAAATATAATTTTCTTTACTCCTTTTAATGTAACGAATCTGCCGCCTAGAATATTATTATGATGTTCTACTATTTTTGAAGCTGAAAGCACAGCCGTATCAAATGTGCTATGAGCATCTTTTACTAAGATATTCTCTTTATAACCTAAGCTATATGCTCTTCTACAAGTAGTATCTAAACAAAATTCAGTTTGCATCCCTGCAATGACTAATCTTCCAATTTCAAGTTCCTGAAGTTTTTTATGTAGAGTTGTTTGATAAAATGCGTCCCAAGAAGATTTTTGAATAACTATGTCTGTTGGTAAGGGGCTAACATCACGATGGATTTCCCATGTGACTTTTCCTTCACTAAGCATACTATTATAACTAGGGTCTGTATGCTGGATATAGATAATTGGTACATTAGATTGATGAGCTTTTTCCCTTAGATAAGTAATATTTTGAAGCACTTGCTGTTCATTCCATAAAGATCCACCTTCATAAGAAAACATGATGTTTTGGACATCTATAAGCAACAAAGCCGTTTTTTTACTCATTTCGTTGTATCCCCCTATTGAGTTATGTGGAAAAAAATTCAAAATACTATTATATCAAATTAAAATCTCATAATAAAAAAACCAATTTCTCAGTATTAAAATTTGAGAAATTGGTTTTTTTATATTGGTAGAACCCCAAAGTTGTTTAAACCAATTACTTTGTATTAAAAGAAATGTTGATTTTTCATCGTAAAATAATAAACAAGAGTTAAAAGAGCTAAAATCGAAAAGTTATAAAAGTTAAACCTTATAAGGTACATTTTACTTTTTTGTGGATCTCTCTTAATAAAAAGTTTAAATGAAATTACACTTGCGAGGGAAGCAACAATCGTACCAAGTCCACCTAAATTCACACCTACTAATAAAGGCTGCCAATTCACGGAGAATTTTGATAAAAAGATCGCAGCTGGTACATTGCTTATCAATTGGCTTAAAATTATGGAACTGAAAAAGATAGATGTGGGACTTTTGAGATTTTCGTTGGCAAATGTGTGTACTACCTTTAATTCCGATATGTTTCCTATAAATATAAAAAAGCATATAAAAGTAATCAGCAATAAATAATCAATTTTCTTCAATAATTTTATGTCAAGTATACATGCGGTTCCCAATACGATGATAAACGCAAGTTTATAGCTTAAAACCCCTAGTATGGATACAGATATGATGCCAAATAGTATTCCCCATACTGTTGCTTTTTTTTTATTATTTATAGGAATATACGGAAGTTCCATTTCCAATGTTTTACTATTCAATCTTTGATTAAGAAAGAATAACAGAATAATTCCAAGAACCACTAATAGAAGGATTGTTGTGAAAAATTGTATAGGCCTTATTCCGTAGTTAGTAAATATGAAAAGATTTTGAGGATTTCCCATTGGAGTTAGACTGCTTCCAATGTTAGCCGCAATTGTCTCTAATATAATAGTATCTAACATAGAAGTTTGTATAATCTTACTAATTATAAGTGTTAATGGTACAAATGTTATTAATGCAACATCATTCGTTACAAGCATGGAACTAAAAAAGCATAATAAAATTAGGATTGCTGAAACACTTTTACTATTATGACATTTACTTAGTATAGCAATGGCGAACTTATCCAATAGTTTAAGATCTTCCAGAGCCTTAACTACGAGCATAAGATTAAATAAACTGACTAATACTTTAAAATTTATATATTCTAGCTTTGGTGCATGGAATAAACAGCTTAAGATTGCTAACAAGAGTGATATGGTAAATACGATGTCTTTTTTAAAAAATCCAAATTTCAATTTCATTTTTTTTTCGTTTTCTACATAAATATATTCTTTCATCAATCCCCCTCCAGTATTATCTATTCTACTACACACCCCTGTTTCTTGCATTTGAAATCTCAATGCACTTAAAAACACCATCAATTCCATTAAATTACACAAAAATGGCATTTTTTCGTTATGGGGGTAATGATTTGTCTCGACTTGATAGGCAGGGGTAATTTACACCAATTGACAAATTTACGATGTAAAGTTACTATGCCAAACTGGGTGAACACCAGTGGAACAGTGTGACACAAAAATCAATTTAAAATTATCGCGTTACATATTACACGTTTTGTGGAATCCGTTACATGGAAGTAGAAGTTAGTTAAGTCTAATATTTATGATCATAGATTAAAACCATAATGAGGCACCCTCCTAAGGGTTCTTAACTATCTTTCTAGTTAACATAAAACCCATTCCAAGAACCAATATAAATTATCTAAACATATTCTAGTCGTAAACCTACTCCAACTTCCTCTATATCAGCAATTCGAGAGAGGGCTATCTTAGAACGTAAATCCGTACAATGAGCAGCGTGTAGCTTTTTAGGAGCAAGTTCTTCTATATATTTTACGGTGTTCTCTAATTGAAAATTTGATGGATTCAATAAGTGAAATCCCCCTATAATATCTATTATTCGTTCTTCACCACATACTTCTTTAGCATATTCAATAATATTACATATCCCCGAATGAGCACACCCTACCATAATAACTAATCCTTCTGATGATTTATATGCTAATGCAGTATCATCAAAAATAAAATCATCGAATTCTTCTTTTTCAGTGATAACTTTTCCAATAGACTCTTTGCCCTCAAAATTAAACCTTCTTTTAATTTCACCTAAAAACACCAATTTATCAGTTAGCCAAAATGTTTGCTTAGATAAGCTAATAGGGAAATGTTTGCTTAATTTATTGTAAGATAACACACTCCCTATCTCGCCCACTGTGTTAAGTAATTTGCTTTCAAAGACTAACGGATGACCAATGATTGTAGGAGTATGGTGAGTTATGGCCTCACCTTTTGCTTCCATATGTAGGCTGATTAAATGTGTAAGTCCCCAAGTATGATCAATGTGTCCATGTGATAAGGCTACCCAATCTAAGTTCCTTAAATCAATTCTCATCTTTTCCGCATTTTTTATAAAAGCATCAGAATAACCAGTATCAAATAAAATTCGTTTATCGTCTTCCTCAATAAAGAAGGAAAGTGCTGGCTCTCCTAAGAAATAGCGATCTATTAATGTATTATTATCTACAAGTACTGACAATTTCATATAAAAGTCCACCTTTTTTTCAATTTCCAATATATTATAACTGAAATTAGGTAATTATTGTTAATTCGCAAAAAGAACTTTGTTTATAAGATGTATATAATATACAAATTTAGTTAACATAATCACCATTTCCGGAACACAACTCAAAAAGAACCCTTATAAAATAAGAGTTCCCAGAAGATTTCTTATTGGATATGCATCTTTTTATCCAAAAGTGATAAGTTTTTCGAGCCGGTCAGCAAGTTTAATCGCGAATTACTTAGGAAACCCCCTCTTTCTCTATCTAGAGGTGGTTTTTTCTTTTAGACCTTAAGATTTAAAATACTCCCTGTAATATGACCCATTTTCAATCTCAATCTCATATCTAAGCCTGGTTTGTCTTTTATAAAGTTCATTAGATAAATTGTTAAATTCCTCTTCTGTAATATCCTCAGTTATTAAATCCTTAAATAACTTATCTAGATGTCGAGTTACCTTTTGAAGCTCTCTTTCTTTCAATACAATTCACCTTTCCATATTAGATAGTGTACATATAAAAACAATGTTTACTAGAGATTTAATAAATATTTATTTTTAAGAAAGGATCTTATCTTTACTTATGAGAAGTTTTTCTACATGCTTTTAGGGAAACATTTGTCATCTTATTTTTTAATATTAAATATTGCTCTACATATTCGTTATTTTATAATCATTCCGGAAGTTGCAATTTATAAGTTGCAAAAGGCCTTTGATAAAAGGATTTTCAGCATAAAATTTCCGATAATTTTCATTATATTAACTAAAAATAATTCCATATTTTTAGAGCAATAATCTGGGCGGTTTATCCCCTTAATTATTTCACTTTTCTTATGAATAATGACAACCAAACCTTAAATTGTAACTAAAGACACTTTAGAATCATTGAAATAAACAACTTCTGTAAGAACCTTACACCCACAAATTTTTTTAAAAGCTTCTCTTGCTTCTATTTCGGCCTCGAATTCAAGCATTGTAATATTGTTTGAATTTGAATAGACAGTGATTACCCACATAAAAAAATCTCCTTTTTTCATTCATTTGTTTTTTATTAGGAAACATTTTCTTCTTTTTTCTTTGATAATAAACCCTTTGTTTTTCTCTTCTTCATGACAAAGAAAGAACCAACCACAAATATAGCAATGAGTAGTGTTAAAAAGAACTGTGTACGTAAAGAATCAATGAATACCATTGCAATAAAAATACTAGTTATTGCAATAATCGTGCCATATGTTAAGTAGGGGAATAACCACATTCTTATTTTGAGTACTTCAGGCTGCTCTTTTTCATATTTTTTTCGCATGCGCAATTGAGAGAAGGCGATTACTAGATAAACAAGAAGTGCTACTCCTCCAGAGGCATTGACTAAAAACAAAAAGATCTTATCCGGAGAAAGATAATTGAATCCAACGCTGATATAAGAAATAACTGTGCAGCCTATAATCGCATTAAATGGAATGCCCTTTTTATTTACCTTTAAAAACATACCCGGAGCATCGCCTTTTTGAGCCATCGAAAATAACATACGTGAACTGGTGTAAAGACCTGAATTTAAGCAAGAAAGCACTGCTGTTAACACGATAAAATTCATTATTTGGGCTGCAGCTGGTATATTGACAAGTTCTAGGATTGATACAAAAGGACTTTTCATCAAACTAGAAGAATCCCATGGTAGAACTGTCACAAGTACCAAAATCGAGCCAAGGTAGAAAATTAAAATACGATAAATAACGGTGTTTGTTGCAATTGTAATAGCTTTCTCTGGATGTGATGATTCTCCAGCTGCTGTAGCTACAATTTCGGTTCCCATAAATGAGAACATAACAATAGCCACTCCTAAAAAGACAGAACTTATTCCATTGGGAAGGAACCCGCCTCTATGTAGAAGATTTGAAGTACCGGGTGATTCTATTCCTGGTATGAAGCCACATATAATAGCTCCCCCGAGAATTAAAAAGAGCCCAAGACTCACCACTTTAATCAAGGAGAACCAATACTCAAACTCACCAAATGACTTAACGGAATACAGATTAGTTAGAGTTAACAAAAAAGTAAGAATAAGGCTGACAGACCACGAAGGCAAAGAGGGAAACCAATATTGAATAATTGTTGAACCTGCTATTGCTTCAACTGCAATGACAATAACCCAGAAAAACCAGTATAACCAGCCAATGGTATAACCAGCCCATGGACCGAGTGCTTCTCGAGCATAGGTGGCAAAAGAACCACTGGATGGATTAGCAGTGGACATTTCTCCTAGCATTCGCATTACTAAAATGACAAGTAATCCTGCAAAAGCATATGAGAGGATAGATCCTGGACCAGCTGCGTTAATTAACGATCCACTCCCCACAAATAATCCAGCGCCAATGATTCCTCCCAGAGAAATCATTGTAATATGCCTAATTTTTAATTCTTTCTTTAATTCAGGTTGTTGATGGTTCATTTTTTAAATCCTCCTTTATAAAAAGTAATTAAGGACATTCAACTCTATTAAACGAAGAAGTATAGAGAATGAAAACCTTTTCAAATTATGGGCCTAGAAGCAGATAATTTTACATGCCCCCTCAATTTCTTTTATTTAATTTAAAACATATATCCTGAAAAAAATACAAACATTCCATAAAGTAATAACTTTTAGAATTATATGATAATTCATTTTACACATTTTTGTCTATCGTTTTCGTAAAATGAAAATATGATTAAACATTTTTGTTTATATTGTAGTCTGATTATATTAAGGATTTTATAAAAAGGAAACTATGTTGTTATGCTTTCTTACATACAAATAACTTGAGTTTCAAAGCAATAAAGATTGAGATACATTTTATCAGTTCTCTAAAAACTTATTTGTTAGTTAGAATAGTGTGGCGCTTTTTCTTCTAAGTAAGCTGTTAGCAAAGGGTCTAAGAGGCTTGGTTAAGTTATAAACAATGAATACCTCTCATTCTCCTTCTCAATAAGATAAATATATTCAAAAAAATATGACCGGATATATGACCCTGTATTTCAGAAGAGAATTAAAGTGTTATAAAATAACTTAAATAAATCGACAAAATTGTTTAATGTATATTATTTTTTTATTTATTTGAACAATTTTGTTAAAAAGTAGTGTACAAAAATGTAAGAATATGATTATAATATGTCATATCAAGTTTGAATATTAACTATGTTTAAAATTTTCTAATAACTAAAAGGGGCGAATAATATGATTACAACAACTAACAAGAGTATTAAAGAATATAAGCATGAGCCATTCACAGATTTTACACTTGAAGAAAATAACAATGAATTTAAAAAAGCATTAGAAGTTGTTCAAGCAGAACTAGGAAAAGATTATCCACTTGTTATTGGGGGAGAAGCTATTACAACGACTGAAAAAATTGTATCCATTAACCCAGCCAATAAAGAAGAAGTGATTGGCCGAGTTTCTAAAGCAGATCAAGAATTAGCTGAGAAGGCTATGCAAGTAGCACTTTGTACATTCAATACGTGGAAAAAAGAAGACCCAGAAGTACGTGCAGACATTTTGTTCCGTGCAGCAGATATCATCCGTCGTCGTAAACATGAATTCTCAGGGTACCTAGTTAAAGAAGCTGGTAAGCCATGGAAAGAAGCTGATGCAGATACAGCAGAAGCTATTGATTTTCTTGAATTCTATGCTCGTCAAATGGTGCAGTTAAAAGATGGAGCGCCGGTACAAAGCCGTGAAGGAGAAGTAAATAAATTTAATTACATCCCACTTGGTGTAGGTGTCATTATTTCACCATTTAACTTCCCATTAGCTATTATGGCAGGCACAGCTGCTGCTGCGATTGTGGCTGGAAACACCATCCTTTTAAAACCAGCAAACAACACACCAGTCATTGCAGCAAAATTTGTGGAAGTAATGAAAGAAGCAGGCCTTCCTGAAGGTGTTCTTAACTATGTTCCTGGTAGTGGTGCAGAGATCGGTGATTATCTTGTTGACCATCCTAAAACACGTTTTGTTTCCTTTACTGGATCCCGTGAAGTAGGTTGTCGTATTTACGAACGCGCTGCAAAAGTACAACCAGGTCAGATTTGGTTAAAACGTGTTATTGCTGAAATGGGTGGAAAAGACACGGTCGTTGTCGATAAAGATGCAGATTTAGATGTAGCAGCATCGTCTATTGTATATTCAGCATTTGGTTTCTCAGGACAGAAATGTTCTGCTGGTTCCCGTGCGGTAGTACATCAAGATGTATATGAGGAAGTACTTGAAAAAGCAGTTACATTAACAAAAACATTAACGATGGGTGACCCAACAGACGTGGATACGTATATGGGGCCTGTTATTGATCAAGCTTCTTATAATAAAATCACAAAATATATCGAAATCGGCAAAGAGGAAGGCAGATTAATGGCTGGTGGAGAAGCAGACGACTCAAAAGGATATTTTATTCAACCAACCATCTTCGCAGATATCGACGAAAAAGCACGCTTAATGCAAGAAGAAATCTTTGGACCAGTTGTAGCTTTCTGTAAAGCTCGTGATTTTGATCATATGATGGAAATAGCGAATAACACAGATTACGGATTAACAGGTGCATTACTTTCTAACACTCCTGATCATATTGAACGAGCAAAAGAAGAGTTCCATGTAGGAAACCTTTATTTCAACCGTGGTTGTACGGGGGCAATTGTTGGGTATCATCCATTTGGTGGGTTCAACATGTCTGGAACAGATTCAAAAGCAGGGGGTCCTGATTATTTGATTCTACACATGCAGGCAAAAACAACGAGCGAAACACTTTAAAAAAAGATGGGGCAACTTTTTTTAGCTGCCCCATTTAAAAAATGATAACAAGGGTGCATATATTTAGGGGGAACTATTCATGTTGGCAGAGGTTTCAAAAAACGTTTTTCTTCACGCTTCCCAAAACAAGGTGCTAAATAAGGCTGCAAAAAAATGGGGTCTTCGATTCGGAGCTGCGCAAGTTGTGGCAGGGGATACGATTGAGAGTGCTATTAAAAAAGTTCAAGAGCTAAACGAAAAAGGGTTGATTTGTACGCTAGATCATCTAGGGGAATTTGTTTCAAGTAGAGAAGAAGCGATAGAGGCAACACAATATAACGCTAGAACGTTAGAAGCTATGGGTAGAGCTGGAGTCAATAGTAATTTATCGGTTAAAATGACTCAACTCGGTTTAGATATTGATCCAAGTTTTTGTATGGAAAATATGAGACGAATTCTTGAGACAGCCACAAAATATAACAATTTTGTACGAATTGACATGGAAGATCACGCGCATTGTCAAATCACATTAGATATTCTGAGAGAATTACGTCAAACGTATGATAATGTAGGAACAGTAATTCAGGCCTACTTATTTCGAGCTGAACAGGATGTGAAAGAATTAAAAGGGATTCCTCTACGCTTAGTAAAAGGTGCTTATCAAGAATCTCCTTCTGTAGCTTATCAAGAAAAAGAAGAGGTAGATAAAAATTATATGAGAATTATCGAAGAGCATTTGTTGAGTGGAAGCTATACGGCAATTGCATCTCATGATCATCATATCATTGCTAAAGTAAAAGAATTTGCCCAAAAACATCATATTCCACGTGACCAATTTGAATTTCAAATGTTATATGGATTCAGGACAGACATGCAACTAAGTTTAGCTAAAGAAGGATATACAATGCGTGTATATATTCCGTTCGGTAATGATTGGTTTGGTTATTTTATGCGTCGCTTAGCAGAAAGGCCACAAAATGTAGCTTTTGCGCTTAAAGGATTCTTTTCTAAATAATTGGTGAGTTTATAAAAGTGAGGAGAATTTCTTCCCCCTCTACAGAGAACATTCATTGGAACAACGTTTACTATTATAAGCTGTAAGAAGTACATTATAGTATAATGTGCTATTTTATAAAGGGAAAAATAAAGACTATATGACAATATTCTTGATATAAAGGTTATGTAATCAGTATGAAAATTCTTTTATTTAAAGGTTATTTCGTTAACGGTCTCCAACATAATGCTATATATATTGATAGAAATGATAAGAAAATGCAGCTTTAAAGCACTTTATAAGGAATGATTTTATCCCCTTCAAATATAGTATAATCTCTACTTTACTTAAGTTGATGATATATTATATTTGAAGGGTTTTCTTTGACTAAAAAGAACAAACAATTTAGCAATGAGATAGGATTTTAAATATAAGATGCATTCTTTAAGTAGTAATACATTAGTAATGAGGGGATTTTATTATGTTCAAATTAGGCCCAATTGACTTAGATAATTCTTTTATTGTAGTTAACCCATATACACCTTTAATAGATATAAAACAAAGTTTTATAGATTATAAATTTGTTGTAGTGTCAGGGGGAACACACCACATTATTGCAAATAATGAGTGCAACCTTATACCCATAGATAATGATTCATTGCCTGTAGGTGAATGGATTGAGAAGGTAAAATGGATTCCTTCTCCTATTCACACAATAACTGAACTTTACGCATTACAACTAGATTGGAGCCGACCTATTCTAGTTAAAGATTATGAAAAAGAAGACGTTATGGGGATACTGACTGCTAACAAGTGGATTCAGCAACTGGTTTTAAAAAACAAAGAGGCTTGGGCCTCGTTTTCTACATTAGCAGAAACCATTAATGATGCAGTTACAGCTGTAGACCAAGAGGGAAACGTTATTTGTTGGAATACTGCAGCAGAGGGGACATATAAGATTAAACGTGAAAATATTCTGGGTCAAAAGATTGGCGAACATTTTCAATCAGATTCTATTATATTACATCGTATTTTAAATGAAGGACGTCCAGTTCGTGGAACTTATCATCGTCCTAACAATGATAACCATGTATTAATAAATGCTTCCCCCATTATAAAAGATAATAAAATTATTGGAGGTATTGCGACTGAGCATGATATTACTCAAATTGTTCGATTAAACGAGGAACTTGATTCATCATCATCATTACTTATTCATCAACAAAAACCTTTCTCTTCTATTATTGGAGTTAACGCAGAAATTCAGCAAGCATTAAAGGTCGCACAAAAAGTTGCCTATGCAGACATTCCAGTCCTGGTAACTGGTGAATCCGGCTCAGGAAAAGAGATGTTAGCTCAAGCTATCCATTATGAAGGCTCAAAGCGCAATGGACCTTTTGTATCTATTAATTGTTCTGTTATTCCTCCCACTCTTTTAGAGATTGAATTATTCGGGTATCAAGAGGGAGCTTTTACAGCTGATAATAAGATTAAACAAGTTGGAAAAGTCGAACAAGCATGTAATGGAACGCTGTTTATTGAAGAAATCGATAAAATGCCACTAGATATTCAAGAAAAATTCTTAAAATATTTAGAGGATCACTCATTTTATCGGGTGGGTGAAGCTGAATTGGTGACACTTCCTACAAATACACGTGTTATAGCCTCTACTTCACAGGCATTAGAAACAATGGCAAGCAAAGGAGAGTTTAACGAAAATCTATATTATCATTTAACTGTAATAACTATTGATATTCCTCCTTTACGAAAAAGAACAGAGGATATTGTTAAATTGGTTCAACAGTTCGTACAAGAATTTAGTTCTAAGTATAAGAAAAAAAATCCGGAAATTAGTTCAGAGGTTATGAATATATTAGTTAGTTACAATTGGCCAGGAAACGTGCAGGAGCTTCGAAATGTCGTGGAACGATTTATTCTTCTTAATGATGAAAATATTATCAAAAGTAATCATCTTCCTAATAATATAACTAATCACTATTTTTTTGGTAATAATGATATCAGAAAACAAAATGAAACAGCATTTCAGGAAAATGAAGAGTTATTAATGATTAAAGATGCTTTACATGAGACCTATGGAAATAAAAGTGCGGCAGCTAATTTACTGGGGATATCCAGAGGAACTCTTTATAATAAGCTTAAAGAGTACGGACTAAACTAATTTGATTGTAAACTTTTCATCGAATAACTAATTTATTTTTCTTTTGATAAAGTTAGTTTTTATTGTCATTAATAAAACCATTATTTCTATAAGTTGGTTTATTCATTTACTTCATTATATAAAATAGGTTTAATTTTTATTTTTGTTTAAGTTTACATTCTTAAAAAAACATTAACTTTAAATACTTACAATTTCTTTTTTAGACTGATGTTAGTTTAATAATTTATTAAAAGATAAATAGATGATAAGTTGTTATATTAGCAACTAGTATCTATACTTATTAAGATATTTTCACAGTTAAAGCTCAGAGTATCACTCTGAGCTTTAACTGTTGATACCATTTATTCAATTTTCACTTTGATACGTTCAATGGCATTATAACCATATCCTTTCCTATTCCACATAGGCTTCTCTGGTTGTACATTTCCTTCAGAATCGGTAGCTTTTATCAATATAGTATATTCTCCTTGTTCTTTTATTTCCCATATATATGACCAATGAGTCCATGCATAGTTTTCAGTAGATGAGGTAAATTTACATGCGTTCCATATTGCACCATTATCTAAACTAATATCGACTTTAGTGATTTTCCCGACTCCTGTCCATGCAATACCTTTTATTTCATGAATTCCTGTATTTAATCTTTGCATATCTAAAGGTTTTTGGATGGTCGAATTTACATTTATAGTTGTAACCGGAAAACTTTCATTATCATTATCTTCATGAGGATAATAAACATAATCAACAGATTGGAAAGGGCCTTTGAATTTTTTATCAATTACCTTAATTCGTTTAATCCATTTTACAGAAGCCATGGCATACCAACCTGGAACAATTAATCGTAAAGGATAGCCATGCTTAAAAGGGATAGGATATCCATTGTACTCATAGGCTATAATGGTATCGGAATCAAGAGCTTTTTCTAGAGGCAAACTCCTAGAAAAATGAACAATTTCATTGGAATCCGTTCTTTCTCCAACATCATAACCTTCCACTACAATTTCTTTTGCATCTGCATGTAACCCAGTAAACTGCAGTAAAGTTCTCAAGGGAACACCTTTCCAACTCCCTTGGCTGATAGCGCCTTTTTCCCATTGTTCACCAAATACTTTAGGTTTAAATAAGTCTCTTTTATCCCCTGCACACTCTA
>Ga0209574_10000320_pt1 | contig 12429 bp, 14 predicted proteins | sample AgamicMgMarz_FD_187168 | JGI IMG/M metagenome (GOLD analysis project Ga0209574, IMG submission 187168) | Agave microbial communities from Guanajuato, Mexico - Mg.Ma.rz (SPAdes) (version 2) | ecosystem: Host-associated > Plants > Phyllosphere > Phylloplane/Leaf | place: Guanajuato, Mexico... | reverse complement strand
TACCCGGCCGGAGCGGTGCTCCTCGTCGTCGAGCTCCACCGTGAAGAACGCGGTCTTGTCGGACACGCGCGCGGCCTGCTGCATGTTGTGCGTGACGATCACGATCGAGTAGTCCTGCTTGAGCTCCATCATCAGGTCCTCGATCTTGCCCGTGGAGATCGGGTCGAGCGCCGAGCAGGGCTCGTCCATCAGGATCACGTCCGGGTTGACCGCCAGGCAGCGGGCGATGCAGAGCCGCTGCTGCTGGCCGCCGGACATGCCGAAGGCGTTGGTCTTGAGCCGGTCCTTGACCTCTTCCCAGAGCGCGCCCTGCGTGAGCGCGCGCTCGACGATCTCGTCCATGCTCCCCTTCATGCCCAGCACGCGCGGGCCAAAGGCGATGTTGTCGTAGATCGACTTGGGGAACGGGTTGGGCTTCTGGAAGACCATGCCGATGCGCTTGCGCACCTCGACCGCGTCGACCTGCGCGCCGTACAGGTCCTGGCCGTGGTAGAGCACCTTGCCCTCAACCCGCGCGCCCGGGATCAGGTCGTTCATGCGGTTGAGGCAGCGGATCAGGGTGGACTTGCCGCAGCCCGACGGGCCGATCAGAGCCGTGATCTCGTTCTTGCCGATGTCGAAGTTCACGCCGCGCACGGCGGGCTTAGGGCCGTAGGAGACCTGCACCTCCTCGAGGCCGAAGATGGCCTCACGCGGGCCGCGCGGGACGGTGGCCGGCCCATCCACGGCGGGAGCGCCGGCGGTGGCGTCCTGACGCACTCCGATGCGCTGGCTCAGCCCGCGCTCCTGCTCTTCCTCTTGCCTGTCTTGGGGCTCGGTCACGCGTTCCACTTTCGCTCACCTACCACTTCTGCTCGTATCGATTTCGTAGCCAGATCGCGATGCTGTTCATCAGGATCAACATGATCATCAGCAGCAGGATCGCCGCGGCCGCGAGCGGCCTGTAGTCGTTGACGTCGTTTGAGGCTCGCTGGATCCAGTTGAAGATCTGGATCGGCAGCGCCGTGAACTGCGAATCGAGGCCCTCCGGATTGAAGGCGATCACGGTCGCAGCGCCGACGACGATCAGCGGCGCCGTCTCCCCGATCGCGCGCGACAGCGCCAGGATCACGCCCGTCGCGATGCCGGGGATCGAGGCCGGCAGGACCTGGCGCCAGATCGTCTGCCACTGGGTGGCCCCGAGCGCCATCGAGCCTTCGCGGATCGACGGCGGCACGGCGCGAATGGCCTCGCGACCGGAGATGATCACGACCGGCAGCACAAGCAGGCCCAGCGTCAAGCCGCCCGCGAGCACGGTGTTGCCGAGCGACAGCGGCCCGCGCACGAGGAAGGCGAGGCCGAGGATGCCGTAGACGATCGAGGGAACCGCGGCGAGGTTCTGGATGTTGACCTCGATCAGCCGGTTGTACCAGCGGTCGTTGTCGGCGTACTCCTCCAGGTAGATGGCCGTAGCGACCCCCACCGGCACGATGAACACCGCGCAGATGCCCATCAGCCAGATCGTCCCCCAGATCGCCGCCTGGGCCCCGGCCTTGTCCGCGCTGATCGACGTGAAGCTCGAGACGAAGTGCCAGTCGAGGTGGCCGGCGCCGTCCTTGACGACGTCGTAGAGCAGCACGCCCAGCAGCAGGATCGACAGCCCCAGGCAGGCCATCAGGGCCAGCCGGAAGGCCGTGTCCTTGGCGCGGCGGGCGGCGGGCGCGGCCTCGATGGCCTGTCTCTCGCTCATTCGTACACCTGCCTGTACTTCCGCACGAAGCGGATCGAGATCAGGTTCATGATCAGCGTGATCACGAACAGCAGCATTCCGACCGCGAAGATCGTCTTGTACTCGATGCTCCCGGTTGGAGCGTCGCCTCCGGCCGTGGCACCGATGAACGCGGCCAGCGACTGGTGCGGCTCGGAGGGGTTGAGGGCGTTGTTGGCCACCGCGCCGGCGGCTAGCAGCACGATCATCGTCTCCCCGACGGCGCGCGAGACCCCCAGCACGATCGCCGCGACGATGCCCGACAGCGCGGCCGGGAAGACCACCCGCACGGAGACCTGCAGCTTCGAGGCGCCGAGACCGTAGGCGCCCTCGCGCAGGGACTGCGGCACCGCCGACATCGCGTCCTCCGCGACCGACGCGATCGTCGGGAGGATCATGAACCCCATGATGATCCCGGCGGCCAGCGCGTTGAAGAGGTCGACCTTGAGGTGGAGCAGGTCCTGGAGGATGGTCGGCGTGAAGAAGGTCAGCGCGAAGTAGCCGAACACGATCGTCGGCACGCCGGCCAGTATCTCGAGGATCGGCTTGATCGTCTTGCGCACGCGCGGCTTCGCGTACTCGGACAGGTAGATCGCTGCGCCCAGGCCCAGCGGCGCCGCCACCACCAGAGCGATACCGGTGATCAGAAAGGTCCCGATCACGAGCGGCCGCACGCCGAAGCTGGCTGGCTCGAAGAGCGGGGTCCACTTGGTCCCGGAGAGAAACTCCCAGACGCCGACCGATCCGAAGAAGTCGATCGTCTCGCGCAGCAGGGCGATCACGATGCCGGTGGTGGTGAGCACCGACAACAGCGTCGCCAGGATCAGCAGCGCCTTGACGAGCAGCTCGCCCCAGCGGCGGCGCGCCGCCCCCAACGTGGGGACGGCGCGCGCACCTGCTGCACTTGCTGAGGCTTCCATCAGCCGGCGGCGCTCTCCGCCGACTGGAGGTCCGTCTTGCCCTTGTCCGCCTGCTCCTGCGTCATGGGCACGATCTGAGATGCCTCGGCGATCGCCTGGTAGTTCTCGAGCACGTAGTCCATGAACGCCTTGACCTCAGGCCGTGCGAGCGACTTCTCGCTCGGGTACATGAACAGCGGGCGCGAGAGCGGCGCGTACTCGCCGGTCTGGATCGCCTCGGTGGACGGTGCGACGCACTTGTCGGCGCTCTCCCCGACGCTGACCAGACCCAGCTTGTCCTGGTTCTGCTCGTAGTAGGAGAACCCGAAGTAGCCGAGCCCGCCTTCGGAGCCGGACACGCCCTGGACGAGCACGTTGTCGTCGGACGAGGGCTGGTAGTCCTCGCGCGAGACGCCTTCCTCGCCGTTGATCGTGTCCGTGAAGAAGTCGAACGTGCCGGAGTCCGTGTCGGGTCCGAATAGCGTCAGCTTCGTGTCGGGCAGCGACGGGTCGATATCGCTCAGGCTGCTGACCTTCGAGCCCTTGTTCCACAGCTCCTTGAGCTGGTCGACGGTCAGGCAGTCGATCTTCAGGTCGGGGTTGGTGACGAGGGCGATGCCGTCGTTGGCCACCTGGATCCCGGCGTAGGTGACGCCACCCTTCTCGCAGAGCGGAGCCTCCTCGTCCTCCTTGATCTCGCGCGAGGCGTTCGAGATGTCGGTCTCGCCGGCGCAGAACTTCTCGAAGCCGCCGCCGGTGCCGGAGGTGCCGACCGTGATCTTCACGTCCGGGTTCTCGGCCTGGAAGGCCTCCTGAGCAGCCTGCGCGAAGGGCGCGACCGTGCTCGAGCCGTCGATCTTGATGGTGCCGGACAGGCTGCCGCTGTCGCCGCTGCCCGTCCCGGTGCCATCGCCGCTGTCGTCGTCGTCACCACAGGCGGCCGCTCCAAGGGCCAGTACGCCGCACGCAGCGAGCGTGAGGAGCTTCCTCATACGGTTTTCTCCTTGAGGTCGTTCATGTGCAGCGCGGACTCTCTACGGCGGCAGGGGTGAGTCTGTTATCGAGCTGTCGCCGCGTTGTAAAAAGGATGTGAAGGTCAGGCCCGGTCCGGGTCGTTCGCGAACCGGTAGCCGAACCCGAAATGGGTGTGGATGAAGCGCCGCCCGGGGACCGCGTTCTCGAGCTTCTGGCGCAACTTGCCCACGTAGACGTCCACGGAGCGGTCGGACTTGCGGTAGGGCTCGCCCCAGACCTCGCGGTACAGCTCCTCGCGCGTGACGATCCTGTTCCGGCGCTCCACGAGCGCCGTGAGCAGCTCCAGCTCGCGAACGGTGAGGTGGAGCCGCTCGCCGTTGACCAGCACCAGGAACTCGCTCGGACGGACTTCGAGCTCTCCGGCCCTCAGCGGCGGTCTCTGCAGGGCTGCCTCCATGCCGCGGAGGGTCCCAGCATCGTGCGGAATCTCCGTTACCCGAGCGTTTCTCGGCTGTGAAAAAGCTGTAAAAGCAGGCGGGTCCGCTGCGAGCGTGCGTAAACTGCCGCCTAGATGTCGGATATGCGTCTCGCGATCCTGGATTCGGATTCGGGGTTCGTCCGGGTGCTCGTGAAGCGTGCGAGCGACCTGGGCTGGCAGTACCGGCGTCTGGAGGCGCCGCCCCGCACTGAGGATTTCGTCGCCATGCGCGTCAACGCGCTGGTGGTCGACCTCGCGCTGCTCGGACCCGGAGCGTGGGAGTTCCTCGAGCGCGTGACGGTGGCACTCCCCGGGCTGGGCGTCGTGATCTGCACCGGGCGCTCGAGCGTCGCCCAGCGCGTCCGCGGGCTGCGGCTCGGCGCCGACGACTGGGTCACGAAACCGTGCCATCCCGAGGAGGTGCTGGCGCGCGTCGAGGCGGTCGTGCGGCGCCGCAAGCGCGCGTCCGCGCGAGTCGACACCGGTCCGCTGGTGGCCGGCGAGCTCGAGATCCGCGCGGATCAGTTCCAGGCCTTCGTGCGCACGACCAGCGTGGACCTGACCAGGCGCGAGTTCGAGGTGCTGCAGCTGCTCGCGCAGGCCGAGGGCAAGGTGCTCCAGCGCGAGGAGATCTACCAGGCGGTCTGGGGCTACACGATGGCCCACGGCGATCGCTCGGTCGACGTCTTCGTGCGCAAGGTGCGCCAGAAGCTCGAGAAGGTGTCGCCGGACTGGAACTACATCCACACGCACTTCGGCGTCGGGTACCGCTTCGACCCGGAGCGGCGCGACGGCACCGAGGCCGAGTCGCCGGTGGCGGCTGCTGCCGAGCCGCCGGTCGAGGACGCCGACCTGAACGCCGCGCGCATCACGGACATCGAGGGCGAGCAGCCCACGCTGGACGACGAGGCCGCGACGCTGCTGGCGCCGTAGGCTCGCGGCTACGCCGCCACGGCGCGCCGCGCCGGCATGCCAACCGCCAGCAGGCGGTGCGGGGTCGAGCCGATCAGCCCAGCCGTCACCCGCCGCGAGATCCCGACCTCCCGCAGCGTTCGCCGGGCCAGGCTCATAGCCGGGGGCCGGGTCGGTCCGTGCGCGTCCGAGGCCACGATGTCGATCAGCCCTTCCGCGATCAGCTCCCAGGCGGCGGTGCACGCATCCTCGCCGTGGTTTCCGGTCAGCGATTGCGCGTTGAGCTGGGCGAGCGACCCGGCGGCCAGCTCGGCGCGCAGTCCGGCGCCGGCGTCGAGGCTCGCGTCGGCGCTGCGCTCCGGGTGGGCCACCAGCACCCCGAAGCCGCGGTCGCGCAGCTCGGCCGTGGCCTCGTGGAAGTCGTCGCCGATGCCGTGGAATGGGGTCTCGACCAGCACCCAGCGCGCCTCCGACGGTCCCTGCGCCAATAGCTCGAGCTCGCTCTGGCGCAGCAGGCCGACCATCTCGTGGCCCAGCTCGCCGCCGCAGCGGATCTCCAGCGGGATGCGGGCCGCCTCGAGCCGGAAGCGCAGCTCGAGCACACGCGCGTGGATCTCGACGGCGTCGGTGAGGCCGAGGTCGGGACGCACGTGAGGCGTCACCACCACAGTGCCGGTGCCCTCGGCCACCGCCGCGCGGGCCAGCTCGAGGCTGGCGTCCATGTCCGCCGGACCGTCATCGACCCCAGGGAGCAGGTGGAAGTGAAGGTCGGCGTATGGCATCTCCCGTGCAGCATCGGCGCCGCGCGCGGGGATCCCGTGACAGTCCTGTGACCCGTGTGTTGAGCGCAGGTGAAGCGTTCAGCAGTTGATGCGCACGTGGGCCGTGCGCGGGCCGTGCGCCCGGCGGCGGCGGCGCGCGTCAGCAGGCGGTGGTGCGCGACCGTCGTCGCGTCGACGCCGCAACGTCCTCGGAGGCGCCCCGCGGGTGGCGCGGGGTCAGCCCGGACGCGCGCCATCGTGGCTTCGCCGGCGCGATCGACTGCCGCCAGCCAGTACCGCCCGCGTCCATCATCGACCAGATGTCCGGCAGCATTCGCTTGATTACGGGTTGCCATACTTCGCCGCCGCCATGTCCAGGAATCAGCGCATCGGGCTGGTGGTGGGCGCTCTGATCGTCGCCATAGTGGCCTTCCTGGTCGCCCAGCCGGGAGACGACGACGACTCGACGCCGTCCTCGAGCGCGACTCAGACGCAGACCACGGCCGACGACGGCAGCGCGACCGAGACCGAGGCGCAACCCGAGCAGCCGGCCGAGCCGCCGGTCACGCGCATCCGCGTCAAGGGCGGGGTGGTCGCGGGCGACGTGAAGTCGATCGAGGTCGCCAAGGGCGACACCGTGCGCATCGTGGTCAGCTCCGACGTCGATGACGAGATCCACCTGCACGGGTACGACCTCGAGCAGGATGCGGCGCCCGGGAAGCCGGCCCGCTTCAAGTTCGAGGCCGACGTCGAAGGCGCGTTCGAGCTCGAGAGCCACGCGGCGGAGGACGCCGGCAAGGAGCCCTTGCTCGCCCGCCTGCTCGTCGGACCGTCGTGATCTGGGATGCACTGTTCGCCCACGCGGGCGGACTGATCGGGCGCTCGGACCTTCCGATCCCCGAGTGGCTGTTCGGCTGGGCCGCCGCGATGGTGCTGGTCATCTCGTTCGTGGCCTTGGCGATCCTGTGGCCGGAGCCCAAGCTCGAGGGCGACCGCTGGCGCCCGCTGCCCGGCGGCCGCGCGCTGGGCAGCCGGGTCGTCGAGATCGTCTGCGGGGCGATCGGGATCGGGCTGCTGGGCGCCGTCGTCTACACCGGACTCGAGGGCACGCAGAGCCCGGCCGCCAACTTCGCGCCGACGTTCGTCTACGTGATCTTCTGGATCGGCCTGGTCCCGGTCAGCGTCCTGTTCGGCGACGTCTTCCGGGCGTTCAACCCGTGGCGCGCGCTCGGGCGCGCCGTCGGGTGGGCCGCCGGCCGCGTGGCGCGCTCCGGGCTGCCCGCGCCGCTGGCCTACCCCGAGCGGCTCGGGCACTGGCCCGCAGCAGCCGGCGTGTTCGCGTTCGCCGTCCTGGAGCTGGTGCGCTCGGGCGGAGACCAGCCGGACACCGTGGCGATCGCGACGCTGATCTACTCGGCGATCACGTTCATCGCGATGGCGCTCTATGGCGTGGAGGCGTGGAGCGCGCGCGGCGAGGCCTTCTCGGTCTACTTCAACCTGTTCTCGCGCATCTCCGTGTTCGAGACGCGCGACCGCGTGCTCGGCCTCAGGCCGCCACTGGCCGGCCTCGCCCACCTCCAGGCCGGCGCGGGCACGGCCGCGCTGCTGGCGGTGATGATCGGGACGGTCACGTTCGACGGCGCCGGCGAGGCGCCGATCTGGACCGGCGTCTCCCCCGACCTGACGAGGTTCTTCGGGGACCTCGGACTGTCGCCGCAGCCGGCCTTCGAGCTGACCTTCCTGATCGGGTTGACCGTCGCGGTCCTGCTGGTCGCCGGCCTCTACCGGCTCGGCATCCTTGGCGCCCGCAGCGTGGGCGGCGGGTTCAGCGCGCAGCGCCTGTCGCGCGCGTTCGCGCACTCGCTGGTGCCGATCGCGCTGGCCTACGTGATGGCCCACTACCTGACCTACCTGCTGTTTCGCGGCCAAGCGATCGTGTTCCTGGCCTCCGATCCGCTCGGAGACGGATCCGACCTGTTCGGCACCGCCTCGACGCAGATCGACTACGGCTTGATCGGGGCCACCGCGACCTGGTACTGGCAGGTGGCCTTCGTGGTGGCCGGCCACGCGGCCGGCCTGACGCTGGCTCACGACCGGGCCCTGGCGCTCTACGACGACGCCAAACTGGCGGTGCGCTCGCAGTACTGGATGCTCGCGGTGATGGTCGCGTTCACGAGCCTGGCGCTGTGGCTGCTCTCGCAGGCGAACACCTAGACTCGGGCGCGATGTACTTCGCCCACGCGGGCCACTGGCTGACCTCGATCGCGTACTTCGTCCCGGTGATCGCGTTCCTGGTCTGGCTCGGCGTGACGCAGATCAAGGACCGCCGGGACCGCAAGCAGGGTTAGGCGAAGCCGTGGCTAGGTCGCGGCGGCACGCTGCGCCCCGGCACCGTCCTGACTTTCCCACCGTAGCGGTGGTCAGGGCAGGACGCCGTTAGCTCGGCCAGGGCCACGCGCTCCGCGTGTTGACACCCCCCTCGGCTTCGGCGACCAGAGGCTGCCGCGCTAAGGGGCGCTCGCGACGCCGAGCGAGTTGGCGCCGAGTACCTTCGGCGAGCCCTTCTCGTAATAGACGTCGAGCTCTGAGATCCCGAAGCCCGCACCCTTGAGCAGGTCGACCGTGGGGCGGGTGAGGTGGCAGCCGCCGAAGACGCGCTTCTGGACCGGCTCGAGCCGGTGCTGCCAACGCCGCACCGCGTCGTCGGGCGCCAGCCCGTGCTCGAGGAAGTGCAGGGTCCCGCTCGGCTTGAGCACGCGACGCAGCTCGAGCAGGGCCGCCTCGGCATCGGGGATCGTGCACAGCGTCCAGGTCGTCAGCGCCGTGTCACAGCTGTCGTCCGCGAGGGGGAGGGATTGGCCATCCAGTCCGGAGCGCTCGACCGGGACCGGTGAGCTCGCGACGCGTTCGGCGGCGAGCTTCCAGCCGACATCCGCGGGCTCGATCGCCACGACGCCGCTCACAGCCTCGGGATAGAAGGGGACGTTGAGTCCCGACCCGAAGCCCACCTCGACGACCTGTCCACGCAGGCCCGCGCAGACCCGCTGCCGCTGCTCGCGGGCGACCTCCATCCCGCACAGGACGTTCATGATCCGCGGTAGGACCTGCTCACCATAGATTCCCACTTGAACCTCTTCAGCTGTGGTCGCGCTCGATTGCCATGCGCCGCTCTCGAGCATTCCTGCGAACGGCGCTGCCAGCAGCATTCAAAATACGCGAGCGACGGGACTCGACCTGCGACCTCCGGCGTGACAGGCCGGAGACAGGGCTCCGGTTCGCTGAGGTAAGCGGAATTTGGAGCGGCGAATTGCCCGTTGTGATGGGCAGTTCGGGTGCGAGCGCTACTCCAAGCGCTACTCCGGGTCGTGCGCTACCCCAGCGCTACTCCGGTCCGACGGGCGCGCTATCTTGGCGCGGCCATGCCTCGCTCCGAGCCTGCTGAGCGCCCTCCTCCCGCCTCTTGGCTGGTCGTCGGCACTGCTCGCAACGGGGAGCCCGTCTACGAGGCTGGCTGGCGCCACCGGCTTGCAGACGGCCGGCTCCGGACGATGAAGCGGCGGCTTGGGGCCGCCTGGCTGGAGCGCGACGAGTCGGGCGCGCTGCGGCGCCGTCGCGGCCGCCCGAAGGCGGGCTATCTCGACGAGCACGCGGCGATCGTCGCCAAGGATCGGGTCGTGCGGGAAGTGGAGCGCGAGCTCACGGAGCGGGCGGCCGACGCTGAGCGGGCTGCCAACGCGCCGCCGACATTCCGCGCCGTCGCGGGCGCCTACCTCGACTGGCTCGAGCGCGTGCGCGGCGCCAAGCCGGCGACCCTGCGCGACCACAGCTACCTGCTCGCCGAGCCAGGCGCGGCCCACCGCCGAGGCTCGCGATCGCATCGCGGCCGGATCATGGCCGCGCTCGGCGACCGGCCGGCAAGCGAGATCACGACCCGCGACGTCAATCGGCTACTGGGTGAGGTCGCCGCGACTGGCGTCTCGCCGCGAACGGTCAACAAGCACCGCCAGCTCGTCTGCGCGATCTTCAGCTTCGGCTGCCAAGAGGCGACATTCGCGCTGCCGCACAACCCGGCTCGGGCAGCCGACCGGCGCACCGAGCCCGAGCGCGCGCGGCTCGACTTCTACTCGCCGGAGGAAGTGGAGGCGCTTGCGCGCGCACTGGCCGCCGGCCGGCACCGCGACCCGCACGGTGCCGCGGTGAGCGCCGCCGAGGCGGACGCCCGCGAGGACGAGGACCGCCAAGACGCCGAGCTGGTGCGGGTGGCCGCCTACGCCGGGCTGCGCCGCGGCGAGCTGGTCGCGGTCCGCTGGCGCGATGTCGACTTCCAGCGACGCAAGCTCGTGGTGCGCCGCGCGGTCAGCGGCGACGTCGAGGCGAGCTCAACCAAGTCACGCCGTGCACGCGAAGTGCCGCTCGCAGACCAAGCCGCAGGAGCGCTCGCACGCCTCTCTCAGCGGGGCGACTTCACGAGCCCCGACGACTACGTCTTCGCCAACAGGCTGGGCCGCCGCCTCGACGGCTCCGCGCTGCGGCGCCGGGTAGAGCGCGCCCGCGACGCTGCCGGACTGCGAGCGCTCCGCTTCCACGATCTGCGGCACACCTACGGTTCGCTGCTTGTCGCTGGCGGTGTTGACCTGGCGTCGGTCAAGGCCGCGATGGGCCACTCGCGGATCACAACGACCGAACGCTACCTCCACGCGCGCTCTGCCAGCGAGCTTGCCGAGCGCTTCAGCCGAGCACTGGCCGGGGCCGATCCCGCGACAACGCCGCGTAGAGCGGTGATCGCCCCGGTGGAGACGGCTGGCGCCGGTACCGTGGATCCGTGACTCGGCGCGAGGACCTACATCGCCTAGTGGACGAGCTCAGCGAGACTGAGGTCGAGGCGACTCTCACGCGCCTTCTGAGGGAACGTGAGGGCGTTGCGGAGTGGGCGGCGGCAGAAAACACCGAGGTGATTGAGGACGCCTGGGCTCGGGCCAACGCCCGCGAGGCGATTCGCGAAGAGCCGTGGTAGCGAGCGGACAAGGTCCTCCTGAGTTCTGTCCGCTACTCTTGGTACCGAGGTACCGCATGGCACGCGCTCAATCTCCCATCAAGGTTCACGAATCCACCAAACAGAAGGTCCGTTACGCCGCGTTGATGGCCGGGCTCCAGCAAGCGGAGCTGGTCGAGATCGCGGTCGACGAGTACGTCGAGCGGCACCGCGAAGAGTTCGGGCAGCGCATGGATCGGGCACGCGAAGCGTTGCTGGGCAGCAAGGCATCTGCACTTGCGTACGCAACAGGCGTGAGCGAGGAGGACGTCGAGCGTGTCGGCGGGGTCGCGTCCGCTCAGTCGGGTTCACGCAAGCCGAGCCGCGCGACCTCGAACCAGGCCAGCTCGCCCGACGGCCAGTCCGCGCGCGGCTCCCAGAGCTCGGCCCGCGCCGCATCGAAGACGAGCCGGAAGAGCACGTCGCGCAGGCGCTCGTCGACGAAGCGGCCATCTGCGGCCTGAGTCGCGATCGCGACCCAGATCTCGTCCCCGGCTGAGATGACGTGCAGGCGGGCGTCGACCTTGGCTCCGAATCGGACTGTGACATCCCGGCCGCGACGTCCGAAGGCTTCATCAAGGGCCGCCGGGATGGACCCGGTCGCGTCATCGATGATGCGGGCGTTACGCTCGAGCTCGTCACGCAGCCGGTCGTCCTGATCGGGGAGGAGCCGATCGGCGTGATGGAGCGCGGCGAACAATTCGTAGGCGTCGTCGCCCGAGCCCTCCTCGCGCAGCGCGGCGGCGCAAAGCCAGAATCGCGCCTCGTCGGATTCAAGCCAGGTCGCGCCACGCCAGCGCCCATGCCGCAGCCGGTACACCAGGGGTTGCCCGATCGAGAGGATGCGCTTCTGACCCCGCGGTGCCGACGGCGCCAGCCGCCGGGCCTCGGCGACCAGTGGATGGTCGAGCCTGCCGAGGTCGACCTCGACCGGCGGCAGGTCAAGCCGAAGATCATCGCGCAGGCAGCGGAGTGTTACGCGTGTTCGTCGGGCGGGGCGGCGTGCCACCAGGCGCCTTACCGTAGGCCGCGCACCGGACCGGCTGGCACATCGGGACTGGTCGAGTTGGCAGGCTGGCGCTCGCAGGGCGGTGGACCCGCGAGTCGGCGCGTGAATCCGAACGAGGTCGCCAACGCCACCCCTCTCCGGCGCCGGACGAGCCCGCATCCGGGGCTTCCGAAGGTCCAAGACCTGTTCGGCTCTAGGTGTTCGTTTCTTGCTGTTCGTCTCTTGGTGTTCGCCCTAAGGACGAACAGGCCGCCGGCCCGCCTCGGTCTGTTCGTTTCGCTTCCCGCCTGGGCTTTCGAGGAAGGGGGGCCACCGCGCTTGCGCTGGCCCCCCTTCCTCGACCTGCCAGGTAAACCTGGAGGTCCAGGCTCAGGCGGGGAGATAGAGGGGCCTTGGCGGGGCGGTGGCAGGTGAAACGGGCGGGGATCAGCACGGACGCTGAAGGCGAGACAACCGAGGCTGCGAGGAGTCGGCGCGAGCTGGGATGAGGAGGGACGTGCGGGGCGCGCGGGCGACGATGTGGGGCGGACGTCATACCGCGTGGCGTACTAGGGATCGAGCGCTAGTTCTTCGGCCCAGTAGATGGCGGCCACCGGATGACTCGCCCCGCGAACGC
>Ga0209574_10000319_pt1 | contig 12461 bp, 10 predicted proteins | sample AgamicMgMarz_FD_187168 | JGI IMG/M metagenome (GOLD analysis project Ga0209574, IMG submission 187168) | Agave microbial communities from Guanajuato, Mexico - Mg.Ma.rz (SPAdes) (version 2) | ecosystem: Host-associated > Plants > Phyllosphere > Phylloplane/Leaf | place: Guanajuato, Mexico... | reverse complement strand
AATCGGCAAAGCACCTTACGAACTTCCAGCAACGCTTACTCTTCCAACACGTTCAAAACATCAAAATGTACCCGTTGTCATATTAGTTCACGGATCAGGACCTTCTGATCAAGATGAAACGTTTATGAGCTTAAAGCCGTTTCGAGATCTGGCTTCTGGACTGGCTTCTCAAGGAATCGCTGTTTTACGCTACAACAAGCGTACATACGAACATACAGCTAAAATGTCCGGTGAAAGTAAAATAAACGTTGACGATGAAACAACGGATGATGCCGTACTCGCAGTCAAAGCCATGGCGAAACAAAAAGGAATTGACTGCGGCAATATTTTTTTATTGGGACACAGTCAAGGCGGCATGATGATGCCCAGAATTTTAAAGCAAACGCAGGACAAAAGCGTGCGCGGCTCTATTTTACTTGCTGCACCGAGCCGCACACTTCCAGAGTTAATGCTTGAACAATTCACCTATCTTGTATCGCTAAATCAGCTTCCGAAAGAGCAGCTTACTTTTTTTCAGCAGCAGTTTGCCATTTTACAAGACCCAAGCTTTTCGCCAGCTCAGCCGCCAAAAGGGTTCCTGCTTGGCACGCCTTATTTTTGGTATGACTTAGCTCACTGGCACCCTGCAGAAGTCGCAAAATCTCAGGACACGCCTCTGCTTTTTTTACAAGGAGCGCGTGATTATCAAGTAACGACGGAAGATTTTGAAGGCTGGAAACAAAGCTTATCTCAGCGTTCCAACACTTCTTTTAAGCTTTATCCAAAGCTCAACCACTTTTTCACAGAAGGAACTGGTGAAAAAAGCACGCCCGATGAATATGCTGTTTCAGCCAACATTCCTTCTTATGTCGTTGATGATATTGTCAAATGGGTTCGTGAAACGCAAAAGTAAAGAAAAAAGAGCGGCTTTGTCCGCTCTTTTTTGTCTATTTCCTATTTAAGATGATATGCGACTGATCGGAAGAAGCGGTGGATTTTCTTCCTTTTCCCCAGCCTACAGCTTCCCGGTAACTTCCGAGCAGGTGCTGATTTATTACATGCTGTTCATTTACTTCTACAGTTTGTTCAGCTAAAGGCGTCACATATAAAGCATCTACCGGACAGTACAGTTCACACATAAAGCAAGTTTGACAATCGGATTGACGAGCTATGGAAGGAGCACCTCCCATTCGAGAGCGGTCAAAGACATTTGTTGGACAAACGGATACACAAAGATTGCAGTTAATACATCGGTCTTCACTAAGAAGCTCGATCATTAAATAACCCCCTTTACGTGATTAGAAGGCTTTGTACCTAAGGGTCTCGCCCAGACTTCCTGCACGCCTCCGCTTAGAATGCGGTAGTGTTGGTTGGAATCCATAAACGGAAAATCGTCACGCCCGTGCATTCCTCGCGTTTCTTTTCTTTCTAATGCACTTGTATACATCCATCGCGCCGTTGCCGTCATGGCCGCAAGCTCTCGACTTCTCACGATGTTTCTTTCTTTATCATATACTCCATTCTTCAACTCATTCCACACGGCATTTAACCTCATAAGGGAATCTTGCAGTCTTACTTCTGAACGAAACCAGTTCCGGTCATATGGAAAAACCTCGCGCTGAACCGATGCTATCATTTCCTTCGTATCTGCTGAATCAGAAGAAGCGACTGACTTGGTGATTCCTGACGCTTCTGATAAGCCTTTTGCTTGTCGACTTGCAGCATTTTTTCCTTGCTTAACAGCAAATGCTGCCGCTGCTTTTCCTGACCAGCAGCCTGAAGAGATAGCCCACGCTGCATTATGGCTGCCTCCTCCGGTAAATCCTCCGCAAATTAATTCGCGCGTTGCCGCATCTCCGGCTGCATATAAACCTGGAATGTCGGTTCTGCACGTTTCGTCTGTAATGTGAATACCTCCTGTTCCTCTAACGGTTCCTTCAAAACGCAGGGTGATTGGAAACATTTGAGTAAAGGGGTTTATATGAAGACGATCAAATGATAAAAAGAAATTTGGCTGTGATAAGCGCATGGCTTTTTGAATACTTTCATCCGCTTTGTCCAGCCTTGCATAAACGGGCTGGGTCATTAACGTTCTGGCAATAATTGAACGCCCTTTATGAGAACCGGCTCCTTCAATCACTGTACCGTCTTCATAATAAAATGTAGCCCACTTATAAAATGCAGATTTTGTGATTGGAGAAAAAGCTGGCGAAATCGAATAAGCATTTGAAAACTCCATGCCTGAAAGCGAAGCACCTGCTTCTGTAGCTAATAAGTAACCGTCTCCTGTTAAAACATTTGTCCCAAGTGCCCCGCTCAGAAATGCACACCCTCCCGTTGCAATCACAACTGCACCAGCATCCACTCTCCATGTTTCTTTCGTTTGATTATTGATTCCGCAAGCGCCCGCTACACCTTGTTCATCTGCAAGAAGCTCCAGTGCCGGGCTATGATCTAAAATCTGAACGCCTGCTTTTTGAAGCTGCCGCCGCATTAACCTCATATATTCAGGCCCTTGAAGAGTCGTTCTCTGAGAAATCCCTTTTTCGTCTACTGGAAACGGATAGCCGAAATGAGCTAATTCATTTACTTGTTCAAACGTACAATCAAGCACTCGCCTCATCCAGCTTCTTTCGGCTAAATATCCCCCCAGCTCTTCCCTGCTTTTCATTGCTTTCATCTGTTCATCAGAAGTAGGCTTTACATACCAAACTCCTGTACCAGAAGGCGCAGTTGCTCCGCTCGTTCCGCAATATCCTTTATCAACAAGTACAGCTTTTGCACCTTCTTTAACTGCTTGCAGAGCTGCCCATGCACCAGCAGGGCCTCCTCCAATAATTAATACATCTGTATGAAAATGAAAGTCGGCAGTCATATACGGATCCTCCTCTTAAAATGTTTACGCTCTCAAAACCTTATTAAGAAAAAAACTTACTTACTGTCCATTCGACTATTTTGCTCATCGCTAAATCTATACCAACTATTCCGTTCCAGCATCCAATTCTTCCATAGCAGCCGTTCAATATAAAAAGGAGACCAGTCCATTTGTTTCACCACAATGGTCTGGCCTCCAGTTGCCTAGTAGGCGCGTTTTTTCGTACAGCGTCAGAAATACCAAGTAATTCACTTTGTTTAATTATATATTAAAAGTTTATGCTAGGATTGTCAATGATTATGTTATTCTTAGAATTTATTTTGATTGTTCGTATCTCTTATTGACAACTCCATGAATTTTTTGGTAAATTAATCTCACTAAACACATAGGATTAAAAAATACCGACCAGACAACTGGAGGCTCTCATTCTTTTCAATAGATGAGAGTCTTTTTCGTTTAGCAAAACTTTAAAAGGAGGGATAAAGTGAAAAACACGGAAGTTGCAGCTAAATCATTTAAAGTAAAAGGACTTTCTTTTTTGAGTGTACTTATGCTCCTCTTGCTTTGGACGCTTTTAAGTACATTTAAATGGGTAGATCCGATTTTTCTGCCTAAGCCTCAAAGCGTTTGGCATTCATTTATTAGTTTAGTAGTAGAAGGATATAAGGGTACATCTCTTGTGACTCACTTATCTGCAAGCTTGTACCGGCTATTTACAGCCTTACTGCTCGCTTTTGTTACAGCTATTCCACTGGGAATTGTATGCGGCTATTCTAAGTACATATTAGCAATTTTTGATCCGATCATTGAGTTTTACCGCCCGCTTCCTCCCCTAGCTTACTATGCACTTCTTGTTTTATGGTTAGGAATTGATGAAGGATCTAAAGTAGCACTACTGTTTTTAAGTGCCTTCGCTCCACTGTTTATCGCAACAGTTGCAAGCGTACAGCGCGTGCCGCAGGACCGAATAAACGGTGCACTAACATTAGGTGCATCAAGGTTTGGCATATTTGTTCACATTATTCTTCCATCTGCTCTGCCTGACATTGTGACAGGGTTGCGCACATCCATTGGAATCACATATGCAACGTTAGTCGCTGCTGAAATGGTTGCAGCTACTTCAGGAATTGGCTGGATGGTACTTGATGCAAGCAAATATATGCGAAGTGATATTGTTTTTGTAGGCATTATTATCATGGGTCTGATCGCTATATTTATCGATAGCATTATTCGCTTTTACCAGCGCTTAGCCTTTTCATGGGTAGGAAAATAGAGCTTACTTAGGAGGAAAATCGATGAAAAAAGGAATACTTGTTTTATTATTATGCTTTATAGTAGTCGTTTCCGGCTGTTCGAGCACTACGTCTAGTTCTGAAAATGATTTACCGAAAGAAATACGTTTAGGCTATCAAGCTTCACCGAATGGGGAGTTGTTAGCAAAAGCCCGCGGCTCATTGGAAAAGAAATATCCAGATACTCAAATTAATTGGATTAAATTTGAGTCAGGCCGGGATATCAACAATGCGATTTCGGGAGGAAGCATTGACTTTGGACTCGTTGGAACACCTCCTGGTGCAATAGGAGTGGCTAATAAACTTCCTTACAAAGTGTATTATTTACATGATATTATCGGCGAAAGCGAGGCCTTAGTAGTAAAAAAAGATGCGGGAATAAAGTCTTTACATGATTTAAAAGGCAAAAAAATCGCCACTACTTTTAGTTCAACGGCCCACTACAGCTTACTAAGTGCGTTAAAAAACAAAAACATTGATTTTAAAAAACAAAATATCACACTATTAGACATGCAGTCTCCCGATATTTTAGCCGCTTGGAATCGCGGTGATATTGATGGTGCATATGTATGGCAGCCTCTGCAAACAAATTTAATTCATGCTGACGGAAGCGTGTTGATTTCATCCAAAGAAGTAGCCAAGCAAGGAAGCATTACAGGAGAATTCGGAATTGTTCATAAGGATTTCGCCAGAAAATATCCGAATGTTGTGAAAGGATATATTTCTATCCTAAATGAATCAGTTAATTATTATCACAAAAATCCAGAAAAATCTGCAGAATTATTGGCTAAAGAACTGAACTTAACACCAAAACAAAGCTTAAAAACGATGCAACAGCTAACCTGGCTAAATAAATCAGATCAAAAAGCATACTTTCAGTCTAATGGCAAATTGGCGCATGTGTTAAAAGATACAGGAGATTTTCTAGAAGCTCAAAAAGATATTCCTTCTTCTCCCGATTTAAAAACGTATCAACAAGCACTGCTAAACAATTTTTCTAAATAGTAGCAGGAAGTATCTCTTGCTGTCAGTCGAGGGATGCTTTCTCGGTCAAAAGGAGTGATACATTTGAAAACTAGTGTTGCTGTTGAAGAAAGGCCTAAACGTGTCCATAAGCCTAAAGTCGTCGATGTAAAAAGCGTTGATTTCGCTTATGCTCAAACAAAACGTGAGCAGCTCATCTTACAAAATATTAATCTCTCTTTATATGAACATGAGCTTATTTGTGTATTAGGACCATCTGGATGTGGCAAATCTTCACTTTTAAATATTCTAGCAGGCTTTCAACAGCCTACAACAGGTACAGTCATGATTCATGGATATGCACAGACCAAGCCTAATCCAGACGTTGGCGTTGTTTTTCAGCATCCTAATCTATTTCCTTGGCTGACTATTGAAAAAAACATTGAATTTGGATTGAAGATGCAAAAAGTCACCAAAGAAGAACGTAAACAGCATGTTGCGAATTACCTGCAGCTGGTTGATCTAACGTCTGCTTCTAAAAAACTTCCCCATCAGTTGTCAGGAGGAATGAAGCAGCGAGCAGCCATTGCTCGAACACTCGCGACAGACCCTAAAGTTATTTTAATGGATGAGCCTTTTAGTGCTCTTGATGCGCTAACGCGGGAAGCGATGCAGAAACATTTATTAACCATTTGGAACCAAACAAAAAAGTGCATCTTTTTTATTACTCATGATGTAGAAGAAGCTCTCAAACTCGCAACTCGAATCATTGTGATGCACCCAAATCCCGGAAGAGTCGTCTTAGATACGCAAAATCCATTACAGTCGGAACGTTACGAAGAAGGAACTTTTCAATATCATGAAAAGTTCATGGAGCTGCGACAGTTTTTCATTTCAAAGATAAGAGAACAAGCATAAGGAGATGAACACAGTGTCTAATAATCTTTCTAGCTACCCAAGGCCTCTTCAGTTTCCTAATCGCGAGGTAAAAGAAGGTCCTTGTTTGTTAAAACGGTTGCCAGATGGTGTTGAAGAAAAGCCATATACTTTCTTTTCCATCAAGTCCCTCACACCCATTATCGGTGCTGAAATCGAAGGTCTAGATTTATCCAAGCCTCTTGCAAAAGAAGTGCAAGAAGAATTAAATCGGGCTTTTTTAGAATGGAAAGTGCTTTTTTTTCGCAATCAAGCAATTACAAGCGAACAGCATCTGGCTTTTGCGAAACTATGGGGGGATCTTGAAGTACACCCTTTTTACAAACCTGCTTCACAAGAGCAAGCGAAAGAAATTGTACAGTTCTCTAGAAATCAGAAACAGGGAGGCTCTGAAAATGTTTGGCATGCAGACGTCACATTCCGTGAAAACCCTGCTAAAGCTTCAGTACTTCGATTGATTGAGGTACCTCCTGTGGGCGGCGATACGCTTTGGGCAGATATGGCTGCAGCATATGACAACTTACCTGAGTCCATAAAAAAACAAATTGAACATTTGAAGGCTATTCATGACTTCACTCCATCTTTCGCTCATTTATTACAACCAGATGAACTAGAGGCTTTTCAACGAGAGTTTCCAGCGGTTGAACATCCTATTGTACGTACTCATCCTGAAACAGGTCGTAAGACGCTTTTTGTCAATTCATCCTTTACTACTCATGTTGTAGGTCTAGAACATTCTGAAGGCGAACAGTTACTTCAATATTTGTTTAGGCAAGCTCATGTTCCAGAATACCAAGTACGGTTTCGTTGGGAAGCAAATTCAATTGCCTTTTGGGATAACCGTGCAACACAGCATTATGCTGTATCTGACTATTATCCGCATAGCCGAAAAGCTGAGCGCGCGGCCATTATTGGCGATCGTCCTTTTTAACATTGGTTACATGCAGATTGGAGGTTAAGAAATGGGAAGCAGTAACACACATGTAATTCAATCGCGTCAAGACATTATCAACTTTGTTAATTCAAATCCAGTTACGTCTAAAAGCTGGAAAATCATTTTGGTAGCTTTAGGAGGCATTTTTGTCGACGCCTATGACTTTACCAGTCTCGGAATTGGAGCTGATCAATTAAAGGAACAATTTAACCTTTCTCCTGCGGGTCTTGGAAGCCTTACAGCTATTATGGCCTTTGGCGCTTTGTTAGGAGCTACTGTAGGTGGATATTACACCGACAAATTCGGCCGTAACAAAATGTTTTTAATTGATTTATTTTTTATGGTGTTCGCAGCTCTTGGCGCTGCTTTAGCGACTGATCTAGTTTGGTTATTTATCTTTCGATTTTTAATGGGGGTAGGTGTAGGGCTAGATGTTCCCGTAGCGCTCAGCTTTATTGCTGAGTTCAGTAATTTAAAGAAAAAAGGCCAATACGTGAACTTGTGGTGTCCACTGTGGTACGTGGCTGCGACTGTTACTGGACTTGTTGTTCTTCCTTTTTATCTGCTGGGGCAGCACGAAGACATTTGGCGCTGGTCGGTAGGATTTGGAGCAGTTGCTGCACTAATCGTGTTAATTTTACGCTACCGCTACATGGATGAAAGCCCGATGTGGGCCGCTCATCACCTTCCGCTTAAAGAAGCGGTCAAAGTGTTAGAGAAAACCTATAACATAGAAGTCACAGTAGTTAAAAATGCAAAAGAAGAACCTTTATCTCGTTCAAAAAAACTGTCTTACAAAGCGATTTTCCAAGGGAAGTATCGGGCTCGAACATTTTTAGCTTCTATCATTACGGCTACTCAAAGTATGCAGTACTTTGCAGTTGGCTTCTATATCCCAACCATTTCCACGCTTATTTTTGGCAAAGGAATAATTTATGCAATTATTGGTACTCTTTTCTTTAATTTATTCGGGATTATTGGTGGCTTTACACAATCGCGACTAACTGAACAAGTCGGCATAAGAAAACTTGCGATTACAGGCTATACCATTTGCTCTTTAAGCTTAGTCCTGATGGGGCTTACAGGAGATACCCATTTTATTGCGCTGCCAATTTTATTTATTGCTTTGTTTATTTTCGGTCAATCTTTTGGCCCTGGAGCGCAAGGAATGACCATGGCCACTCTTTCTTACCCGACGGAACTGAGAGGGCTAGGCTCTGGATGGGGGCAAGGAACAACGCGTATCGGCAGTATTTTAGGTTTTTACTTATTCCCGGTTGTACTTTCAATTGGCGGGATCTATATGACGTTTCTAGTCCTTACAATCGTGCCCGTTATTGGACTGATTGCAACGGTCCTTATTAAGTGGGAGCCTATTGGCACAGATGTCGAAAAAGAAGAAAAACAAGGATTTGAAAGCAACCAAAGCTTTAGTGAAAAAAGAGAGGTCTATCACTAACCATCATTCTAGTAAAATAAGCAACACAAAAAACACCTTTAAGTATAATTGCTTAAAGGTGTTTTTTTAAAAGGTCGATAAAAAAGTGCTAGTAAAAGGCTATGCAAAACGGCCCATCACCACCGTGTTATAGTACTTGCCGTCTGACAGCAGCTTGTCATTTTTTAATATTCCTTCTACTTCAAACCCGAACTTCTCATATAAACGAATTGCTTTTTTATTGGTCTCTAAAACATTCAGCGTCATTTTTTTCATACCGGCGCGATCTGCCCACAGTATGGATTGCTGTAAAAGCCCTTTGCCGATTCCATATGCCCAAAATTCTTTTGCGATGCACACACCAAACTCTATTTTATGAGCAAATCGTTTCAACTCATTACCTTCGCATCTTGAAAACCCGACAATTCGATTATGTACAATCGCTACTAAAAATAAGTTTCGTTTACTTTCCGTGTCGCGCTGAATAAGTTTTTCAAAATCCAATTCGTCCATATACCTTTCTCCTGGTTCACGATCTAAGTTTTCCGTTTCTCCGTCTAGCTGAACTCTCAGGTGAGACAGTTCGTCTGCATCGCTAGCGTCTGCTGAGCGGATGATGTACTGAAGTCCTTTTACATGGTAGACCTGCTGGTTGATGACCATCGTATACCTCCAAACGTCTTTCTTTCATTAAATCTATTAATTGAGTTTCATTTCCTTTAATATAAATATTATACATAAAGAGATGAAAGAGAGTTGAACAAATTGCTTTGGTTACTGCTTTTGATCCTATACGGCATTTACAAGTTCTATAAATCAAGGAGACCGTTAACGAAGTTTGACAATTTTTACGAAAAAGCGTTTGAGCTAGAAGAAAAAAAGCGATATGAAGATGCGCTTGATATACGCAATCAAGGGATTGAACTCCATACCCTTACCGATTTAGAACGAGCTGATTTACATTTAGCAAACGGGCGTATGCTTTTAAAATTAGAGCAATATGAACAAGCAACGAAACACTACGACGCATCATTTAAATTAGCAAAATACGAAAAGTTTCCTTACTCAGAAGGGTTTGACGAAGTCATTGAAGCCTACTTGTATGCAGGACGTAAAGAAGATGCTCTGGCAATAACCAATGACATGTTAAAACGGCAAAGCTATGATAAAAAATTCAAGAAGCTAGAGCCTTTAAAAGAAAAGCTTCTTTCCTATGAAGAATCATGGTAAAATTAAACAAATGAAATCGTATTATTAGACCGATTGAGGTGAGCGTAGTGGTCATAACGGTTATTGTAGGAGTGCTGGGTCTGATTGGTTTAATTGCAGCAGGATTTGCGACGAATTATAAGGAGACGAAGTAAGATGTCGTAAAGAAGAGTGTCTGGGACAAACTTAGTTTAGTTGAAGGAAGATCCGAACGATAAACCGTTCGGATCTTTTCATTGTGCTGGCGAACGTAGGTTTAATCTAGACACTTCTAGCTGTTGATTGAAGGGCAAAACGAAGACTCCCGCGGAAAGCGAAGCCTTGCACGGAAAGCAACAGCGGTGTCGCAAGCCATCCATACGCGCTCTTTTATCCCTTTTTTTCGTCTTTAGATTGGGCTGCCTCAATCTCTTTTTTCAACGGGCCAATAGCTTCTCAGTTATGTGCAAAAACATCTTTACTCCGACTTCAAGCGAGGCTTCATCTACCGTAAACTTCGGATGATGATGAGGGTACACGATGCCTTGTTCTTCATTTCGCGCTCCGATGTTAAAAAATGCTCCTTCCGTTTCCTGCAGATAAGCTGAAAAATCTTCTCCTCCCATTTTAGGAGACAGCGTTTTAACCCGTTCTTTTCCATATTCTTCGATAGCTGTTTCTTCAATTAAACGCGTAATTTCTTCAGAATTAATGACAGGATGATATCCTTTTTCATATGTGAAGGTGTACTCCGCACCGTAGGCTTCTGTTAGTCCTTTTACAATCCGGTCAATTTGTGCCGGAACTTTTTCTCGTAGAGCTGCGTCAAAGCTGCGAACGGTACCGTTAAGCTCCACTTTATCAGGAAGTACGTTATGCGTAGTTCCTCCGTGGAATTGCGTAACCGATACAACTAATTTATCTATGGGATTCGTCGTTCTTGAAACAATTGTTTGGAGATTTGTCACAATTTGCGCTCCTACAACAATGGCATCAACTGCTTCATGAGGCGCTGCGGCGTGGCCTCCTTTCCCTTTAATTGATATATTAAACGTATCGGGCGAAGCCATCATAGGACCTGCAAGCACGCCGATTTCTCCGACGGGAAGACCAGAATTCAAATGCGTGCCAATTACATAATCCACACCTTCCATTACGCCTTCTTTCACAAGTTCCTGCGCTCCCCCGGGCAGCAGCTCTTCTGCGTGTTGAAAAATCAAGCGAATTTCTCCTTTAAATTCATTTCCTAACTGAGAAAGAACAGAAGCTACTCCTAATAAAATAGCCGTGTGACCGTCATGTCCGCATGCATGCATCACGCCTTTATGAACCGAAGCAAATGCAAACGGGTTTTCTTCTTCAATCGGCAGCGCGTCCATATCCGCTCGAATCGCAACCACTTTCCCCTGCTCTTTTCCTATTAATCTAGCCACCACGCTTGTCGATGTAGGACGAGTAATAATAAAGCTTCCAAACGAACGAAGCGTATCTTCAACAAACTGAGACGTTCGGTGTTCTTGAAACGATAATTCAGGATAGCGATGAAAATGTCTTCTCCAGTCAATTACCTGCTTCTTTAAGCTTTCTGTTACGCTGTATTCACTGATTAATTTGACTGTCATACACATACTCCTCCTTTGTTTGACTATATCGATTATGTGGAACGGAAAGGTCCAAATTTCCGCGCAGCGTACTGCTTTCATATGAAGTGTCGTAAAGGCCACGCTCTTGTAAAATAGGCACCACTTTTTCCACAAACTGATGAAACGTATTGCTCATAAACGGGCGAAGCACAAATCCATCCGCTGCTTCTTGCTCATGCCATTTTTGCATTTCATCCGCTACGTGCTCAGGTGTTCCTGAAAACGGCGAACGCGGTAAAACCGCTTCAAGTGCCACTTGTCTTAACGTTAACTTTCGAGCGGCCGCCGCTTGTTTAATTTTATTTGTAGTGCTTTGAAACGCATTTGCTCCGATATCCCCTAACTCTGGAAACGGGGCGTCTACGTCAAATTGATGAAAGTCATAATCATCAAAAAACCGAGCTAGATATGTAATGGCATGATCAATTGGAATGAAAGCGGCAAGCTCTTGATATCTTTTTTCTACATCTTCCTCGCTATCTCCTATAATTAAATCAATACTTGGAAAAATGAGAAGTTCTTCAGGGGTTTTTCCCTGATTTCTTGCTCTATTTTTCATATCTTGATAGAATGCCTGCGCTTCTTCTAGTGTATTTGCATTTGTGTAAATCGCATCGGCATTTTCCGCTCCGAATTCTCTTCCTCTTTCTGATGAACCTGCTTGAAACACAACCGGGTGTCCCTGCTTTGAACGAGCAATATTTAACGGCCCTTGAACTTGAAAGTGCTTGCCTTTAAATCCAAGCGTATGCATTTTCTTTGGATCAAAAAACTGACCGGTTTCTTTTTGATAAGTAAAAGCATCGTCTTCCCATGAATCCCACAGTCCTTTTACTACGTCGAGATGCTCTTTTGCAATTTCGTATCGTTCGCTGTGAAGAGGAAGATATCCTCTGCTGTGATTGCGCGCTGCCCCTTCTTGCGGAGAAGTAACTACGTTCCATCCCGCTCTCCCGCCGCTTATATGATCAAGAGACATCAGCTGACGAGCGATTGTAAAAGGCTCACTGAAACTTGTTGAAACCGTCCCAACTAGTCCGATGTGACTCGTAGAAGCAGCGAGAGCTGACAGCAGCGTAATTGGCTCAAAACGATTTAAAAAGTGAGGAATAGACTTTTCAGATATGGCTAATCCATCCGCAATAAAGATAAAGCTGAACAGTCCTTTTTCCAATATACGCGCTTGTTTCTTATAAAACTCAATATTAATGCT
>Ga0209574_10000317_pt1 | contig 12540 bp, 17 predicted proteins | sample AgamicMgMarz_FD_187168 | JGI IMG/M metagenome (GOLD analysis project Ga0209574, IMG submission 187168) | Agave microbial communities from Guanajuato, Mexico - Mg.Ma.rz (SPAdes) (version 2) | ecosystem: Host-associated > Plants > Phyllosphere > Phylloplane/Leaf | place: Guanajuato, Mexico... | reverse complement strand
TGAAGAAATCACTCAGGTATTGGAGGAGATTGCGATGCAAGAAGATCAAGTATTAAAAAAAGCGATGGATGAATGGGAACGTGTAAGTCAGGATCCTGAAGTGCTATTAGCATATGAAGCTCGAAGAAAAGCGTTATTAGATGAAAAATCTGCATTAAAAAGAGCTGAAAGAAAAGGTATTATAAAGGTAGCTCTAGGGATGATTCAAAAAGGAATAGATGAAGAGACTATTATCGAACTAACAGGACTTACAAAAGAAGAAATACAAGAACTTCGTCGACAATAAGTGAAAAGAAATAAAAAGAGCATTGTTATTAATACAATGCTCTTTTTATTTCTTTCCTGTTAATAACCTGTTCTCTAGCTTTAATACCCACTTATAATACCCTAATGCAATAAGTAGAAGTACAGGATCAATGATAGCTGAATACCATAAATTCCACCAACCATAGTGGAAGTATCCCCAAGGTTCGGGGAGTAATGTAATCATTTCATAAAGCAAAATGGCTATCATCCAAAAGATAAAATAGCAACCCTTGTGAATGATTGACATTTTAAAAGGATACCAATTAAGAAATATCATATTAGCAGGTGGGAGTAATACAGTATGAGTAAGAACTCCCCTCCAATCTGCGTTTTCTGTAAAATACCAATAGGCATGATATTTGAGATCTATAAAGACATCAAACATATGTTGAAAAGCAATTGTAAACATCCAAATATGAAGAATTTGATTTGCTGTTAGTCTTTTATTTGTTTTAAAAGCGATAAAATTAAATACAATAATGGCAATAGCAAGTCCTATCATGGTTTTTTCCTTTTTAATTAAATATACCATATAATTACATATAATGAAATTAAAAACTATTAATGGATTTTATTATTTTAGGTCTTCCTATTCTAAAAACAATCTATGTAAAAATTAAATTACCTTTAATCAGTAACAAAAATTAGTCGTTTTTGTTACTGATAACTCAAAAGTACAAGGAAGCTCTGAAATCCTTAATCCCTTTACATTGATTTATCAAGGATATAATACATACTCTATGATTAAGGCTGTCTAATGTAAATAATCTAAAAACGTATACCTTGACGGACTTTTATTGGTTCTTGTAATCCGTTTTATGAAACTAACTTTGTATATCATATACAGCCTAAATAAAAAAAACAACTGGGTCCGTTCAGTTGTTTTTTCTGTTTCATGAATGATAATCAATGTTTGGCTGACGTTGCAGAACGTCTTGAGTAGTTTGCTCAAGAGATTAAAAAATATGTATTTACATTTATGTTTTGAAACATACACAAAAAGGGAAAAGTAACTTAGTTTTATTCTAAATGAATGTTAAATAAGAAAAATGGTTAATATGGGGAACGACCTATATTAGTGAATCAGGAGGGAAGGTATGTCAATTAATAAAGAAGTTTTATACCGGGGTAAACGATTTAAGATTCTTCATATTTATAGTTCTGGTTATTGTAAGCTTAGAAAAGTTAATGATCCTTTTAAAGTAGAACTAGCTTTATTGAATGATATCCTACTAACAGGATAATGATTACTGCATATTCTTATTTAACTGACCAAACCGACTTCATTTGATTTTGTTATTAAGGAAACATATTAATCATTTTTCGATAAAAGTAGAAGCCAAATTCCTTATATATAAAGAATTTGGCTTCTATTAATGTTGATTATACTAACTAAACATGTATATGATATCGAGCGTAAAAACAGAAAAATTCAGTTTTACAAACAATTAGTCGTTATCACGTTTGTTAGTGGATTTTCCGCCTTTTTCACCGATTTCCTGATAGAATTCTTTATCATGGTTTTTAGATGTAGCTTTTCCACCTTTTTCGCCAATCTCCTGATAAAATTCCTTATCATGATTTTTGGCTGTAGTTTCTCCACCCTTTTCACCAATTTCTTGGTAAAATTCTTTGTCATGATTTTTAGATGTAGCTTTTCCACCCATTCTTCCAGCTTCTTCACGGCTCATTTTGTCATTATTTTTATTAGTTGTCATTTTACATTCCTCCTAATAATTTTTAATATGTTTTTTATCTTCCACGTTTAAAAGGAGCTAAACTATTTATTTTATTTTCCTAATAATTGAGAATCATGTCTCATTTTTTATTTTGTAACTCCCCTTTTTTAAAAATCTTACTTATATTTGCTGATATGCTTTCTTTTGACATGAGTGTGCCTATAATTTACATTATGTTAATAAGCAATATAATTAAGAAAAAATACTGACGTTTTAGTATGTAGAAGTGTACGGCATTCTTTACCTAATTGACTATGTTCATTCATAGTGTTTAGGACATTTAACGTTCTTTCTTTTAAGGAAAAAAGGATTATAACGATATCGTTATAACCCTTTTCACACATGGCAAATATGAGTTTAAAATTGACAAGGAGATGAAAGGCAATGAATTTCTTTATTTCTTAGTGAAATTCTTTTCTTTCAACAGGTTTATTATCGCTGAATATCTCCCTATTATCCATCCAATATTTACCTTGAATCGTTTTTGCGAACAAAAGGAATGTTAAAAGCGTACAAGGAGGTGAATTAATATGTCAAACAACAACAGTGGTAGTCGTAATCAATTATTAGTACGTGGTGCTGAGCAAGCAATCGATCAATTGAAATATGAGATCGCTAGCGAATTTGGTGTAAACCTTGGTGCTGAAGCAACAGCTCGTGCTAATGGTTCAGTTGGTGGAGAAATCACAAAACGTCTTGTAGCTACAGCTCAACAACAATTAGCTGGCGGTGTCTCAGGACAATCTGGTACTTCTCGCTAATAAATCATTAAAAATATGAGAAAATAGAGTGCTTACTTTATTTTTATTCATTTAACATCGCTAGATAATTAAATAAGTCTTGATGGCTTTGGCTACCTACAAATGTAGGTAGCCTTCTTATTTTTAAGAAAATAGCTCTTGATATGCATGAACAAATTTCTGCATACATGGTGGAAAAAGGATGGTACCATGCTTGGGATACAAATGAACAAATCACTTTAGATTTAAATAATATCGATACAGCATTGAACTTACCCACTCTATAAAAATAAAATAGGAGCAGTTTAACATTACCAACCTAAACTGTTCCTAACAATCCATGTATAGCTTAAAAAAGATCTGAAGGGACTTGTAATGTTTACAGGGTATGAAGGGTATGAAGAATAAAAATAATATAAAAGGCAAGCCTAAGAAAAATAAACTTAGGAGACTATAAATGGGAACAATTAAACCAATTAAGATAGGCTTAAAAAAATCAAATCCTGATAGAAAATTGACAGCTCCAGAAATGGGAAAACTCTGGGCAACCTATATGGGTAATAGCATGTCTAATTGTATTTTAAATTATTTTCTACAACATGTTGAAGATCAAGACATAAAAAAGCTAGTAGAACATGCGAAAAGATTAACCGAAGAATTTCAAAGTAGCGTCAAAGAGATATTTATCAAAGAAAATATACCTATTCCACATGGCTTTACAGAGGAAGACGTTAATCTAGGTGCTCCAAGATTATTTGCAGATGAATTTTATGTATATTATTTAAAGTATGCAGCAAAAGCAGGACTTAGCATTTATAGTATCGCTATACCTTTAATGTATAGAGAAGATGTACGTAATTTCTTAACTTACTGTATGAACTCAACCATGGAATTAGTGGAAGAAATTAAAACCATTTTAATGGATAAAAGCCTTATTATTGCCCCACCCATTATTCCAGCTCCAGAACAAGTAAAAATTGCCAGTACTGATTATTTGAGTGGTTTTGTTGGAGATGTTCGTCCTCTACACGCGTTAGAAATTGCTCATTTATACGATAATATTGAAAATAACGTAACAAGCAAAGCTTTAATCATGGCTTTTAGTCAAGTTGCCAAAAGCCAAAAAGTTAGAGACATATTTTTAAAAGGAAAAGACCTTACGCATAAAGCAGTTGAACATTACATAGAAAAACTTCATCGTGAGCACTTACCTGCTCCAGAATTTATTGACCATTTAGTCACAACTTCAACTTTCGCACCTTTTTCGGATAAACTAATGCTGTTTCATAAAGTCGATATGTTTTCCATGAAAATACGAGCATTTGGGAATTCACTAGCTGTAAATGGAAGACATGATTTAGCGTTACTTTATGGGAGATCTTTAATGAATATAGCAAATTTTGTTAATGATGCATCGAATATTATGATGGAAAATGGATGGATGGAAATTCCGCCAGAGGCTGTAGATAGAGAAAATTTAGCTTCAAAATAGTATTAGTGAAAAACTAACAAAAACCCCTTAGAGAAGGTTTTTTTGCATGTGATTTCCGATAAACAAAATTATGGTAACTAAAAATGTATGGAGTATACACCTTAAAAATAGAAAAAAACCTATCTCTTCCCAATCCAAAGAGATAGGTTTTTTCTGCTCTATTGCAGTAAGGATTTTCGCTGATGCCTCACGGCGTCTTGTGTAGTTTGCTCAAATTATCAGTAACTTATGTATCAAGAAAAACCACTGAACAGGGATCAGTGGTTTTTCTTGATACATGTTGTCAACTCAAAAGACGAGGATTTCCAAGGTGATGCTTCCCAGCATCTTGTGTAGTTTGTCTCAATATTACAAGACCTATGCAACCTTTACCCAGTAAATTTGCAATATTCTATTGCATGAGTAGATTTGTTCCTGAAATCTGTTTTCTGTTCGTTGAAAAGAGATATGTGATCGATGCCTCATGGCGTCTTGATTAGTTTGACTTATAACTGTAAGATAATTCCTTTTTATCTAACATTCTAAGACCTTGTGTCAGATAAAGTATTATCTTTTACATACATTTCATAATGCCCATTGATGTAACTAGATACTTTTAAATTAAGTAAAAGAGCCTTGACTTTAATTGTTTCTTCAGTATCTAATCCGCACTCTTTTGCTAGCTCTTCAATTTCGCCTTTACTAATTTGTATGTTATTTTCCAAATCAGTTACTGTTTCTTTACTGTATTGGAAAGGAACTTCATCTACAACTTCTGCAATTAGTTGATCCTGTCCTTCATATTCTAATCTCCCTTTGGCTGCAGAGTGTTTTCCAATTAATACAGCCTGTTCTTTTATATCGGATAGTAGAATCATCAATCTAATTAGTTGATTCACAAGAATACGTTGTTTATCAAAAATAGAGATAATTTTGGTTTGATAATCATCCATGGTTGTATGAAGCTGGTGTTTTGCTTCTCTTATTACTTCTTCGCTGTTTTTAATGAGTATCATACTTAATTTCTCTTCCCTTTCCGCGCAATGCATACTTCCATTATAACAAACCATCAAAAGGAAACAGCATTTTTCACTACTTACTATGATAAATAATGTATATAAACAAATATTATCATGCGTTTATTACTCATTAACATTAATTGTAGGAAAATATACTGACTCATAATTTTTAAAGGTTTACACCAATAATAAGCGACCTCATTGATTCCAATTAGAATTATAAGGTCGCTTATAAGATATTCTGATTCAAATTTTGTATTTTTACCGTTCTTTTATTGCAAAGCAATTGTTTTATCATTAATTCCTCGTCTCATTTTTCACATATTTATCAATCGTACTAGGTAAATAAGGTAAGAATTTAGTTTGAATCGCTTCTCTACAATAAAGTCAGACAATATTAGGCTAGTATTAGTAATCACTCTAATTTACATTTTGTCTCTTTCTTATGCATGATGACCATGATTATTCTTCTGTCCCATTTTACGCATAATAAAGCTTACAATTAACACTAAAATAATCGATCCAATAATAGCTGGAATAATTGCAAATCCACCTATGACTGGTCCCCAATCACCTAAGATAAGTCCACCTAACCAGGCACCAACAAAACCAGCAATAATGTTACCAATAATTCCGCCAGGAACATCTCGTCCAGTAATTAAACTAGCAAGCCAACCGATAATTCCTCCAACAATTAGCATCCATAGTATTTCCATTAAGAATCGTCTCCTTATTAAAATTAAAAGATTTAGTTGACTTTACCCCTAAATGGGACGCATTAACCATGGGATTTTTTTCTTGTTTAGAGATTTTTCTCTCAGCAAAGTAGAAAATTTCATACAGATTCCTTTAAATGGTTACTAAGTGCTATTCCTATTTATCATATGAATTTCCTAAATGAAAATAAGCCACACATTATAAGTTTGCTTGCTTCTATGAATGGCATCATTCATTTTAGGTTAACTAGAGATCACTAAGGTATCATAGCTACTGTTATGCATATTAGTAATAATCTGTCATAATCTACTCTTTTATATAAAAAAGAGAAAAACAATCTAATTTAAAGACACATTGTTTTTCTCGACAAATATATAACCTCTACTATCTAGATATCCTTTTTTTAGATCCATATTTAAGTACTTTTTTTAGAAACACTATCTGATTGTATAACTCGTTCTTAGTAGGTAAATGCCTACACTTATCATAATCCGCAATTAAATATTTGATTTCCCTATAGAATAGGAGACGTTCATAATTATCAAGCATGTCCTCCCCTCCTGATGTTATTTCTTTTACATTACCCCTTTTCCACACATACTGACACTTGTTTTACGATAAATCAGATTATGGTAACTAAAAATATATGCAGTATACAATATTGGAGTTGTGTTTTTGTAAGTAGAAGTAGCACTAAATACGTTATATAAAAACAAAGGGAGTAGATCCTATGAATATTTCAATTTCAAATAATATAGAGAATGTTAATTGGTCAAGAATGAAAGCAATTTATCATTCTGTAGACTAAAAGAAACATGATGAGGATAAAATTGTAGGGTTTGGAAGAGCCATTTCAGATGGTGTATTTAATGCTGCCATATATGATGTTGTGATTGAAGACATCCATCAAAATAAAGGATTTGGACAGCAAATTATAGGTAACTTACTTGCGCAACTTAAGGAGATTTCTTGTGTTCATCTTGTTACTACAACAGGTAATGAGGAATTTTATCGTAAAGTAGGATTCAGTAAGTTGAAAACTGCCATAGCTCGATACTTAAATCCTACTTTAACTGAAGAATATGTGGAATAATCGATTTCTCATAAAAAACATTAAGTTAACTAACATACACCGTATTTAATTTTAAAAATTAACAGCTATCGGATGTATACTAGTAGTTTTCTTAATAAGAAATATAAGAGAGTGTAGAACAGATATAATAGTTATTGCTGTATGGGCAACTTAATGTCTTTTTACTTTTATTTTATAGGATGGATAAGTATTACGTTAAATACCTTAACAATAATTCTTTTGTATTAATCCATAAACGTTGCTGCATAAAAACATCTTTTCCTGGATATATCGGATCAATCTTTGCTCCTGTTCCAACATTAAAGTATCCTCCTGTGACATTATCGTATTCGGGATCAAATGCTAAACGAATAATGATATCAGCCCCCCTTTTTGGATTACCGATATTAACTAACTTAAAAAACTTCCCTAATACAGTAGATAAACGAAGATCCCTGCCAAGTCCAGTATTATTAAAACCGGGATTAATAGCATTGGCAATGACCTTGGTATCAGAAAACTGCCGTGCTAGTTCACCAGTAAACATAATATTTAGAAGTTTTGTTTTGCCATAAATTTTAGATGATCCCCTTACTGTAAATGGAGATATGTCCGTCAAATCATATGGTAACTTCAAATCTCCATGATTTCGGGAGGCCTCTGAAGCAACATTAATAATTTTAGCATTCTCTGCTTTTACTAGAGAATCTTTTAATGTATTTGTAAGTAGCCAAGGTGCTAGATAGCTTACCGCAACCATCTCAGAAAATCCTTCAGAGGTAACGCAATGCTCGAACCTATGAAGTCCAGCATTGTGGATGAGTATATCAATTTTTGAATAGTTCTGTTTTATTTCTAGACCCATACAGCGTACATCTTTCATTATCGATAAATCACCAAAATAAAAGTCAACGTTCGTCTCTGGTGAAGCTTCTTTAATTAATTCTTCAGTTGCTTTAGCTCGTTCTTTGTTACGGGCAGTCAACACTAAATGTGCTCCACGTTTTGCCATTTCAATTGCGGCAATCTGGCCAATACCACTGGTAGCCCCAGTCATTACAATTAATGGACCCTTAGACATGATCTATTCTCCTTTTATTAACTTGACATAGTATAAACAACTCAATATAGTTGACATATATCAATTATATTAAGTTGTTTATTTGATATATGTCAATCATTTTCATGTTAAGAAGGAGAAACAATGGATATTAATAAATTTAACTTAAGAGAAAATCTGGAGTTAGCTCTTGGTGAACAGCTCAATGCGTTAATTAGCGAAGCACATGCCCTTAACGTCAGAACTGCATCTGCATTTGATGAAACTATGCATGCTGCTGCCTTTGTGGTGGTTCGTTGGTTATATTCTCATGGTGCTACTAGCGCCACGAATTTAGCTGAATCAACTGCTATGGACCGCAGCTCTATCAGTAGACTTATTAAGCAATTGAAAAATCAAGGATATGTAAAGAGCGAAAGAGATCCTAAAGACCGTCGAGGAGTACTGTTATCCTTAACTGAACTAGGTCGTGAAAAAACCATACAAGCACTAAAAGAAAAAGAATCGATTTTTTACGAACGTATTTCACGTTTAACTGATACAGAATTAAAAGCATATATTGAAATGCTAAAAAAACTAACGATACAAAGCTCATAAAGGTTCTTTTTTGATGAGGTGCCGGAAAGAGGTATTATGTAAACTAATTTTGTATATGATATTCACGATTTTTTAACTCAATTGTGATATATAATCAGATAGGAACAAAATTATAATTTAGTCCATCTGAATAGAGGTTAGAAATTGAAAAAACGGTATATAGTGTGTTTGGCTGTATTAAGCGTTCTTCTAGTTATAGGATTTGTTTGGTGGTTTCTTTTTGCACCTTGTTATTTACGATTTGCTCCAAAGGGAGAATATATTTCTCAAAGTACATCTCCTAACGGTGATTACATAGTAAAGATTTATCGTTCAAGTGGTGGAGCGACCACACCTTTTGCTATTAGAGGAGAAGTGACTTATACAAATAAAGTATTTAATAAAAGGAAAAATATCTATTGGAATTACCCTCAGGAAACAGCCAAAGTTAAATGGGTAAATAACAAAACAGTTAACATTAGTGGTCATATATTGAACGTTACAAAAGATACGTTTGATGCTAATGATGTAGATAATTAAATTCTACTCTTAAACAACAAAAAGCTCTTATGAAAGAGCTTTTGTTGTTTAACTACCTATAATAAGAGCTATGTTAACTAAAAACATAGATAGTATATACTGTATTTTTAGTTCCTTCCCTTGATAAAAAGGAATATTTTTCTTGAAATACTTCCAAGAAACGTTATAATGATAAATCAAAAGAAACTATGAAAGAGGGGAACCTGATGCATTACATAACCGCATGCTTGAGAATTATTAGTGATAAGGACCTTAATGAAATAATAGGAGAGTTCAAAAAACTTGAGGAAGAAACTAATAAAGAAGAAGGATGTATTAAATTCCATGCTTATCCTCTTGAACCATCAGAACGAAAAATAATGCTTTGGGAGATTTGGAAAAACGAAGAAGCTGTTAATGCCCATTTCACTCAACCACACACCAAAAATGTTCAAAAACAAGAATTAACGGAAGTAGAATGGATAGTTAAAAGTAATGTAAATTAACAAAAGGGCGCCATAAGGCGCTTTCCAAGTTGACATGAACCCTTCTTTTTCTACGTTTTCTTGAAAATGACCTTCAGACTCTTTCTTATAATCCCTGTTATGTTAATTAAAATGGAGGTTGTTATATAATTTTAGTTAACTTTTTATTAAAGGAGATCTTTTAATCATGGTGAGTATTGAAAATGTAAGAGATGCATTATATAAGTCTTGGTCGCTTGAATCTAGTTCCAAATGGATGAGGAAAAACCCTGCAATAGGACAATGCGGCGTAACTGCTTTAGTAGTAAATGATTTATTTGGTGGAGAAATAGTAAAGACTATGTGTACGGGAGACTGGCATTTTTATAATAAACTCAATGGTGTACGTTATGACTTTACGGAAGAACAATTTTCAGAAGCAATTAAATATGATGATATTCCTTCTAGTCGAGAAGAAGCCTTTTTAGATACGAATTTACAGCAATATAACGCATTGAGAAAAAAAGTATATCAACAACTATCTTTCCTAAACGAAAACCTTTTATAAATATAGGCATTTAGTAAATTGGAATGATTTATTTATATAGTAAAGGTTCCTGTAGGTAACATTATGTTAATTGAGATAAAAGCATTAAAAATCCCCCTTTTTCTTAAAGGAGGATTTTAAGCTTACTTTTGTTCAAATAAAAATGTTTGTTTATACTTTCGTGCTGGATGTTTTTGGCCGTTTTTCATAACTCTATAGGGTTCTTCCTTCCATGTTACAACCACTTCAAGTGTTTTTGAGTCAACAGATATAGGTTGGTTTTGGTGTCGGAAGAAATTCTGTGTTTCAGGTATTTTAAATGTAATCAATTCGTATTTAGTATTTGTGTTTGGTTCGTCACGGTATACTTCTACTGTAGCATCATAGACCTGAGCACCTAAATTTCTAACATCAATACTATAGATATTGAATTCTCCTTCTTTCTCCTTCATATCTTTAACATCTGGCTTGTCTATTTCTACTTTCCAGTGATTTGATGATTGAGAAGTAGGAAGCTTTTCTGGTGTATAAGCATTAGCATTAACAGAACCAAAAATTAATGAACAAAAGAGGCTGCCAAGAATTAGAATATGTGCTTTCTTCATTACAATTTCCTCCAATTTAAAAGATAAGAGTATTATTCTTTTAAATTGGAATTATTATACATCTTGTTAGGTTATTAATTGATGCAGTTAATCCTAATATAAATATATAATGTTTTAATATTTACACTAAATAAGAAAATACTTAATTTTTTAACTTTCACCATTATTGCAGTAATTGCTGTATTTATTTTATTTCCGATTTTTACATCTATATTTTTCATAGCATCTTTATTCGCATTTACCCTACTAATTTTAAATATTATCTTGAGAAGTAGCTTAGAGGATAGGTTGAAAATTTTTAAAAATTTATCTTTGGAAATTAAAAATAAAAATAGCAATCTAAACGGCTAAAAGAACAGGAGTTAATTTGAAATGGATAATTTGCACTTTCTAGGAGAAAAAATCTTAGAAAAAAAATATGAAATTGCACAAATGGTACATACGCATAGATTGGCTAATCTTAAAGAAGTAAAAGACGTCAATGTTACAAAAGAAGAAATTATTGAATTGAGAGCAAACTTCATCAGCTATTTCGGAAAGGCTCTCATGGAAAAAATCGATCAGAAAACAATTTTTGATCAAATAGTGAAATGGGGAAAAGAGTCAGGAGAATTTGCATCAAATCTAGGAATTTCTCTAAGTGAAGCCCTTGAAGATACAACTTATTATCGAAAGTTCATATGGGAAGTCCTTAAAGAAGAAATAAGAGATCATAATATACCTACAGACACAATATTTGAATTAATCGCTATCATTGACCCTTTATTAGATAAAGCTGTTTATGTTTTTAGTTTGACGTATGTAAATATTCATCAAGAAACACTAAAAAAAGCAAAGAGTGCTTTCCTTGAATTATCCGTACCGGTGGTTCCAATCACCAAAGGTATTGCTATACTCCCTCTCATTGGGGAGGTAGATACGGAAAGAGCAACGCTTTTATTAGAGGAAACATTAAAGAAAGCAAATGAACTTAAATTATCACATTTGCTATTTGACCTTTCCGGAGTGATGATTGTAGATACCATGGTTGCTCATCAAATTTTTAAAATTGTAGACGCATTAGGTCTTCTTGGGGTAAAAACGATATTAATTGGTATTCGTCCTGAAGTTGCTCAAACAATGATCCAACTTGGAATTGATTTTAGTAAAATAACGATAAAAGCAAATCTAGAGCAAGCGCTTCTTGGTTTAAATTTAACTATAGATACTTTAGAATAAATGTTCTTATCCAATTTGGATGAATAAAATGCAAATGAATTTTGTATACATCTTTAGTTAGCACAATCACCGTTATTGGTAGTCATATATTCATTCTTTCTGTAATAATTAGTTTCTTTTTTTATGTTTATTTTTCAATTCAAAGGGTAAAGTAATACACTGGATTGGAATTTTAAAAGAAACATGTCTTTATTTGTTAAAGATTTGTTTCTTTCTTTTTATTAGGGGATACCAAATGTATATCCTTAATTAGGATATATATGAAGATGACAGGAGAATTTTTAAATGATACTTATTAAAAATCAGGAAGAAGTAATTCGAGAAGCAAAATATCAGTTACATACAACTATGGATGACTACCAAACAAAAATTATTTCCATATTTGATAAACAAGATATACCTATGAGTAAACGAATTGATTTAATGATTCTTCTATCAGACATAAAAGAGCAGGCTGTATTGATTGGAAAACAGGCTGCAATTAAAG
>Ga0209574_10000316_pt1 | contig 12541 bp, 16 predicted proteins | sample AgamicMgMarz_FD_187168 | JGI IMG/M metagenome (GOLD analysis project Ga0209574, IMG submission 187168) | Agave microbial communities from Guanajuato, Mexico - Mg.Ma.rz (SPAdes) (version 2) | ecosystem: Host-associated > Plants > Phyllosphere > Phylloplane/Leaf | place: Guanajuato, Mexico... | reverse complement strand
AGAAATAGACAAACTTTGATAAGCTAGAAACCAAAGTAGTAAAAAGGGAAGGAATGTGTTTATTAATTGCTTTATACTCGATTTCGTATTGGATTTTTCAAAAGGTGCTACATTTTTTCTTAATTCAGTCGTTTTTTGTTTACTCATGTGTTCCTCCTTACATCTTTACCGTGTTTAATATTCAGCTCTTCTTTATCTTTATAGTAGATCATAATACCTGGTAATGAAAGATATAAACGTCAAGTAACTAGTATGACAACTGTCATACATGTGTGTATGTATTTTCTTAATGAAAGGAAAAGGGTGTGAAGAAAAATTCATTTTCATTAAAGTATTAGCATTATTTCAGTCCTAGCTATGTAAAAGTGCTCATAAATGTGTACCTTTCCAACAGACTTTGAGCCACTACTTTTTAAATATAATGCGAACAAAAAACTACCTCCCCTATGATGACTAAGGATGGTAGTTTTTCAGAGCTATGAATGTTCAACTGTCGTTCATTTTGATATAAAAACTCTTTAACAATTTCATCATATCACGCCCCGATGTTCTAGACAGTTTATCATTATCTTCATGCGTACTCACATACCAGCTGCCCTTGTCATCTTCATTTAATCTATATACCTTATTGGTTCTACTATCTGTATAAAAGTCTCCATCCTTCAGTCTCAAACGATCCCTCCTCTACCACGTATATACCCGGTATTGTACCCAACATATCCATTTTATAAAAAATTTCACCTACACAAAAACAGTAGATTTTAAATTAGGCCTTTTACAATACAGATTTTTACATTTTAAAGATTCATCTACTTTCCTGGATTTGCTATATTAAGTTTTATATGGTACGATTAAGTTAATTATTTTTGTTCGGTGTAGGATTAAGAGAAGAGAAATCTCTTCCATAGAAATTTTCATCTTAAGATAGTATGGTTGGACAAGGGTAGTAATACAAGTGTGGAATATTCCACACCAGGAGGCAATATTATGGAACAAGGTACAGTAAAATGGTTTAATGCAGACAAAGGGTTCGGTTTTATTGAAATTGAAGGCGGAGACGATGTATTTGTACATTTCAGCTCTATTCAAAGTGAAGGCTTTAAATCGTTAGACGAAGGTCAAAAAGTAACGTTTGATATCGAACAAGGTCAACGTGGAGCACAAGCTGCTAACGTTCATAAAGTAGCATAATCAAAATGAGTAAAAAGACTCCACCTGGGAGTCTTTTTTACTTTTAATTCCACTAGCTAGAAAAACCAGACTTAAAAGTCTGGTTTTTTAGACAAAACGAACGGTACAAGGTGTAGACTAGTTAAAACATACACTGGAAATATAAAGCAAATAAGGATATCAATTTGTTAAGGAGTTTAATTGTAGTTAAAAAAATCAGAAGTTTTTGGTAATTTACACAAAAATGTGGGTATGAATTATTTTTAATGGGGATTAGGAGACTCATCTAAAAACCGTTCTCGAGCTCTCATTTTATGGCCACATAAAGGACACTTTTGATGATTTTCATAAGAGAAGGTTTTTCTCATCCAACCATTAGACTCTTCTGATTGATATTCCCAAATTTCTGTTCGTTCTTTAGGTAAGGGTTCTTGACCTTTCTTCCTATGGTTATAATACTTAACTACATCATTCCTTCTAAATAGTTTACCTTTTAAAAAAGAGATATCAGGACCCCTATCTTTCTAAATTAAACCGCATTTTATAGATCCTATAAGAATTTATAAATACACGGAAGCGCGGATAAAATAAGGCATGAATTCGTCTTGTACAGATAAGTTAGAACAAGACTTCCATTGATAATAACACTGATTTACAATACGCAGGAATGAATAAGTAACATCTCTGGTTAAAGAGTACTTTTCTCATTTCTGAATTTGAGTAAAAGAAGGAGCACGAAACAGTTGAAAAATTTTTCTGATTTTCACTTAAGTAAGGACATTGAAAAGGCCATTCATAACTTGGGTTTTGAAGAGGCTACGCCAATTCAGGCTGAAGCTATTCCAATAGCTATGACGGGTAAAGATCTAATTGGACAAGCTCAAACCGGGACTGGAAAGACAACAGCTTTTGGTATACCCCTTATTGAGCGAGTTGAGCTTGATGAAGAAGCGATTCAGGGAATCGTTCTAGCGCCGACGCGTGAACTGGCGATTCAAGTAGCTGAGGAATTAAATCGAATTGGACAGGTAAAAGGAGTTAAAACGTTACCCATTTATGGGGGGCAGGACATTAATCGTCAAATCAAGGCCCTCAAGAACAGACCGCATATTATCTCGGCAACCCCTGGACGTCTTATGGACCATATGAAAAGAAGAACGATTCGTTTAAATCATATTCGTACGGCTGTTCTGGATGAAGCAGATGAGATGTTAAACATGGGCTTTATTGAAGATATCCAAACAATCCTTGGTGGGATTTCTTCTCCCCATCAAACCTTACTATTTTCAGCAACCATGTCGAAGCAAGTACAAAGTTTAGCCCAGAAATTTATGAACAATCCTGAACTCGTGAGAGTAAAAGCGAAGGAGTTAACAGTAAAGAATATTGAGCAACGTTATGTGGAAATTCCAGATAATCGAAAGTTTGATGTTCTTTGTAATCTTGTAGATCTTCAAGCACCAGACCTTGCTATTGTGTTTGGACGAACAAAAAAACGTGTGGATGAACTTGCCGAAGGGTTGAAAAAACGTGGGTATGCAGCAGAAGGCATTCATGGAGACCTTACCCAATCAAAACGTGCCGATGTGATTCGTCAATTCAAGGAGCATACGATTGAGATTATGGTCGCAACCGACGTGGCGGCAAGAGGACTTGATATTACAGGTGTTAGTCATGTCTATAATTTTGATATTCCTCAGGATCCTGAAAGCTATGTTCATCGTATTGGTCGAACAGGACGGGCAGGTACTAAGGGATTGGCGGTTACATTTATAACCTCGAGAGAACGTAATCACTTAAAAGTGATTGAAGATGTCACAAAAACAAGAATGTCTAGACAATCACCTCCTACTTCTAGTGAAGTAATGGCAGGAAATCAGGAAGCAATCATACACCGCGTTTTGAACACCATCGACAAGAAAGAGTTCGGGGAATATAAACATGTGGCGGAAAAGTTATTAGAAGAAGTGGATTCTGTTTCTTTACTGTCAGCCACTTTAAAGCTCTTAACAAAAGAATCAAATATGATCCCTGTCCAATTGACTGAAGTGGCACCACTTCGTAATGAAAAGGCAAAAACAGAGCGTAAGAGAAGTAGAGGCAGAAAAGAAACAGTATGGCGTGAAAAAAAGTATAGAAAATAATCCCTTACTGTTTTATGACTATGTACTTCATTAGTAGGTATTGAGGTTTATCACACTGTAAGGTGTCAAAATACAACTATCCCTTCGTGAACCAATTACTGAAGAAAGGTTGCTTACTTTTTTAACACATATACCAGAAAACCTATACGAATTGATGTAAGCCTTTCTCAGCTTCATTATAAGAATTACACGGCAACTTTAATTGTTAATCCTTATGATTGTGGAGAACTAAAAAAATATCAGGCAAAAGAACTGGGTAAAAATAAAGAATCTTAGGAGATTTAAATTATGTCTTAAGATAAATTTTATTATTTCTGATATGAGAGAGGATGAGGACTATGAGCGTAAAACTATTTACTAATGGAGAAATAGTAAATATAAGAGTATCTAACGAATTAGTGACAATCTTAAAAAGTCATTATGTAAAAAACATGAAAAGATACTCTTATACGGTCAATAAATATCCAAGTACTTTTTTCTTTGAAGAAGAATTAATGAAACATGAATAATAAGTAGATAAAGAGGTGCTACACCTATGCTTAAATTTAAAGTTATTTTTGAATTTATAAATGGCAGGACAAAGGAATTAAAATTTCAAGCCACATCAAAGAAAGAAGTCATTAGTCATATAACAAAAGATGAAAGATTCATTTCGAATGAAAAAGAGCTAGTGCATATCAATTTAAATAATGTGGTACAGTTTATGGTTACAGAAGAAAAATAAGAATAATAAAGATAGGCATCTATTAATTGAGGTGCTTTTTATTTTGATAGAAATACTGATTTAAGAAATAAGCAATACTATAAGGTTTAGAGCTCTTTGATTCCATGACGTGTCATCAGTGGCAAGCACTTACGAAAAATAGATGATTTTTTAATGGATGGTAGCTCTAAACCTGCTATTATTAAGGAGGAGAATGAAGACGTTTTAAAACAATAAATTTCAAGCCATGAAGGTTGGTTTGAATTTAAAGAAATAGTAACCAGTAAAAGAACTATAAAAGTGTCTAGGAGATTAGAAACATTGACTTATCTCTCAGTTAGAGAATATCGAAAACCAACAGTAGAAAGATTTAATTAAATTTCCCTTTAAAGATACTGATTCATCAGTGTCCTTTTTTATTTTGAGAAAACAGGGAATCTTTTAAGACTCGTCGTATTAATATAGATAAAGAGGTGGTTGAATTGAAACTAGAACAATTAATTATCAATAATATTGAATTTAACGTTGAAAATTTTGAAGAAAAAACAATTACACATTCCACTACAGGTGAGCAGCTAAAAAAGATTGGTTTTGCATTTTCGGTTATAGGAAAAAAAGAGTATAACTTATATGACTTATTTTTTGAGAGCCCAAATTTTGAACTTACTATTGTTGATACAAATGAAAAACTTAAAATGAAAAATATTTCACACAGTACTTTCTATCAAGCAGCGGAGATATCAGATGACACAAAAGTCGTATTTAGAATTAAGTTACAACAAGAACCAGCCAAAGAAAAAGAACTTACAGAAGATCAGAAGTTGATGGTTAACGCCGTAAATGAGGTTGTGTTATCTAGGATAAGATTTAAAGTGTTAGTAGAAGTACTAGAAGAAAAAGGATTAATCAAAGGTGATGAATTATTTGATGAGATTGAAAAAGTAGCTAAAAAAGACTTTGACACGTTAAAGAGAGAATTACTTTATGAAAAAGAGCTACTAAAATGAAGAAAAAAGCTGCCAGTCCAGACGGGCAGCCCTTCCTTAAACCTTCTCAACAGTTCCCTCTACCATAAAATATAACGAGCCTTTACTTTATTTCTTCTTCATGTTCTTGTTTGTTGAAGCTCCAGTGTTATTTTTCCCTTCAGAGGCAGGAGAATTGGTACCTTTAGCTTGAGTTTCTTGCTTTTGATTGTTTACTGAGACTGCAGTCTCTTGAAGCTCTTCCACAACAGGAGAAGTTGTCACTTTAAGTTGGGATGCCTGCTTCTTGTTGGTTGAAAGTGTAACCTTTTCCTCTTTTGGAATGTCAGAAGCAGGTGCCGCAGCAACTTCTGCATAACTTTGGTCTACGTAATTAGTCCTATTTTGATAGACTTCAGAGTCAGAAAATTCTGATTGTTCGATTCGTGCTTCTTCCTTTCGAACAGTGTCTTTCATCTCTTTTGTCTCTTGAATTTTACGCTTGCCAACGACTACTTCTTCCACGACTACAGGTCTTTTAGTCACCTCAATTCGTTCCTCTGTAATAGGAACACGGATGATTTCATTCTCTGTCAATGGGCTGCCATCGTACTGACCGTCTATGATCGGACGTCTTTCTACATAGACTTCCTCACGGACAACAGGAACCTGGATAGTTCGTAGTTCTTCTACAATTTCCTTACGAAGTTGTACTTCACCGATCTGGACGCGTTCTTTTCTTACATCGAGTTGTTCTTCACGAAGTTGGACAGATTTTTGCTCTTCACCCTCGCATTGAATCTCTCTAATCGTATCATATGAAGGAATCGTTTGAGCTTCCTCTGTATCAATCATAACAAGAATTTTCCCTTTGTTCACATCCATTTCACACTGCTTCGCAGTAGAACTTTGAACCCCCATTCTAACAAGTTTTGAAGTTAGATCACTGGCTTGTTTAACAGGAGTCACTCCACCTGTCATCATGGTGAGAAAACTGTCCATCATCACACCTGCTAACGAACTTACTGCTGGTGTATCGACTTCTATCATCACGTCGGTTTCAGCTCTCAATCGCAGAGTATCACTTCTATTTTTTGCTACCACCATTATATCTGTTTCACGACACCCCTGACGTTTTAACCCCTCAATTGTGTACATCGCTTCTTGCTCCGAATAAAAAGTTCCGACAACTCTTTTTGTTATTCCCATTCTCCCATCTCCTTAAAATTGAAGTAAACGCAAATATATCCTTACATTTAATTCCACATTTTTTATATACCCAGTGTTTTTTATTTGAAACGTAGTAAGAGTGACTGTATAAATGCCAAAATTTCGACAACGTTTCTATTTATTTTGATATTTTTCGTTAGAAGAATGGTAAACGAAATTTGTTTATTTTTTGATAAAATTAATCGTAAATAACTTGTAAAATGCATATCTACAGAAGGTATTAAAAATGGCAATAATCGGTTTTGAAGAAAAGTGGGGATTTAACTACATAAGATATAATAAGCAAAACTATTTTTCAAAAAAGTTAGATTGGAATGTAAAAAGAAACATATCTTTTGGAAGATTTGTTTTTTTCTTTTTATTTAATCATTTATAAAAATAAATAATAATTAATATCTGAAGTAAACTCATCAAGATGCTGTAAGGTACCAAACCTTAGATTCGAATTGCATAACATCCAAACAATTGAAAGCAACTACTGATGCTCAGGCAGTAGTTGCTTTCTGTTGTTTGATGTATACCTTATTCATATTTGGTTTACATAATCACTATATGGGGAAGAGGTAAGCAATACAGCAATCAATACGTGTTGTTTCTGGGTCCTAATATTCATCTATTAGTGAGTTTTTTTAAAAGATGAAAAGAATGAAAAATGTTTTTATTATATAAGCAATACCAAAGGAGTTAAGATTTATGCAAAGTGTTCAAAATGAGGATTTAAAGGATATTAGAGCTACAATCCTCGAAAAAAAAGAAGGTTTAGCTGAAACAAAAAGACAAGAACTTGCAGATACTCATCATATTTATACAGAGCTAACAAATTTCCGCGTTGATCTTATTACAATTTATGGGGAATCCATTTTGATGGAAAAAGATGTAGCTATCGATACTATAAAAAAGTGGGGAGAAAACATAGCTGATCTATTAGTGAATCATGGTCTTCCATTAAACCTTGCTTTAGAGGAAATTAGCTTTTATCGAAATGAAATTGGAGAAATCATTAAAGAAAAAGGGGAAGATAACCAATTTTCTTTAGATACTTTTCACTCCATAACTTCTCATTTTAATACTGTTGTGGATGACGCTATTCAATGGGTAAGTAAATCATATGTAAAAGGTTATACAGAAAAGATAAATCATGCAAAGTATGCTATTGATGAACTTTCTATTCCAGTTGTCCGCATGACAGAAGAAATAGGAATTCTTCCCTTAGTAGGCGATTTAGATACAAAAAGAGCACAGATTTTAATGGAAAATGCTTTAGATAAAGGAAAGGAGTACAAATTAAAATGGCTAATCTTTGATCTATCTGCCGTCCCCATTATTGATACAATGGTAGCTGATCAACTTTTCAAAGTAATAGCAGCACTAAAACTTTTAGGAATTAACGTCATTATAAGTGGAATGCGTGCAGAAATTGCTCAAATCATGGTCAGATTAGGCATAGAAGTGAAAGGTATCAAAAGTTTTTCTAGTTTACATCAAGCTGTTGATTATGCAAATTCATTCACAGAATCTTTAAAATAATCCACAAATCATGGATCTATACTCGGGTTTCTTAATAGTACCAGAGAAAACTACCTTCATGCTGGACTGCACTCCAATTGTTAAACAGAAGCTAATAATTGGGGCTTTTATGTACATATAATAGCCACATCTAATTCTAGATGTGGCTATTAATATTCAGTTTTATTACCGAGAAATCAAATTATAGTAAGTAGATTTGACGATATCTGTAAGAACAAAAAAAGCACAAACCATATAGATTGGTTTGTGCTTTTTTGGCTAAGGAATAGCAATAAAAGAAAGATTGTCTAATAATATGGTAACAATTTAACGCTTTAAAGTAAAGATCATTTTTTGTTTCATGATAATTTAAATACGTTAAGTAAATGGGAAAGTATTTTATGTAAATTATTAATTTAACTATTTAATCTTACTAACTCCAATATTTAATGTTAGTTTTTATAAGGAGTTTATTACACTGAATAATAAACACAATCTTTTGTTATGTAGAATGGAAGTGAATTGCTTGAGAGAAGGATACAAAAATTGTGAAAAGGAACTGATTAAAAGTGAAATTCATAGGGATATTATATTATTGAGCGATGCGATAAAAGTTGATTATAAAGTAAATAGGTAGGAAATGTACGTTCACTTATGTAATCGAATTTACTTATTCATTAAATAGGTTTAACTTCATTTTCATTTCCTTGTAACTGCCAAGTTTTATAATGAATTAGAGTAGTTGAACAATCATTAGAAAGACCATTCTGAATATAGGCGGCGGGATAATGAGCGAACAGACCTATTCTGACATACAACGTAAAAAAAACTCGATTATAGATTCTTTAATTCATTTAGGAATCTATAAAAAAGGAAACAAACAGCTCTATGAATTAACATTACATGAGTTAGAAACAGAGTATCATATAGTTAATCCGACAATCCAAGACATCTCTTTTTAAGTTTTTGCTAATCGCAATTCATTTGTTAAGAGGAGGGTTAATCTATGTTTTTGAAAAAACTAATCAAAAATGGTTTAATTACGGTTAATTATTATGAAAATGGGTCACTACAAACGTGTAAAGGCCGTGTTTATAATCTTAATCTCCTTGAACAGACCCTGTCTTTAAAAGATGAAAAACAAAATATTTTCTTTATTCGTTTATCCGGTATTGAAGACATTTATTGATTTCCTTTATTTGATTTAAACTTAGTGAGGAATTTTCTCTGTTTTTTATGATAAATGGTCACTATGTATGTATAAGAAATTTCTAGTTAAGGAGCAATAAAGATATAAAAGTGAAATAAAAAAGGGGGAGGAATGATGAGAGAAAACAAACAAATATGGTCTGATTTTATTGAGGAGGACCGATTTGAACTACATTTGTACCTTACTTATCTATTTAAACAATGTGACGAGGAGAATCTAAGACAGTTAGAAGATGAAAATATAAAAGAATAAATCTATAAATAAAGCAAACTGGAAGGATAAAAAATGAAAATGAAAATAATGTAGGCGACCTTATGATTCTAATCGAATGAATAGGTCGTTTATTGCTGTTATAAACCTTTTTATAGGGAGCTAATTTCATGTCAAAAGAAAGCATAATGTTAAATTTGAGGATTAATTTATGTAAACAGATTAAAGATTTACTAGAAGAAATAGAGCAGGGGAATTTAGTTTGAAAAAGAATATATATATAATAAAACCTCCTAATTTTCTTTAAAGCTGGTAAGGAGAAAGTCTGATTATTAGTTCTTTTTAGTCATCTTAATATGGTATTAGTGCAAAAATCATCAAATCAAGCTAATTAAATTGCGCATGGGATTAACAATCCTTTGCTACAGAGATAATTTTTCTCTCCCCCACTATCTTCTACGCGTATCCATACAAGTTCCCATTTTCTACTATAATACACTTATGTAACAGCTTCCACCTGCAATATTGCGTAGTATTTTCATTATAGATAGTAAAGTATTTTTTCTACACGCAGTTAAAAAGTTTTTTCGTTCAGTTTGTAGTAACTATGTGGTATCCGGTTTTTAATCGTCTGAACTTTAGAAGGAGGAATACCTTGTGAATACAACTGTTAATGAATTGTATGATTTTGGAACAGTCATAAAGAGGAAGCTATTAAATAATAATCTTTATGCTCATTATTTGAGTGATGCCATGAGAAGAGGAAATCATTTTGATTTTTTATATTATTTTTTGACAGCAACTGTAGATAGTCGAACACCTATACCTGAACATGTTTCTACTGTCTTTTTGAAGGTTCTTAGCGATAAAACAAAGTTGAGTGATCTTACTCCATTTATCATGGGAATGGTCGGAAAATAAACAAAAGTTAAGGGAAGTATGTCTTAAATCCTTTAATTGAAGCACCCATTTAGGAATCGGCTTAATAGTTCAGTTTAATCAGGATATGAATATGATTTAAAGATGCGTCAATTACATTCGTTCCAATGATCAAATAAATCGTTTAAATAATAGGAGGAGCACTTTATATGGATACTATATTAAGAGTATCATCAATATCAAATCCAAATTCAGTTGCAGGTGCAATTACAGCTGTATTTAGAGAGAGAGGTAATGTAGAAATTCAAGTAATGGGAGCCGGCGCTTTAAATCAAGCGATTAAAGCCGTTGCGATTGCAAGGGGATTCGTAGCTCCCGGTGGTATTGATTTGGTTTGTGTTCCTGGGTTTACAAATATTTTAATCGATAATGAAGAACGTACAGGAATCAAATTAATTTTAAGCCCAAGAAAAAAACGATAGATTTGCGTTAAATAAAAAGGACTTTTTAGCATGTTATTGCCAATAATTGCTGTTATGTAAACTAAAAAAGCATAAAGTATACATTTTTAAACGCAAAAAAACTACCTGAGGTAGTTTTTTTGCGAACATACACCATAATAAAATTGAAGTTGATGTTTCCATCTCTATAATTAATTTTCAATTTATAGTGATTTTATTAATCAAAAACTATAGTGATTTAATAGCTTCTTTTAATTCTTTTCCTGGCTTAAATGCAGGAACTTTTGAAGCTGGGATGGTCATTTCCTCACCTGTTTGAGGGTTGCGACCTGTGCGCTCAGCACGTTCACGTACTTCAAATGTACCAAATCCAAGTAGTTGAATTTTCTCCTCTTTTGCAAGTGTATTAGAAATCGTTTCAAACAACGCATCTACAGCTTTTTTCGAATCTTGCTTTGTTAAGTCGGATTTTGTAGCAACTGCATCGATTAATTCAGCTTTATTCATGTTTAAATACCTCATTTCTTACTGTACATACAGTGTGTATATGTAAAACATATCATAGTCTTTAGAAAATGTTCAAACATAAGCTCTTATTCTAATGGCTTAAAGGGTCATCATTAAGATAAATGCTGAGATTCGCGTTGTAGCGAAATGAACTCTGTTCAAGTCAGAATGAGTCATTCGCTGCAAAATCCCTCACTATAATGTATATCAAGTTATAAAACTGGAAAGATTAATAACTGACTCGATCTTTGTTAAATAAGCGTGTATCTTACTATTTAAGATAAATGCTTATTTTATGACGAGTTTCTTCTATCTTATTATGTACGGCTTAATTTTTAGTAGATAAGAGAAATATGAATAATTTAATCTTTTAACCAACTTGTTCAAATTAATTCGGAAAATTATTCTTATTAAAAAATGAATAACAAATAACATCTTGAACAAACTACTCAAGATGCTGAGAAGTATCTCCAATCTAGAATCTCATTAACCTATAGAAAAACTCCCTACGGAAATAGGGAGTTTTTCTACTTTTATACTGTATAGGATATATAATCTTAGTTACCATAAAGCATATTTTCGGAATTACTTTTTATGATTTCTTCCCAACCAAATCTTAACTTCTTGATTTTATGCCGCGCTGCGCATTGCTCTCCGGCGGTCATGCAATACCATCAGGATGACCATTATCATCATAACTCCTAAGACGCTGCCTAACTCTGTGGTCAGTACATGTGCAAGTGGGTACTCCGGTGCAGGTTGTGTATCAGGGCGAGTGGCGGACAAACGATTGAAGAGGTTATATGAGAACAGCATTCCCGACGCGATCCATGCTGTAGCCATAGGTGGAAAAAAACTCTTCGACCCGCGGCGGGTGGTTAGTACCAATAAACCCCAAGACCCTGCAACGGCCCACACACCGGTACTCAATGACAATAGGTGCCACCATAAATCTCGGTTATCTAACATAGCTGGGTCGATGCCAATAGTTCCACCAGCAGCCCAGAATACCTTAATAAATCCAAGCAGGATACAGCCAGCCGCGACAAGTCTAGCCAAGGAGATATACAGTTTCTGGCTGTTGCCTGGAAGTAAATCGGTAGCGATTGGACCAACAAATGCCTCTGGCCAACGCGTCTTGGCATATCCAGCTAAAGTAAGAGGTAGGCAGATGCCGGCTCCAACCAGTGAAATTATTACAAAAATCTGCTCATATACCCAAATGTTGGCAACCCCTGTCTTCTGATCCCGTATCATAGCAGCAGGACCAAGCACTGGTGCCAACAACAGCATAGGAATAAGTAAACCAGTACCTACCCAAACGGGAAAGGCAACCAACCAGGCAGGTAGCCTCTCGCCCCAAGGCATGCTGAACGCGAACGCTAACAGGATACCAACTGCGGCGAGCACCATTGTTATGGCGTTTGCGGTGCGCCAACTTATATCACCCATTTGTTGGGTCGGCATGAAGAGTCCGAAAGTCCAAGCAATTTTGATTAACAGATAAGGCGTTACTGCTATAGCAGCACCATAACCCCAAGTTCTACGCTTCTCTA
>Ga0209574_10000312_pt1 | contig 12584 bp, 10 predicted proteins | sample AgamicMgMarz_FD_187168 | JGI IMG/M metagenome (GOLD analysis project Ga0209574, IMG submission 187168) | Agave microbial communities from Guanajuato, Mexico - Mg.Ma.rz (SPAdes) (version 2) | ecosystem: Host-associated > Plants > Phyllosphere > Phylloplane/Leaf | place: Guanajuato, Mexico... | reverse complement strand
ATATGAGAAGGCCGAGCCGGGTAAAAAATATGACCTCGGAGGCGGCGCAATCCTGACCGTGCTCGCGCCGATTGAGCCTTTCTTTACCAAAGAGCAGTTGCGCTCAGGCGGCAATGAGCCGAACGCTAATTCTGTCGTCGTGCGGCTCGATTACGGAGATTTCTCCATGCTCCTGACGGGCGACGCGGAGCAGCAGACGGAAGAGCGCATGATGAACAAGAGCGCCGTGCTTGAGGCAAAGGTTTTGAAGGTCGGGCATCACGGGTCGAAGTATGCGACTTCGGAAAATTTTCTGAAGACGGTCAAGCCCGAACTGGCTTTAATCTCCGATGCCGAAAACAATCGTTACGGGCATCCTTCCCAAGACGCGCTCGACCGCTTAAAATCCGCAGGCGTCAAGCTCTATCGGACAGACCTGCACGGCGAGATTTCGATTACGACGACGGGCAAGACAAAGGACGGCAAGCTCTACGAAGTCAAGACGCAGAAAGAGAGCAAGGGCGACGTGTGGGCGGGACGCACCGCGCAGAAGGACGACTCGGAGCGCACAGGCTTTGTCTCGTACGGCGACTACGGCCCGCCGCCGCGCGAGAAGAAAGAGAAGAAATCCAAAACCGCTTCGGGTTGGAGCGAGGGCAGGTGATGAGCGACGAAGAATCCCGGAAAGACGCGCGCTCGATTCGATTCCGCGCCGTCATAGACCGCATCGAAGAGAACGACATGGCCGTCGTCCTCTTAGGCGATGATGAAGCGGCGCAGCTTGACGTGCCGAAAGCTTTTCTTCCGCCAGACGCGACGGACGGCGACCATCTGAGCATCACTATCAAGCTCGACAAGGAAGCGCGCGATGCGATGGCGGATAAAATCAGAAATCTCCAAGAGGAACTACTTAATCGCGGCAAGTCATAGATTACTCAATGAGCAAATCAATCACCTACAGCGACGCCGGAGTCTCGATTGACGCGGCGAACGCGGCGACGGAGAAAATCAAGCGGCTCGCGCAGCAGACTTTCAACGAGCGGACGCTGACCGAGATAGGCAGCTTTGGCGGGATTTCGACGCCGCGTTTCCGCAGATGGAGCGGCCTGTCCTGGTCGCTTCGGCTGACGGCGTCGGGACAAAATTGAAAGTCGCTTTTGAAACCGGCACGCACAATACCATCGGGCGCGACCTGGTCAATCACTGCGTCAACGACATCCTTGTGCAGGGCGCGCGACCGCTCTTCTTTCTGGATTACATCGCGACGGGCGTGCTCGCGCCGGAAGTCGTGGCGAGCATTGTCGAAGGCATGACAAACGGTTGCAGGGAGAACGGCTGCGTGCTTTTGGGCGGCGAGACGGCTGAGATGCCAGGGTTTTATGCCGCGGGCGAATATGATGTCGCGGGCTTTATCGTCGGCATCGTTGACCGCGAAAAGGTGATTGACGGGAGAAATATTTCGGCGGGAGATATGGTGCTCGCGCTCCCTTCGGTCGGACTGCACACGAACGGCTACTCTTTGGCGCGCAAACTTTTTTTCGAGGTCGCGGGCTACGACGCCGGAACACATCTCGAAGCTCTGGGCCAGACTGTCGGCGGGGCTCTGCTGCAACCGCACAAGAGTTACCTGCACGCGCTCGAAGGCTTGCTCGACGGCGGAAAGATTAAAGGACTCGCGCACATCACGGGCGGCGGGCTGACGGAAAACATCCCGCGCATTCTGCCGGAAGGAACAGCCGTCACGATTGCGCGCGATACTTGGCCCGTCCTGCCCGTCTTCAAATTGATGCGGGAGATAGGCAGCGTGCCGGACGCTGAGATGTATCGCACTTTTAACATGGGCGTCGGCATGGTCATCGTCTGCGACGGCGCGGACGCGGAATTCGTGCAATCGCATCTGGACGCTCTGGGCCAGACCTGTTATAAAATCGGAACCGTAGTTTCAGGCTCGCGCGAAGTCGCAATCATGTAGGTTTCTCGCATCAACCCGCAACCCTCTGCGGCACGCCGCACACGTCAAAGCTTCACCGTGCGGCGTACTGTTGGCTGTCAACTTCATCCATTCCCAAAGGATAGAAAATCATGGCGACCAATCTCCCAACGCAATCCGCTCAAGCCCCTGCATCTCAAGCGCAACCGAATAAAGAGAGAGTCTTTGAGAAGCCTGTCGCGTGGCTGCTCGGCAGACAGTTACTCAAAAGCTTAAAGGGCACGTTTCTCTACGTCGCTTACGGGCGCAAGCTAGACCCGCGCCACTGGATGCAGGCGTCCGTCTTCCCCAATCCAGACATCGCGGAGGCCCTCAAATTCTGGCGCGACACGCCCGCGTCGAAAACTTTGGATGAGGGCGCGACGCAATCAGATGCGCAGACTGATGAGCAATATTGGGAAGACAGAAAAGAGTTCTGGTTCGATTACATCGCGGACACTGGAGACGGCACGAAGGCTGTTTACAGCATAGCCTATCTGGCGATGAGCGATTTGTGGGCCAAACAAAAGTGGACTGCGTTGCCGGAGCAGGAGGCCGAGCGTGAAGTTAAGTTTAATAGAGATGAAGAAGGAGATTTTCTGACCGAGTTGCCGCGCGGGCAATTTCTGGTGGTCGGCGGCGACACGGCTTATCACGTCTCTGACTACATGACGCTGGCGAAGCGGCTGCAACTGCCCTTCAAGTGGGCCTGCGAAGACCTGAAAAAACCGGCGGACGAACCACGCCGCCCGGTCTTCGGCATTCCCGGCAATCATGATTATTACGACCAGCTTGACGGCTTTCGCAGGCAGTTTCGTCATCCCATTCAGGAAGACCCAATCAACGCCTGCGAGCTTCCTAAAAGTTTGAATGCGCCGCAGCTTGTCATCCCCGGATTCTATCGCGCGCAGGAGGCGAGTTACATTGCCTTGCAGCTTCCTTTCAAGTGGTGGTTCTGGGGGCTGGACACGGAAGTCGGGCAGATTGACGAGCGGCAGGAAAAGTTTTTCAACGACCTTTGCCCGAACAAACGCGCGGACGGTCGCAGCATCCCGCCGGACAAGTTGATTGTGGCGACCTGTTCTCCGACGACGGTGTTTGGCAAGATAGCCAGCAAAGATGACGAGAAGGCCGCGGACGCCCTGTTTCAAATCGGGCTCGAACAATCTTTTCTGCCAAAAGATGAGAAGCGACCGGACGGCACTTACGACTTCAGCGCATCGGGCGACGCAAAGCTGGATTCACAACAGTGTCTCCTGGAAATCTCCGGCGACGTGCACCACTATGCCAGATACTGGGGGCCGAAGAGCGACCAGCGGACGCGCGCTCACGCCAAGGCAGAGGCTCCAGTTGGCGAGAGTTATGCCTCTGTTGTCTCAGGCATCGGCGGGGCGTTTCATCATCCTTCGACAACCTACGTTGACGAGGTGCGCGAGCAGGTGTTGTATCCGACGGAAGACCGCTCGCGCGTAGAGGTTGCGAAAAGAGTCTTCAAGGTCAAGACAATCCTCGGCGGCGGCAACGTGGGGCTGGCAGGTTTTATCATCGCCTTCATACTCTACTTTGCGGCTGCCCTCCCGCAGAGCAGCCGTGAATCTCTCAATCCGCCTCTGAGCCGTCTCGGGCTCGCACAGAGGGCGAGCGACCCGCTGACGCCGACCGTGCTGCCGTCCAAAGACCCGACCGCGCCCAACACATCAACCGGTCAGGCATCGACGGATGCTTCGACCGACTTCATCAAACCCTTCTGGCTGTGGAGAAAATTCGGGGCCCAAGAGCGCAGGCTGCCTGCCATGACAGAGCAAAGAAATTATCTCTCTGTCTATGAAATAAGTCCTAAGGAGTGGTCTTGGGATTATCATTTAGGGCTCTGGCTCCTTCTCGGTTCTCTCGTTCCAATCCTGCTCTCGTTTCTTTTTAGTAAGAGGTTGTTTGGCGCAGAGGAAAAGGAATCGTCGCTCGGCACGGATGTCAAACCGAGCGTCGAAGAGAGCGTCGGCGGAGAAAAGCGCATCAGGCCCGCAAAATATGACCCCGAAGTCCATGCCGAGCCTGACAAGTGGCTCTGGCTGATTGTCGCTCTCACGGCTGTGATAGCTGTCATAGGGCTCTTGAGCGTCAAGCCTTATCGCTCGCACATCCCGCCCTTCAACATCAGCTTGCTGATTTTCTTCTCTATCATCTGGGCCATCGCGGCTGGCCTGCTCGGCATTCGCTACAGCGAGCACCTCTTCAAAAAAGCTGCCAGAGAATATATCAAACCGACGGACTGGGCTCTGCCGTCTCTGCTGAGCGTGCTGAGCGTGCTGAGCGTTGTCGCGGGGCTCTGGGCGTTTGGCAGAGACAACCTTCCGGCGCTTGTCGTCTCGGACATTGTGTTCATTATCGTGGCGGTCGGCTTGCCCGTCGCCCTCATTCTCTTAGCCGCCTTAAAGGGCGGGGAGACGCACCGTTGGCCGGGCAAGCTCGCCATGGCGTTAGTCGGAATCTGGCACGCGCTGTTGCAGATAGCCGTTCCTTTTTTGCTGGTCAAGCAGGGGACGCTGCTCACGCTTTTAGCCGTCGTCGTGTTCGTCTACCTCTTCAGGAAAGCGGGCGAGGGGTTGATGAGTTCGACGAACCGGCTGCTGTATTCCTGGGGGTTGCTGGCCGTCTGGATATTTTTTGGCGCGGTCATACTCTGGGTGGCTTACAGTTTTCATCCGCCGCTCTCATCCGTCTACACGGGTGACGGCTTGCTGCTGCCGAACGGTGAGTTGGCGCAGTGGTGGCCCGCGTATGCTTCGTGTTGGACAAATTACGGCGGGTGGATGGAAGTAATGGTGGCCCTCGCCGCGGGCGGCATCGGCTCGCTGATGTGCTGCGTCTGGTTCGGCTGGTATCTGGCCGTGTGCCTCGGCTTCAACGGTCACAATAACGAGATTGGCGGCGCGGCGCGCATTGAAGACTTCAAACAATTCATACGCTTTCGCCTCACCAACGAAGGCTTAACAGGCTATGTGATAGCGGTTGATGATGTGAGCAGAATCGGAAACCCGGTCGATAAGGGCAGCACCGAGATGAAAGACGGCAGCTATCTCGAACCTTATCTGATTGATGTCTTTAGTCTAAAATTAAAACCTTAAAGCTGCCGGACGTTTTTTTCGAGGGTGATGGATAACTACACGAAGACGAGCCGCATCGGCATTCTGATTTCCGGTCGCGGCTCGAACATGGTCGCGCTCTCTGATGCCGTCAGGGATGGCCGGATAGCCAAGGCGGAGATTGCTCTGGTCATCAGCGACCGGCGAGACGCTGCGGGGATTGAGAGAGCGCAAGAGCGAGCCATCAAAACCGTTGTCATAGAGCGGCGCGGGCGCAAGCGTCTTGACCACGACCTTGAAATCATCAACGCCCTCAGCGAGCACGAGGTTGATTTAGTTTGCCTCGCAGGTTACATGCGCCTGCTCTCGCCCGAATTCATCGCGGCCTTTCGCGGGCGCATACTCAACATTCATCCGAGCCTCCTGCCGGCCTTTCCCGGCCTCGACGTTCACGACAAAGCACTCGCGCACGGCGTCAAATATTCCGGCTGCACAGTCCATTTTGTTGACGAGACTTTGGACGGCGGGCCAATCATCGCGCAGGCAGTTGTGCCGGTCTTGGACGACGACACGCCGGAGACTCTGGCCGCGCGCATCCTCACGCAAGAGCATCGTCTTTACGCGGAAGCAGTCGCGCTGGTTTTAAGCGGGAATTACTCGATTGAAGGCAGGCGCGTCATCAATTTGAAGCAGGCAAAAAATTATGGATAAGGTCAATATCAAAGAGAAGCTCTCGCTCTTTAGCGAGCACTGGCAACCCAAAATCGCCGGACAGCTGAACGGCCAACTCGTCAAGCTCGTCAAGTTTCAAGGCCCTTTCACATGGCATCATCACGAGACGGAAGACGAGATGTTTTTCGTCGTCAAGGGACGTTTTCGGATGGAGTTTCGCGAGCGCGAAGTGTGGATTGAAGAGGGCGAATTCATCATTGTCCCGCGCGGCGTAGAGCATCGCCCCGTCGCGGAAGAAGAAACGCACGTCATGCTGTTCGAGCCCGCGAGCACGCTCAACACAGGCAACGTCCGCGACGAGTTTACAGTCGCAGAACTGGAAGAGATTTAAGAACCATGCAAAATGAAGGCGCAGAATCTCTGCCTGCTACATCTTCATTTTGCGCTCTTCTGGCCCAGAGCGACGGCTCGTTGAAAGGCTGCATAGACGGCTTTTGAGAGCACTGTTCTGAGCGAGCCTTTCTCCATCTGATAAATCGCTTCGGCGGAAGTGCCGCCGGGGGATGTGACCATGTTCCTCAGTTCCGCTGGATGCTTGCCCGACTCCATCGCAAAGAGCACGCTGCCGAGCATCGTCTGCTGAACCAACTCCTGTGCGACGTGGCGCGAGAAGCCCATGTGCACGCCCGCGTCAACCAGGGATTCCATCATCATGAAAATATAGGTCGGCCCGGTCGCAGAGAGCGCCGTCGCCATATCAATCATCCTCTCGTTCTCGACGTACATCTCGCGGCCCAGAGCCGCGAGCATGGCGCGCACCTGCGCCTGCCGCTCATCGCTGACCTCCGGCGTAGCAGTCCACGCGGTCATGCCCTGCCCGATTTGCGCGGGCGTGTTCGGCATCGCGCGCACGACCGCACTGTGCAGTATCTCACTTGAAATCGTCTCTATCTTCGCGCCCGCGACGATGGAGAGCACGAGTTGGTCTGCTTCGAGCGCGCCCTTCAATTCGTGCAGGATGCCGCCGAGACGTTGCGGCTTGACCGCGAGGATAACGAGAGCGCCTGTGGCCGCTTCACGATTGCTTTCGATGACCTCAATGCCATAGCGCGTTTTCAATTCCTCGCGGCGCGCGGCGCGCGGGTGGCTGCCGACAATCTGCGCGGGCGCGACTAACTTTTGTCGCAGAAGACCCGCGATGATTGCTTCGGCCATCACTCCCGCGCCGATGAAGGAGAGTCGCACTGCTTGAAGAGGATTAGTCATAAACTGAAGATAGCGCAAGCGGCGTGAGATGCGCTACTCTATCGGTTCGGAGGACTAATGAAAGAAGTTCCCGCTGGCGGCGCTGATGGCGCAAAGAAGGCGCGAAGAAAGCTTTCCAGATAGTTTGCCGCCCAACACCTTGGCCTGCTTTCCTTTGCGCCTTTGCGGGAGCCCAATTTTTTCTTAACCATGACGATTGAAGAACAACTCTCTTACCTGCGCAAAGGCACAACGGAGATAATCCGCGAAGAGGACTTGCGCGCGAAGCTGGAAAAGTCTGCGCGCACCGGAAGGCCGTTGCGCGTCAAGCTCGGCGCAGACCCGACCGCGCCGGACATACACCTGGGCCACACGGTCGTGCTCCGCAAGCTCCGCGCGTTTCAGGAATTGGGCCACACGATTATTTTTCTGATAGGCGATTTCACAGGCATGATTGGCGACCCTTCCGGCAAGAGCGCGACGCGCCCGCAACTCTCGCGCGAAGAGATAGACGCCAACGCGGAGACTTACCGGACGCAGATTTTCAAGCTCCTCGACCCGGAAAAGACTGTCATTGATTTCAACTCGCGCTGGATGGACACGCTCGGCAGCGCGGGCTTCATCAAGCTTGCCTCGCATGTCACGGTCAAGCAGATTCTCGAACGCGACGATTTCGAGAAGCGGCTCGCGGACAATCGCCCGCTCGCGCTGCATGAAGTCATGTACCCGCTCGTCATGGCCTACGATTCTGTCGCGCTCGAAGCCGATGTCGAACTCGGCGGCACAGACCAGAAGTTCAACATCCTGATGGGCCGCAGCCTGCAAAGAGAGTACGGGCAGGAATCGCAGGTCGCCATCATCATGCCGCTCCTCGAAGGCACGGACGGCGCGCAGAAGATGTCTAAGAGCTTGGACAACTACATAGGCATCAACGAGCCGCCCCAAGAGATGTTCGGCAAAGTGATGTCCATCTCCGACGATTTGATGTGGCGTTACTACGAGCTCTTGACAGACCTCCGCGCCGAAGAGATTCAGGCTCTGCGCGCGTCCACAGAAACCGGCGAGCGCAACCCGCGCGACATCAAGGTCGAACTGGCAAAGCGAATTATCACGGACTTTCATTCCGCCGCAGAAGCACGCGCGGCTGAAGAAGAGTTCAATCGCATGTTTCGTGAGAAGCAGGCTCCGAGCGAGATTGAAGAGAGAGCCTTGCAGGTCGGAGAAGGAGCGTGGACGCTGCCGCAGGTCTTAGTCGAGACAGGATTGGCAGCTTCAAAAGCAGAAGCGCGCAGACTGATTGAGCAGGGCGGCGTCTATCTCAACGGCGAGCGCGTCGGCGCAACCGGTCAGACCATCACTCCGAAGTCTGGAACGGCGGACGAAATAAAAGTCGGCAAACGTCGCTTTCTGCGCGTGCGTTGGGAAGAGCAAGGATGAAGAGTGTGCTGTCTGAAATCTAAAGGCCACATGTTTGCACAGCATGCCTTTCATCATTCAGCCCTGCTCTTTTATAATTCGAGCGCGCGCAATATCCAGATTCTTTGGTCGTGGGGAAAGATTTTATGAGAGCCTTTGCCGCACAATCAACTTCGGATAATGAGCATCTGCGGAGGCAGCAGGCGGCGGCCAATCCTGTTGTCTCTCGCTCGCCGTGGCCCGGCCAGACGGAAGGCAATAGCATCCAGCGCAAAGAGGCTTGCGCCTGCGGCGGCGGATGCGCGCGTTGCAGTCCTGCAAGCTCGCCTTCTCTGGTGGACAATGCTTTGCGTCAACAGGGCCGCCCGCTCGACGGCGCGAGCCGCGATTTCTTCGAGCCGCGTCTGGGCCGGAATCTGGAGAATGTGCGCGTGCACACGGACAATGCTGCGGGCGATGCCGCAAGGCAGTTGCGCGCGAGCGCGTTCACGGTCGGCGATAATATCTTTTTCGCAGCCGGTCAGTTCTCGCCAGACCGCACGGAGGGACGCAAGCTGCTCGCGCATGAATTGGTTCATACAGTCCAGCAGCATGGAAGCTCTGCACGGCCCGCAGCGAAGTTGGAGATGAGCCAGCCCGGCGATGCGCTCGAAACGGAAGCAGACCGCGTCGCAGAAGCAATCAGTGCCGGGCGGCATGAGATGGTCGTCAGCCGCTCTGGCCCAAAACTGCAACGCCAGCCCGCGCCCGCGCCCGCTCCCTCGCCAGCGCCCGCGACTACGAATGCGGCCAACGCCAATCAGAATGTCATCGGCGGCTTTCATCCTTATGACGCCGACGCGGCCAATAAGAAGAATGCCGCGCTCGCGCTCAAGATGGACATGGCGACGATACAGGAATTTCTTAAAGTCCCGATGGTCATGCCGCGCGAGGGTTACTACTTCAACAAGGACAAGGGCGGCGAAAAGACAGCCGCGCGACCCGTGGAGAAAGAGTATCCAGATAGTAACGAGCGCGCCAAGCACTACACCTTTTTCCCCGGCGAGAGATGGGTTGACATCATCCAGCCTGTGACGACGGCGACGCTCGATTGGCAGATAGCCTGGAACATAGAGAACCCGCAGAAGCCGCTCGCGGAGAACGGACAACTGGAGCAGGCGACTCTCGATGCTTTCAAGACCAAAGGCTTTGACCCGACAGGCAAGTCTATTGACTGGAATGCTAAAGACCATGCCGAGTTCAAGGCCATACGCAATGAGGAAACGAGCGCGCGCAAGGAAGCAGAGCGCGGCGGCAACAGCGCCTTTGCCATCCGCCAACAAATCGTCGGCCTCGCGCAGAGTCAGGTCGGGACAGTCTTTGCCAGCGACCGCGGCGACGGCAGAAAGCACGGATGGGAACGCATCCTTCGTTACTACGAAGTGGCCTACGCGGGCACGATGGTCAACACCGAACAGGACAAAAAGAAGCCTGCCAAGATGGAAGAATATTTCCCGCACACCTTCGGGGCCAACACGGAAGATTTAGCGGACAAGAAGATTACAGACCCGACGCTCTCGCAGGCCGTAAAAGACACCATGACGCCCAATAAATTTTCCTTCCCAAATCCGGGTGGCCCGTGGTCTTGGTGCGCAATCTTTGCCATGTGGGCGATACGCGCAGTGACGGGCAAGGGGCGTTGGGACGGGAAGGTCAACGACCTCGAATGGGTTGCAGACCCGAAGTTGAAGGGTGCGAAGCGCGGCGATTTGCTCTATGTCAAGAGCGACAACCAGCATCACTGCATCCTTGCTGACGAGCCAGACCCGGCTCAACCCGACGGGCCGTACGACACCATAGAGGGCAACCTGGAGGCGCAGGAGATACGCCGCAGCAAACGCTGGGTCGCGGCCAACCTGCACGGCTACTATCGCGCCGTGCCGGATGACGGAACGGCTTGAAACAGAAAATCTAATTCTTAATAAATGAACACGAATGATTCCCGCCAAGGTGCACAGGCGCAAAGAAAACAGATAAGCTCTTCTTTGCGCCTGTGCGCCTGTGCGCGTTTGCGGGAGTCGTTTGTGTTGTAAAGTTGTAAGAGAATCTATGTCCGCCGAATTTGCTATCTCGAATGAAGAGACGCTGGTGATTGAGACGCCTGAGCGCGTGCCTCTGCATTTCGCGCTGGCCTCGATTGGCAATCGTTTTCTGGCCTGCGCCGTAGACCACGCGATTCAAATCATCCTGCTCTTCTTAATCTATCTCATCTTCACAATCATCACGGAGTACTCAATCTTCTTCGGCGGCGGGCTGACAGAGGCTCCGAAATGGTTGATAGCCATTCTCATCATCTTTGTCTTCCTGCTGATGTCCGGCTACTTCGTTTTTTTCGAGTGGCTGTGGAACGGGCAGACGCCGGGCAAGCGTTGGCTCAAGCTGCGCGTGATACGCGAGGACGGGCGGCCCGTCACTTTCTGGGAAGCGGCTGTGCGCAATCTGCTGCGCATCTTCGACATGATGCCGACGCCTTTTTATTCCGTCGGCCTCATCTCTGTTTTCATCAGCGAGAAAGACCAGCGCGCGGGCGACATGATTGCCGGAACGGTCGTCGTACGCGAGCGCGAGGCGGAGGCCCCGACCTTCGAGCAGGTCTTTGCCGCGCCCGTCAGCGACACGGCCTATCGCCGCTCGTTCAAGCCGCCGCCCTTCACCGCAGACCTTAGCTCTTTGACAGAGACAGAGATTGAAGTGGTCGAGACATTCCTGCGCCGCCGCTGGGATTTGCCTGACGTGCAGAGGCAATGGATGGCCTGGCGCGTCTCGCTCCCGCTCATGTATCGCCTGCGCCCGAATTATGAGTTGGCAAACTTTACGTACGAGGGATTTTTAGAAGAGCTATTGCATCGCTATCGCGCGCAGCACCGGTTTATAGATTAGAAATCTTTACCGCAAAGGATAAAGAGGATTTCAAATCTGAGTTTTCAGATTTGAAATCCTCTTTGCCCGCCCGTGTCCCGTGCGATGAATCTACTTCTTCTTCCACTCGACCGGGAAAATCTCGCCCGCTTTTTCCGGCGAGATTTCGACGCCGAGGAGGGCTGCGGCGCGTGTCATGACGGGGTCGTGCCTGTGAGCCATGTCTGCGCCGTTCGGGAGCAAGACTTCGTCTGGGATGACGCCGACATGCTCTATGCTCTTGCCGTCTTTCATGATGACATCCGCGTTGGTCACGCTGACGCCGTAGAAAGCCATAATATCCACGCCAGAGGTGTGAGAGTATGAAAGGCTCTGCATCACTGCGCCAGCGGAACGGTCTCCGAGGACGATGCCGCGTTTTTCGAGTTGGACGACGCGCGCGAAGATTTCGGCGGCTGAGCCGGAGCCGCTGTCTATGAGCACGACCAGCTTGCCTTTGAAGACTTTGCCGCCGCGAGTTTTGCCGACCTGCGGTTCCATCTTTTTCCGGCCCTTCAAATCAGCAATCTTCGTGTCCTGCTCAAAGAAGTTGCCGACGAGACGTTCGAGCGCGACCACGTAGCCGCCGCCGTTGCCGCGCAAATCTATAATCAGCCCCTTGTACTTTCTGAGGTCGTCCATGACATCGTCCATCTCTGAAGGAGTCTGGATAAAGGTCGGCATCTTCCAGACGGCAAGCTCTTCGCCCATCTTGAAGAAACGATTGCGTTCGAGACGGCTCGCGTTTTCCGCGTCCCGCACATCAATCGTCAGCATGTCTCCATAATCTTTAATCCGCTTGCCCTTGTCCACCTTCGCCATCGCCAGAATCTCGCGCTCTTTGCCCTGCGGGTCTTTGACGATGAGCTTGATGCCAGCTTTCGGTCGCAATGCGTAATAGTAGTATTGAATTTTCCAGAGCTCTTCGCGGTTGGGCGTGAATCCGTCAATCGAGAGAATCTCGTCTCCCGGCTTGAGTCCTTTGGCGTCGGCATCGCTTCCGGGCTTGACCGCCGTGACAAAGACTTTGTCTCCGATGGCATGCATCTGCCAGCCGTACTCAACATCAGCTGCGCGTCCCGGCGGCAGAAAGAAGAGGTGCGAATCGTTAAAGTCGAGCAGGCTCTGCGCGATGATGCCGAAAGCCTGCCCGATGGACGTAGCCTTTTTAATCTTCTCGTCGGCCTGCTTGAAATGCTCATCCAGATTGATGCCGTGATAGGTTGCGTCGTAATAGTTATTTTTAACGTCGCTCTTAATCGCTTCGAGCATCAGGCGCGAGC
>Ga0209574_10000311_pt1 | contig 12602 bp, 11 predicted proteins | sample AgamicMgMarz_FD_187168 | JGI IMG/M metagenome (GOLD analysis project Ga0209574, IMG submission 187168) | Agave microbial communities from Guanajuato, Mexico - Mg.Ma.rz (SPAdes) (version 2) | ecosystem: Host-associated > Plants > Phyllosphere > Phylloplane/Leaf | place: Guanajuato, Mexico... | reverse complement strand
GCAAAAAAAGTTGCCCGTTTCAAAGCTGGTAAGGAATTGTCTGGTAAACTGTAACCGATAATCAGGCAAGCTCTGAGTTATCGAAACACCATTACATTATTAAAAAGCTCCAACTCGAACGAGACGGGGCTTTTTAATTAATAGCATAGAAGACCGCAATTAGTATAAGAAACCTAACTTTACATTATTCAATACTTAAAATAAAATTTATGGGAAGAGGTGATAAGAAAACAGCAAAAGGAGTACAAAAGTGCATCCTACAAGATTATATTTTTTAAAACTATCGTTTATTCCTCCTGGGCGATAAAATCCACATTTACCGCATCTTCAATCAAATTAATAATTTGCGAAGGCTGGCTGAATGAAAAACGCTTCGAGACAACTGAGATGATGTAAGTTTCGCCGGCTTCGACCTCGTCAAATTGATAATAGCCGAAGGTGCTTGAGCGCGCGGTTCGCGTATTTCCGTTTGAATCGGTTAAAGTAACGATCACGTTGGTGATTCCGTTGCCCTTTGCGGTTAAAATTCTGCCCGAAACCAGAACTCCTGCGGCAGTCGGCGCGACTTGCGCTTCAAAAGCCCCGATATCAACATTTGCCACGCCGAATTGCCGCGGAAACCCCGTGCCGCGCTGGTCTGTCGTTAAAGACGCAAACATCGCCGGAGAACACGAATTATTCAGAACGCAATTAATCCCGTGATTGATGGCGGGTGAGTTGGACTGTAAAGCATAGGTCGGCGTTGTGCCGCCGTAATTCCCGAGCGGCGCAAGCAGCGGATCGATCGGGCTCGCACCGGTGCCGACATAATCGGCGTTGACGTTGGGCGTCCCTGCCGTCGCAAAGTTCGGTCCCGCGCTCGTATTTCTGCCGATGAGGTTGCCGCCGTTGGTGTTGATCGCGGCGCTGCTGTTTCTGGAAAGGTCGTAGCCGCCGTTTCCGGCAACTATCGTATTCCCCAGAGTCAGCGTCCCGCTGTCTTTGTAAAGACCGCCGCCCGGATTGTTGACGAGCGTCGAGTTACGGATGATAACCTGATTCCCGAAGCTGTAGAAAAGACCTAAAGAACCGCTGTTTCCGCTGAAGGTCGAGTTGGTAATTTCAAGCGAGCCGCTGATGAAATAAATAACGGTCGCTTGAGTTGCGGAATTATTCGTAAAAGTCGAATTTGAAATTCGGCACGCGCCGCCGGCGAACAGTAAAACGCCGGCGAGCGCAGAGGCACTGTTATTGCGGAAAACCATTCTGTCAAAAGTTGCCGTCGTCAGGTTGCCGTTGATTTGGATTGCGCCGCCTTGATTAGTATTATTCGCGCCGCTGCCGTTGCCGTTTGCCAGCGTCAGACCGCTGAAATTGATATTCAGCGTGCTGCCGCCGAAATAGGAAAAAAGCCGCGTCGTGCCGCCGCCTGAAATTGTCAGTTTGTCCGCCCCCAACCCGGCGACCGTGACATTTCTGACCAGCAGAATTTCGCTTGTGAGCGTAATCGTCGCGTTCGTCAGGCTCACGTCAAAATTGATCGTATCGCCCGCTGCCGCGCTCCCGATCGCGCCGCGCAAACTGCAGTCGTTCGCTGCCGCCGTGCAAGCCGTCTGCGCACCGTTATCCGAAGTATTGTCAACCGTTCGCGTCGCCGCCGAACCGGTCATTCCGCCGAACAACAAAACTCCGAAACACAAAACCAATGCCGAAATAATCCTTTTCATAATTTCTCCAAACCGTATAATTTTTATTAATCAATCCGATTCGCGATAATTGCGCGTAATTCCAAAAGATTTTCTTTTATGACGAAACCGCAGGCGCCCGCTTTTCGCGCCGCTTCGCGCGTCGCCGCGTCGCCGTATTTGGTGACAATGACGATTTTTGCGTCTAAAAAAGACGCGCAGATTTCCCGGGTTGCCGTCAAACCGTCTTTTTCGCGCATTTCAATATCCATCAAAACCCAATCGGGCTGATGTTCTTCATACGCCGACAAAGCCGCTGCGCCGTCTGCGCATTCGTTTATCTCGCGGGCAAATTCGCGTACCGCGTAACGAATCGTCCGGCGCATCACGGCATTGTCGTCAACAATCAAAAAAGACATTAGTTTATTCAAAAGATTTCGGGATTCTTTGAGCCGTCAAAATTAAATTAACAGACACGCGAAATCCGGACATCGGTGATAATGCCTAATTTCATATAGGTAATTTTGCCTATTTTGCGGTTAGATTTGCGTTTTGTTGGTTAAAGCAAAAGTGAGCAGGGCGTTTTTGCCTTTTAAGTCGAGCTTGGCGGAGATATTTGCGCGGTGATGGTCAACCGTGCGCGGGCTGATGAAAAGTTCGGCGGCGATCTCTTTGGTCGTTTTGCTTTCGGCGATCAAACGCAAAACACGGCGCTCGGAAACGGTTAACAGTTCCAGCGGCGAGCCTTGTCCGTTTCGCCGGTTCAATAAAAATTCCGACAAGACGGTGCTGAAAAACCGTCTGCCTTTCGCGACTTCCTTGATGCAGGTGACGATGTCGGTCGCCGCGCTGTCCTTGATGACAAAACCCCGCACGTCAGCGTCAATCGCGGCGTTAAAAAGCGCTTCGTCTTTGTGCATCGTCAGAAAGATCGGCAGGGTCGGAAGATTTTTTTCCTGCATTGTCCGCGCCACCGTTAAACCGTCAACATCCGGCATATCCGCGTCAAGCACGGCGATTTGCGGTTCGAGCCGCTGGATTTCCGCAAGCGCGATTTCGCCGTTGTCGGCTTCGCTGACGATTTTCAGCGCGCCGTCGCTTTCGATCACCGCCCGCAAACCGCGCCGGAAGATCGGATGGTCGTCGGCGATTAGAACACTTATTTCTTCATTCATTTTTCCCAATTTTTACAATGACCTTTGTCCCTTTTTCGATTTCGGATTCGATCCTGTATTCACCTTTCAAAATTTTCACACGCTCGGCAATTCCGTTCAAACCGAGACCGCTTTTTGAAGAATTTTTCGCCGTTTCAAAATCGAAACCCTGCCCGTCGTCGCGGCAGATAAATTCGATCAGATCATCTTTTAATTTCACCGAAAGCCAGACGTTCGCGGCGCTGCTGTGTTTAATGACATTATTCAAACATTCCTGAACGATCCGGTAAAAAACGATTTCGTCCGTTTTCGACAAAAATCCGTCGATTTGTTCGATCTCATAAAAAATCTCAATCGCCGCCGATTTTTTGAGATTTTTGAGCATATATTCGAGCGTGTTCGTTAATCCCAATCGTTCGAGCTGATAAGGTCTGAGATTATGCGCGATCTCGCGTACTTCCTTGATCGCCAGCGAAGAAGTTTCCGAAACTTCGGTCAGATATTCGCGCGCCGAATCTTTTTCCGAAAGCGAATTCAACCCGAACAGCGCCCAATTTTTTATCGCCAAAAGATACTGCCCCAAAGAATCGTGCATTTCCGACGCGATCCGTTTGCGTTCGCTTTCCTGTGATTCGAGCAATTTGCGCGAAAATTCCTGCTGCATGAGCTGACGGCGTTTCAATTTGCGTTCGCGCAATTTGAAAATCAAAATTATTATCAAGATAACCAGCAAAGTCGCGAGCGCAATGAACCAGCTTTTTTCCCAGAACGGCGCATTTACAAAAATCTTCAGTTTCGCGCCTTCTTCGTTCCAAACGCCGTCCGAATTTGCCGCGATCACGTGAAATACGTATTCACCCGCCGGAAGCGACGGAAAATAAACTTCGCGGATATTACGAACATCCGTCCAATTTTCGCCGAGACCTTCGATGCGATAGCGAAATTTGACCTGTTCGGGCTTGATAAAACTGATTCCCGTGTAGCGGATCTCCAGATTATTTTCGTTCGCCTGAAGCCGGATTCCGTCTCGAAAGTCGGTTGCCGTGCGGTCGATCAAGACATTCTCGATCTGCACCGGCGGCGGATTCGGGTTAAACGGAACTTCATCGGGATTGACGATCGACACGCCGTCCTGCGTCGGAAACCAAAGCCGTCCGTCCGCAGTTTTCAGTCCCGCGGGCTGGCGTCCGCCGTTGGCTTCGGTATTGCGCATTCCGTCCGGTTTTCCGTAGGCGATCGAATTAACTTTCGAGATTTTCCCGTCGGCAAAATCGTCTAATTCGCGGCGACTTACGCGGTAAATTCCCCTGTTGCAGCTGATCCAAAAGTTGTTTTTCCCGTCTTCGAGAATCTGAAAAACGCCGTTGTTGAAAAGTCCGTTTTCAACCGTGTAATTGATAAACTTGCCGTCCGCCAAACGCGACAAACCGCTGTCGTAAGTGCCGATCCAAAGCACGCCTTTTTCATCTTCATAGATCGAACGAACGCGATTGCCCGCCAAACCGTTTTCGGTCGTAAACAATGTAAACTTTTCGTTTTCAAATTTAACCAGCCCGCCGTAAGTTCCAAACCAAAGCGTGCCGCTCCGGTCTTCGTGAATCACCTTGATATCGTCGCTCGGCAAACCTGTCGCAGTTGTGTATCTGGCAATAACCTGATCGTCGCGGAATTTGAACAAACCTTTTTCCGAAGCGACCCAGATATTTCCTGCGCGGTCGTTTTTAACCGCCCAGACGGTTTTTTGAAGAAGCTCTTGAATTTGCCGGAGCTTTCCGTTTTCCAAAAGATGCAGATCGCCGACCGCGCCGATCCAGAGCCGCTGTTTTTCATCTTCGAACAGGGCGGTCACGGAAATTTTATCGCCGAGTTTGTTCTTAATGTTCAAATCGTTGAATTTTCCGTTTCGATAAACGTTTAACCCCAGCGTCGTGCCGATATAAATGTCGCCGTTTTTTGTTTGTAAAAGCGGGTAAACCTCATTGCGCGGTAATTCGTTATTTGTTGAATATGAAGTAATAAACTGTTTGCGGAGATGATTTAATCCCTTATCGGTCGAAACCCAGATCGAGCCTTCGCGGTCTTTGAAAATTTCCTTGATCTGTAAATTCGAAAGTCCGGCTTCCTCGCCCCAATTTGAAAATTTTCCTTGAAAATAACGAACCAATCCGAGTTCTTTAGTATTTCCCCAACCCGAAGCGAACCAGATTCCGCCGTCATTATCTTCGACGGCAGGTCTCAGCAGAGTTCGCGGCGGAACGCCGTCCTTTTCGGTTAATTTATTGAAAATTCCATTCTTTAAAACATAAATTCCCGATAAATCGCCAAACCATAGATTGTCTTTGCTGTCTTCGAAAGGTTTGATGCCCGACAGCGTTTCGCTCGGGTGATCGATCTTTATCGCGTAATCGACGGCTCGTTTGTCGGGCGTAATTTGGTGAATCGAATTGTCTTTGTAAAACCAGAGATTTCCTTTCGGGCTTAGAAAACTAAAGTTATTAGCGGGAGCCTCAGATTCTTCAGCCGGAATAATTTTCCCGTCCCGAATGTAACAATTTCCGGCGGCGGTACCGACGACAAATTCGCCCTTTGTGTCGCGGCGAAAAAAATGAATGACATTTGAAGGCAATCCGTCGGCGGTCGTCAAAGTCTTGAAATTACCGTTTTGGTAAATCGTCAGACCGCTGTCCTCGGTTCCGGCAAACAAAGTTCCGTCCGGCTCGGCGTGCAGAGTTGAAAACCGGTTTCCGGCAATTCCTTTCGTATTGTTTTTATCGAAAACCGTGAATTTTACGCCGTCAAATCGGACAAGCCCGTCAAAAGTCGTGAACCACAGATAGCCGTCAGGCGTTTGCGTGATGCTCCGCACACCGTTTTGCGGCAAACCGTTGTCGGTCGTGAAAGAATCGAACCGGTATTGCGCCGGAAGGTTTTGGGTAAAAACCATGATTAGAAATGTAAAAAAGTGAAAAAACGAAAAAACGAAAAAGTGCGAAGGCTCCGAAAAGCATGTTTTTACTTTGTCTTTTCTCTGGTTATCGTCTTCTTTTTCGCAGGGCATTACATATTTTTTACACAAAATCGAACAACTTAATCAACATTCGCCGGTTGATTTCAAATGATTAAAGCAAAATCGCCGGTAAAATTCCGGAATTATTTCCTTGATTATCCGCGGCGCATTCAATTTTGCACGACTACTTAGCTTAATACAGGTGCTGAGATATTTGTTAACCATTGGAAATTGAATCGTTGAAACTCGGTTTGAGATAAATTCAGTAAAACCAAGTATTTCCCTCCGGTCGAAACCATATATGGCTACCGGAAACCATATATGGTAGCCAACGTCTTAAATTCAACAACACCTCAACTCTTCGCATTTCTTTCCAAATATTCTTTATCCTTAATTATTTCAACAAATATCGCTTTTTGCCCGCACAATTTTTAAGATGGAATCACATTTGCATTTCAATAATCCCGATGAGCATTAAAATTACACAAATCTTCGATGAGCGCCGCGACCGGACGGTTCTGCGCGTTGAAGGGAAACTTTATCCGATTGATGCCGAAATTCTGGAGCGGACGCTGTTGGAATTACGAAAAGAGGGTCTTAATCAAGTTGAAATAAACCTGGCGGGCGTTTCTTTTCTCGACAATGAAAGTGCGGCAGTATTGCGGAGACTGCGACGGCTTGGAGCCGTCTTAACGGACATCAATTTCTTTGTTGAAAAAGTTATCGAACAGACCGAATCGTCTTTTGCGGACGAGGAAAATAATCAATGAATAAAATACGACCAAACCTAATCGCCGATGACACGGTAAAATTTACCGAATACCGGAATTCGACCGAGGTATTTGAGCTGATAGTTGCTTTTGAAAATTGCACTCTGCCGCTGAGCGACAAACGGATTTATTGGTTTGCGACGCTTAACGCCCCGGAAGGAAAGATGATCGATTTCGCGGAGCGGCAGAAGTTTTTACTTGCAGAATATAAGGATTGGCTGTGGGAAGTGCCGCAAATCCTTGCCGCGACGCCGTCCGGGAAAATCCTGCAAAACGATTTGGTTGACCGCGTACCGATAAAACAATGGAGCAGAGGCGCAGTCACGCTGCTCGGCGACGCGGCGCATCCGACCACGCCGGATTTCGGTCAGGGCGCATGTATGGCAATCGAAGACGCGATGATCCTGACTCGTAATTTAGTCGGGCACACGAATTTGCCGGATGCTTTGCAAAGTTACGAACAGGCGCGCTATGAACGCACGGCGACCATCGTTAAACAGTCCTGGACTTTGGGGACACTGGCGACATGGAAAAATCCGTTTGCCGTCCGTTTGCGCGAATTGATTTTTCGGGCAACACCCGAATCTTTCGCGCGGCAGGCGATTCGCAAACAGGCTGGCTTTGACGCGGGCAATTTGTCGTAAGAAAATCCTTGGTTCCGGCGGCGAAACATAATTTAAATCAAATTTTACAGGTCAATTAAACTATGCGAAGAATACATTTTATCGAGATCGAAGACGAGCCGTGGTGTCCTGCTTCCATTCGTGACGGCGCGACGGATTATTTACAGTTTGTGATCGAAAAGGCAAATCCTTATCAAGTCATTGTCGAAAAGCTGCAGAACGCGCTCGATTTAATGGATCGAACGGAAATCGTCGATTTATGTTCGGGCGGCGGCGGACCGTGGAAGAATCTGGTTCCGGCTTTAGCATCTGAAAATTCAAATATAAAAGTTTGTCTGACCGACAAATATCCGAATTTAGATTCTTTCGAGAAATTGCAGGGCAATTTTCCGGATAACTTGAAATTTTCAAAAGACTCGGTTGACGCCGCACAGGTTCCCAAAGAACTTAAAGGCTTTCGGACGCTTTTTACTTCTTTTCACCACTTCCGCCCGCCGCAGGCAAGACGGATCTTGGCGGATGCGGTCGAAAGCGGCGAAGGAATTGCGATTTTTGAATTTACCCGGCGCAAGTTTGCGGCGATTCTGACAATGCTGTTGACGCCGCTATTCGTTCTGTTGGTGACGCCTTTTATCCGTCCATTGAAGTTTTCGCGCTTTTTTTGGACTTATTTAATCCCGGCAATTCCCCTGCTGGTCGGCTTTGACGGCGTGGTTTCGTGCCTGCGAACTTATACGCCTGCCGAATTGGGGGAATTTACCAAAGAAATGTCTGAAAATTATCAATGGGAAATCGGAGAAATTCCCGTCAAAGGCAGCATCGTTCCGGTAACGTATCTGATCGGTTGTCTGATTAAAAAATAGGAGAAATCGGTCGAAAACATTTTTCGTGATGCCCTTAAAGCAAAAATCAGGATTTAGATTAAGAAGAGAGGAAAATATGTCATCGAAAGTAGAAACTTTTACGCCGCCGAACACACCTAGACCGGTCGGACCATATAGTCATATCGCAAAGGTCGGTCAGTTCATCAGTATCAGCGCCACGGCGGGAGTCGATCCGCTGACCGGACAGCTTGCGGGAACGGATGTTTATTCGCAGACAAAGCAGATTTTCGAATCGTTTAAAGTGATGCTTGAGTCCGTTGGTGCCGATTTAAATCAAGTTCTTCACATAAATGTTTTTCTCAAAGATATCCGAGATTTCGCGGAAATGAACCGGGCTTATATTGAAAAGATGAGCGCACATCTGCCGGCACGAACGGTTATCGAAGTCACCGACCTTCCCAAAACAGGCGCCGTGCTGACAATGAATCTAACAGCCGTGGCAAGAGAATAAAAATTTTAATAAGTAAATTTTAGACGACGGCTTTAAATATGCCCGGAGCGGCAGTAACAGCAAACTCATAATTTTTAAAGTACTGCCGTTTAATATTATGAGTTTCTCTGCGGGTAATTCCACAATCACGCTCAGACTCCGAGTATCGTTAGGCGAGTGTCTCTTTCGCTTGCTCTCGTTTTCTTTAGGAAGTCTAACTACATTGATTACTGTATTTCTGAAGGAAGTAACCCACAATTCCTTCACGTTGAAACCTTCGATTTCCGTCAACTTTGCCGTGACATACCCGGACTTGGTTTCTATTTATCAAACATTTTTTGTGAATAAAACCAGAATTATTTTTTTCTTGACATTATAAAATTCGAGTATATAATGTTTAGCACTAAAGTTGAAATTTCGCGTCTTTTGTGATTTTAGGGTTTTATTGATCCTAAAGACCTTGGTTTAATTCCTTTCTATTTTAACCCAGCGTCCCCCAAGGTAATCCACTAAAGACGAAATAGGACTCTGTTTTACTAATCTGACAAAGCATCATACGTTTTTATTTTTTATAAAGAGAGGGCGATATGATTAAAATTAAAGACCCGAGATCTTTTGCCGTTATTGAGCCGCGTATAACTTATATTGCGAAGGAACTTGAGCGACTTCTTTCATTAGTCGAGCTTGAAAAGGACGGTGTCCCGGTTCAAGTAAATGGCTTTCGTTTACGCGACTTGTCGCCCTGGCAAGGGTATGTCACAAATACTGCGATGAACGCCTTGACCCCGATTTCCGGCGTTTGTAACAGCAAATGCTCTTTCTGCTACGAAGAAGGCATACCTTATCCCCGAGAGAGATCGTTGATGTCTGTAGAGGAAGTCGCCACTCGTCTGAAATACTATTCGTCTGAAAGCGGCAAATGCCTTTTTCCATCAAATCGACCGCACATGGAAACGTTTATACATCCTAAGGCGATCGAAATTATAGAACAGGCACGTCGCCACGAGCCGGGAAAACTCTTTTGGATTACTTCGAATGGCTCGCATTTCACAGAAGAAAATATTCAGCGCCTGGCACAACTTAAGCCTTTGATCTTCAAACTGTCATTAAATGTTGCAGACCCTGAACTCAACAAGGAGTTGATGAAAACAGGAAAACGGACGGAAATAGCGATCTCAGCGCCTCAGATACTTCAAAAATATCGTATTCCTTTCATGGGCAGCATTGTTGCCTGGCCGACGATACCGCTGGAAGCGATTGAGGAGACGGTTCGTTATCTTGAAAGCTGTCAAGCCTACGCGGTTCGTATTCGATTACCCCTAACACATAAGCATCTTAAGAATCAGACGGACTTTGACTTCAACCTGCATTGGGAAAGAGTAGCTCTTTTTGCACAACAGCTACGTTCGAATTGTTCGGTACCATTATTTGTAGAACCGCCGGTCTACTCGGTGAATCCGATCGTCCCGGAAATCGACGGAGTGGTGCAAAATTCTCCTGCATTTCGTGCGGGTGTACGTTGCGGCGACATCGTGCAATCGATAAACGGGCAAAGGATTCAAACGCGAATTGAGTCGGAAGCCGCGCTTGACCGGTGCCACATGGCAGGAGAAAAAGTCGATTTAGTCGTTGAACGTTCGGGAGAACGCTTACAATTTCTTCTAGAAGACCTTCCTAATACGGTTGATACCTATCCGTACAATTCGGACTATTTCTATCGAGGCGAGAATTACGGCATATTTCATGTTGAGGATTTTCACCTAAAAGATATTAAAGAAATGTTTGACATAATCGAACAGTACGAGGCAGAAAACGTTTTGCTCTTCAGTTCGAGTATAGTGGCGCCCATTTTTGAGACTATCGTTAACATCATTCCTGATTTTTCCACATGTCTGGAGCGAATCAATCTTTATATCGAGACCGTCAAGAATAATTCGCTCGGAGGAAATTACGATGTCATGGATAGTCGCTTCGTGGAAGACTATGCGGGCGTTATTCGCAAACGGTTGAAACAAGGAGCAAAAATTGACCTGATCCTGATACCCGACGCTTTCGGAAGTCCGTGGGGAATGGATCTTGAAGGCAATTCGCACGCTCAGTTGGAAATGGAATTTGGCATTCCGGTCAAATTGATTAGCTGGTTTCTGGTTTACGGTCGAGAGGTGTAGATAATGGACGCACAAACAGTTTCTGACAAACCACAATTAAGAGAGCCATCGCGATCAAGAGTTCCCAGCGAAACGGTTGTTCAACCCGGACGGCTTTTACATCCTTTGGTCGAATATATTTCAAACCGGTTAAAAATGCTGTCTGAGATCGTAGAGCTGGAGTGTGACGGCGTGCCGGTTGAGTTTGATAGTTTTCGCTTGCGGAATCTGTCGCAGTGGACAATTTCCCAAGATAGAACGCTTCTGGGCAATTTCGGTTCTCTTTCCGGTTATTGTAACGTGCGCTGCAACTTCTGCTACGAGGTCGGGAATCCGTTGCCATACGACCTCACAATGCTCAGCGTGTCGGAAGCTCAAACAAGGGCTAAATATTACGAAGCCGAAACCGGACGCGGGTTGCTTCAGTTCTCTGAACGTTTAGACCTGGAGGTGTTCACAAACCCATGGTTGATCGATATTCTCAGAATTTTCCGAGAAAGAAATCCTGACCATATTATTAGTCTGACCACGAATGGAGCGCGGCTTGACGATAGTGTATTGGAGGCTTTGGTGAGTTTGTCTCCGATTCATTTGATTATTTCTCTTAATAATTCAAATCCGGAAGCACGTGCTTCCATCATGCATGATCCGCGCTCACGCGTTGCCGTGGAGGCGGTAAAAAAACTTCATGGACTAGGTATTCCTTACACGGGCGGGATTGTCGCCTGGCCCGATTTGCCGAATAATGAGCTCGTCGAAACCATACGATTCTTCGACGAACATCAAGCCAGAACCATTCGAATTTCATTACCCAGCTATTCCGGCTATTTCAGCAGCGGCAAGACTCTTTTCGACACGGAAAAAGAGTGGGAAAGAATTTTTTCCATTGTTGAAAACGAAGCGTCGAAAATAAGCACACCGATCTCAGCGGTTCCATATTTATTCCGCGGACTTCCGATCGTTCCGCGCGTTTCGGGAGTAATCCGTAATTCGCCTGCCTTTTACTCCGGTATCAAACGCGATGATATTGTGCTTAGTGTTCAAGGGCATCAGGTTCACTCCCGGATGGAATGCAAGCAGTTGATCAATGAGCAAATTCAAATGCAAAAAGGAGTTGTCAACCTTGAAATCGAGCGAAACGGGGAAATTCTGGAATTCGTTCTCGATGACAGAAGCGGACGGGATAGTGATTTTTATCCTTACAAACCCAAAGGTTATAAAAGTCCTTACGAATTGGGAGATGCTTTTAACTCATTACTCGGATTGTTTATGAACGACGACATTGACCCTTCCGATCTTCTGACTGTTGTTGAACTAGCCCGTAAACATAGTGCCAAAACAGTCGTCATTCTCACTTCGGAGTTGGTTGAATCGATAGTCTGTACATATTTGGAGCAGAATCCGATGTTGCTTGAATGCACCAAAGATTTGGAAGTCATTGTTGTGAGTCCGAAACATAATTTTTGGGGAGGGAACATTATGGTTGGCGATCTTTATCTCTGCGAAGATTATATTGCTTGTCTCAAACGTCTTACCAAAAAACTTGGGAGAACGCCGGATCTCGCGGTCATTCCTTCGACATTCAGTCCTAATAACTGGACTGATCTCGCCGGAGTTCCTTATACGGAAGTCCAATTACAGACGGGTATTGCCGTAGAACTAGTTCCCTGCAGGCAGATAGTGGTTTAGAAAGGGGCATCGCATATGGTTAAAGAGTTGACTATCATAAATCAGTCTGAAAAATGGGTTGGCTTTATAGAAGCGCCCGGATTGTTACTGCTTCGCCTGATGAGCAGATGCAACGAGAGATGTCTTTTCTGCATGGTGGAAGACGAGATTCAGAAATCGGATGATGTTGAATATCAGGCGGCGGTCGATCGCATTATGGCACAGCCTCCCGATACGAAAATTGAGTTCTTCGGA
>Ga0209574_10000310_pt1 | contig 12614 bp, 8 predicted proteins | sample AgamicMgMarz_FD_187168 | JGI IMG/M metagenome (GOLD analysis project Ga0209574, IMG submission 187168) | Agave microbial communities from Guanajuato, Mexico - Mg.Ma.rz (SPAdes) (version 2) | ecosystem: Host-associated > Plants > Phyllosphere > Phylloplane/Leaf | place: Guanajuato, Mexico... | reverse complement strand
TCTTGTGGGCCAATTTCGCTTGCTCTGCACGCGCGCCAGGTGGCTCGTTTGCAGGCTCTCCGCTTGCAGAGGTTTTATGAGCACGTTGCCTGCGACCACCGCGTCCTGAATCGCGTAGTTGATGCCGACGCCGCCAACGGGCGTCATGACATGCGCCGCGTCGCCTATGAGCAGCAGTCCCTGTTGATACCACTTTTCGAGCCTGCTCGATTCGACAGAGAGCATGGCGACCTGTTTCCAATCCTCCAGATGCTCCACGCGGTCGTTGAGGGCCGGGTCTGTCTCGACGATAAGATGTCTGAGGTGGCTCAAGCCCGCTTCGCGCAGGGCGTGATAGCTGCCTTTGAGAATGACAAAGGCCACCTGCCATTCTTCTAAGCGGTCGAGCATGACGAGTATGTGACCGTTGCGTATGCGCCCCGCGAGGCCCTGCGGGTCGCCCTCTTTGCGCGGCAAGCGAAACCACAACACATCCATCGGCGGCGAAGTTTTGATAGGCGACATCTCCGCGAGTCGTCGCATGCGCGATGAGCGGCCATCCGCGCCGACAGTCAAAGTCGCGCGCACCTCATGCCACTCGTCGTCCTCACGCTCCTTGTAACGCACGCCGCGCACAACTCCATCCGCGCGTATCAACTCCTGCACATTCGCGCCCATGACGAGCCGGAAAGAGGGAAAGCGTTTCGCCTCTTCCGTCATGAAGTTCAGGAAGTCCACCTGCGGCAGCATCATGATGTAAGGATATTTTGTCTTGAGAAAGCCGAGGTCAATCGTCACGCCTTCATCATCTCCGACCTGTAGGTTGAAGCTGCGTATCTTTGTATGACGCAATTCATGCAGCCGCGCCGCGAGGCCAAGCTGCTCCATGATTTCGAGCACGGACGGGTGAATCGTATCGCCGCGAAAATCTCTGTCAAAGTCTGTGTGAAGCTCAAGCAGTGTGACGCCAATGCCTTTGCGCGCGAGCAGGTATGCGAGGACGACTCCGGCTGGCCCGCCGCCGACGATGCAACAGGTTGTCTGCTGAACATCGGAAATCTCATGTGGCTCTTTCTCTGTCTGCGGAGCCGGGCGCGTCTCAAGAGCCATCGGGGAAACTCCTTTTGGGAATCCGGGTTGATGAAGACACAGCTGTTGCTATCTGCGAGGCGACGCGGGCATTGTTTTCAAGCAGCGAGATGTTGGCGCGCAAGGTCGCGCCGTCGCTCCGCTCTGCCATGCGCGAGAGCAGGAAGGGCGTCAGGTCGCGCCCGGAAATGTTTTGGCCCACGGCTTCCTGCAAAGCTTCATCAAGAGTCTGCTGTAAGAGTCTTTGAGGAACTTCTGCTTCCTCAGGCACAGGCACGTTGACGAGGATTGCGCCTTCCATTGCTAAGGCTCGATGGGCCAGAGCGAGTTGCGCTATTTCATCCGGCGCGTCGGCGCGCATGTCCACGGGCAGCCCGCTCCTGCGCGAATAGAAGGCCGGCAACTCCTCGCAGCTGTAGCCGACGACAGTGACGCCATTTGTTTCGAGCCATTCGCGCGTCGCCGGAAGGTCTAACACAATCTTTGCGCCGGAGCAGACGACAATCATCGGCGTGCGCGCAAGCTCCGGCAAATCCGCGGACACATCCGGCAGCGAGCCGCGATGCACGCCGCCGATGCCGCCCGTCGCAAAGACCTTGATACCGGCCCTGTGCGCAATCCACATCGTCGTCGCAACGGTCGTCGCGCCGTCCCAATGCCGCGCGACTGCGATAGATAAGTCGCGTCGGCTGAGTTTATGAATTCCATCCATCTCCGCCAGATATTGAAGCTGCTTTGAGTCAAGACCGACGCAAAGCTTGCCTCGCATGACGGCGATGGTCGCGGGCGTCGCTCCCGTTTCTCTGACAATCTCTTCGAGACGCCGCGCGGTCGCAAGATTCTGCGGGCGCGGCAAGCCGTGCGCGATGACTGTGGATTCCAGGGCCACCACCGCACGCTGCTCGTCAAGCGCCGTTTTGACCTCTTCGCTCAAATTAAAAAGATTTGAATCGGGCATAAAGGCAGCGCCAAGTGATGAGTGATAAGTGAGAAGTTAAAGGGCAAGCAATCTTAGCTTGTCACTTATCGCTTGTCACTTGTTACCGTTCTTCTCATTTTCGTCAGGAGCTTTTTCGCCGCGCTCTTTAGCGTCGGGCGCGCCAGCCTCTGCGGCGGCGTTCTCGATTTCGGAATTAATCTCTCCGCCGATGAGAATCGCCGCGCCCGTCAGGTAGAACCAGAGCATCATGATGATGACCGCGCCGAGCCCGCCGTATGTCGCGCTGTAGGAGTCGAAGTAGTTCAGGTAAGCGCGAAAGCCGAAGGAGACGAGCAGCCACAAGATGATGCCGATAAATGAGCCGGGCGTGACCCACTTCCAATCCTGGTCGTGCAGGTCTGGCGCGAAGTAGTAAATCAGGCTAAAGGCAAAGAGTATGAAGGCGAGCACAATGGGCCACTGCAAAATTTTCCAGACGGTGGTGAAGACCTGTCCGAGCCCAAAGCTGGCAGCAACCTTTTCCGCAATCTCGCCGCCGTAGAGCAGCAAAGCCAGCGCGGAGATAATCAGGACGGCAAGCGCAATCGTCAGGATGATGGAGACTAGTCGCGCCTTCCACCAGGAACGCGTCTCCTTGACGTTATAGGCCACGTTGAGCGATTCGCTGATGGCTCCCATCCCGTTTGAAGCGGCCCACAAGGTTGCCAGCACGCCAAACGAGAGCTTGCCGCCGCTCGCGGATTTGCTTATCTCGTCAACGGTCGTGTGTACGAGTTCCGTCGCAGAGGCAGGCATCACCGCGCCGAGGTATGTGAGCAGGTTGTTGCGTAGCTCCGTGCCTGCGTCCGCGAAATAACCGAGCACGGTGGTCAGGAAAAGCAGGAGCGGAAAGAGGGCCAGCAAAAAATAGTAAGACAACTGTGCCGCGCGTCCGAAGATTTCGTCCTCATTCATCTCAGACCAGACGCGCTTTGCAAGCTCCTTCCACGTGAGCCCGCCCAGTCCCCACATCTTAACCATTGGTGAAGCCTCCTGACCGATTATGCAACACTCAAGCAGAGCAGCCAAGATATAAGCAACTGCCAAGCCACGAAGGGGTTGAGATTTGAAATCTGAGATTTAAGACTTCTTTATCGAACGGAGGTGAGATTCTGTTTGTCGAGCGTGAAGAACTTGCGTATGCGGTTGAGAAAATCGCTCTGCGTATAGCGCATGCGCTGGCGCATGGCTTCTTCGTTGAGTCCTTCGCGCACGCCTTCGAGTTCGACGCGGCGGCGCGCGAGAATGTGTGAGATGTCTTCGGCGATTTCTGGGCGGCGGCGCAGGATGTCATGAAAGGCTTCTTTGTCCAGACGATAGCATTCGACATCCGTGCGTGCGATGACGGTCGCCGTGCGCGGCTCGCCCGTCATCAATCCCATCTCTCCGAAGAAATTGCCCGCGCGCAAAGTCGCCACATGCTCGCTCAACTGGCTTCCTTCGGCAGCGACGCGCACCTCAGCTTCGCCCTCGTTGATGATGTAGAGCCAGTGCGCCTTTGCGCCCTGCCGCGTCATCGCCTCGCCGCGCACGAAGGGAGTTTCAATCAAACGCTCTGCTATCTCGTGCCGCTCTTCATGCGTCAGCGAATTGAAAAGCTCTACATTCTTTAAGGCTTCGACGCGCCGCTCTATCTCCTGATGGTGCTTGCGCTCGCGGCGCGATTCGTCGTCCTCCGTGATAAAGAGCGAGTGCGCGGGGATGGAGAGCGGGATGTTCGCGCGGCGCAGCGCGAAGTAGATGCGCTGGCGGACGACGGAATTGGTCGGGTCATCGACAGCCATGTCCGTCAGCCAGTAGCGCACAGCATAGCCTCCGTAGCTCTCTTTGAAATCCATAAAGACGCAGTTGGGCGCGGGCTCGCGCGCGACATTCGGAATCGGCTCGGCGCGCAAGGCGGCTTCGACAGTATCAATCACGTCCGAAGGCGGATAACGAAAGTCCACATTAAAATGTACCCACATGCGATGCTGGCGCGCCTCGCCCGCGCGGCGGCCAAGGATAGTCACCTGTCCCTTCATCAAGACGCTGTTGGGAATCACAATCGTGTCCCAGTTGCGCGTCTCAATGGATGTCTGCCGCCAGCGTATCTCTTTCACGCGCCCTTCGTACTGGTCTATCTTCACCCAGTCACCGACGCCAATCGTGCGCTCCATCTGCAAGGCCATGCCGCCCATGATATTGCCGAGCGTGTCCTGCAACGAAAAGCCTATGACGGCTGTAATGACCGCGGAAGTGGCGACGATGCCCGTCAGGTCAACTCCGCTTTGCGAGAGCAGGCTGAGAGCGATGACGATATAGCTGAAGGCGAGTAAGAGGTCGCGCATGATGCGCGGCGGCTTGAGCCTCAAGGCTTCGAGCAGGACATCAAAGACGAGCACGCTCGCTAGGTTGACGATGGCAATGCCGCAGATAAAGACCGCGGCCCACCGCGTCCAGCGATAGGCGGCACTGCTCTGTCCTGTGCCGTAAGTCGCCAGCGCGGCGGCGGCCAGCAGTCCCACGAAAGCGACTGCGAAAAGCAGCATGGCGTTTCGTATCCGCGTCCGCTCGATTGGGACAAGCGCGAACAGGATGGCCGCGCCCGACAGAAACAGGAGCGCGACCCAGTGGAAGATTCCGCCCATCCCGGCAGCAGTTTGTAAGTGAGCCCAGAAATTCACGGTTCAGCCAAGACCTAAAAAAAGAAGTGCAGCCGCTAAGAGAAAAGCGCGGGAGCGAATCTTAACACGACCTGAACTTTGTGTTGCGAGAAAAAATTCCCGCACATGCGCTGGCGGCGCAAAGAAGAGATTCAATGCTTCTTTGCGCCGCCAATGCCTGTGCGGGAATTTTTCTTTTTTATTTAATCAGCGTGCCTGTTCTATCCCAGCGCGTGTTGCGGAAAAAGTCGAGCAGGAAATTTCCGCTCGACGGCGCGCTTTCGTCGTAAGACCAATAGACGAACATCGCGCGGCCCACAACTAAGTGGCGCGGCACAAAGCCCCAGGCGCGGCTGTCCAGACTGTTGTTGCGGTTGTCGCCCATCACAAAATACGATTCCTGCGGGACATAGAATTTTTTGCCGGGGTCTTCGAGGCCGCGATTGACGCTGTAGAAGACGCCGTAGGGCTCGTCTCTTTTCGGCGGCTGGTTCTCTGTCAGAGCGAGCGGCTTATTGCTTTCAATGCGGTCGCGCGTCATCAGGTCGTCGTCGTGGTCTTCCGCGCTAAAGCGATATTCGGGCAGTTCTTTGTCATTGATATAAACCTTCTCGCCGCGAATCTCCACTAGCTCGCCGGGCAGACCGATGACGCGCTTGACATAGTTGGTCTTGAAAGGAGTGTTATCAGGTCTTCTGTCTCCCTCAGGGTTGTTTGGGTCGCCGGGATATTTGAAGACGATGATATCGCCGCGTCGTATCTCGCGCTGCGGCAGGAGCGGAAGCGACGGGCCGGGCGCAAAGACGAACTTGTTGACCAGCAGGTGGTCGCCGATGGTAATCGTGTTCTGCATCGAGCCGGTCGGGACTTTGACGGCCTGCACGATAAAGGTCATGCCGAAGAGAGCCATGATGATTGTCACCACGCCCGACTCGAAATACTCGCGGACAAAACTTTTCGGCGGCCCCGGATGCGCGCGCGGACTGCTTTTCTCTGACGGCTTGTTGCCGTTAGAGCTTGTCTCCTGAGCGCGAATGCCTGTCGCTGTCTCCTTCGTCTCAGTCCGCGCGGGCGGCTCTGCAAGACCTGTGTTCGTAAAATCTTCGCTCATGAAAAATATCCTAGAGAAGGTCTGCGGATAAGTAAAGTGAGCAGTAGGCGGAAACAGCAATTCATCTTTTTACTTCTCACTTCTCACTGCCTATGGCTTCTTCCATCTGTTCGAGGGCATTGCGCGCGGCGCACGCTTCCGCCGTCTTGATGGTGCGTCCCTCGCCGCGCACGTTGCCGCCATGCCAGCGCACCTCTACCGTAAAGACTCTGCGGTGCGGCGGCCCTGTCGTCTCTATCACTTCATACTGCGGCGGGTCGCCCTGCTGCGCCTGCAAGCGTTCCTGCAAGAGCGTCTTGAAATCTGCCGCCGCCGCGCCTTCCGGGTCAACGCCTGCCAGTTCGTCCGCCAGCGCGTGATTGACAAAATCCTGCGCCGCGCTGAATCCGCCGTCGAAAAAGATTGCCGCCAGCACGGCTTCAAAAGCATCTGCCAGCAGCGCCGACTTGCGACGGCCACCCGTCTTTTCTTCGCCGCGCCCGACGCGCAGGAATTGGCCCAGAGATAGTTTCTGCGCAGCCTTGGCGAGCGTCGGCGCGCTCACCAGCCTGTGCTTCATGCGCGACATCTCGCCTTCCGTGCCGTTCGGGTAAGACTGGAAAAGATAGTCCGCGACGACGAGGCCGAGCACAGAGTCGCCAACAAATTCAAAGACTTCATTATGCAGGCGGCGGGCCTCTTCTTCCTGACCGGGCTGGACGCTCTCATGCGCCCAGGAGCGGTGCGTGAGAGCGCGTTCGAGCAGCGCGCGGTCGGTGAAATGATACGCGAGACTCTGTTCGAGGGTTTCTAAGTCGGGACTTGCTTTGCCGATTTTTTTCACAGTGCCGTTGATTGTAACAAACGCCGGATACATCTTTGGAAGAAAAGATGCATCCGGCGTCTGTGCTGCTCAAGTGGAGCGTGACGCGACCATTAGAGAACTGTTTATCTCTTCGGCGTCTTGCTGCCGGTCGTCGGCGTGGTTGGCGTCGTGGTAGTCGGTTTCTTCTCCGTCGGCGTCGTCGTGGTCGGTGTTGTAGTTGTCGGCGTTGTGGTCGCAGGCGTGGTCGCGCCTGTCTGTGTTCCGCTCGCGGTGTTCGCGGCAGGAGTAGAACTACTGGTCGTCGCGGGCGCAGTCGTCGGCGCAGGAGCCGAAGACGGCGGCGGCGGCAACGGCTTGGTCTTGATGCCTGCAATCATCGCGTCCAGCCCTTCGGCTGAGCCGTTACGGAACTCGTAGTAGCCTTTCAAACCTTCTTTCAAATCATCTCTCTTCTGCTGGTTCTTGGCGTCTGTGCCGAGATAAGCGATGGCGCGCGCCATAGCGTCCATCAATGGATCCAGATGCAGCTTGACGTTTTCGAGCGCGGCGGTGCTTTCGGGCGTCACGTCTTTGCCCTGATAACGCGTCGTGTAATCCTGACGCAATCTCTCAAACTCCGCTTCATAGAGCGCGGCCAGCAGCAGGTAGTTCTCTGGATTGCTCTTGAGGCTGTTCTCGTACTGCAAGGCTTTAATCAAATAGTTGGCGGCCTCCGTACGCTTGTTGTTCTTGAGGTTGTAGAGGTAGAGCGAATAGTTGAGCCAACCCAAATCTTCGTTCTTGTCCTTGTCGGCATAAGGCTTGTTGGGCTCTACGGTCTTGCCGGACTCGATTAACTCTATGGTCTTCGTCGTGTAGTTAGTCGCGTCCATGTTGTTGGCGTTGTTGCCGCTCAAGGCCATCTGGAAACCCGCCCAAGCGGTTTGCAGATTGGTCTTCAAGTCATCCGGCTTGCGCGCGGCAATCTGTTTGCCGAGCGGGTAGGCTTCGGCCCACTTCTTATCTGCCAGCAGCTTTTGAAAACTCTGGTTCTGAGTCCCCTCTTCATACTTGGTGATGAAGTTCTTCAGGTAGTCAATAATCTTCGGGTCATCGCCGGGATACTTCGCCACGTACTCTTTAGCGGCTTCATAGGCAACCTGCTGGTTGGTCTTGTAGTTGTCGGTATATTTTTTGTACAACGCCGCCTTAGCTTCGGAATCATCCTGAGCCGCTGCTGCTGCGGGCGAGGCGGCAGGGTCTTGTGCGAAAGCAGGCACTGCCATAAACGTCAACGCCAACACGCTCAGGGTCAGAATTTGAATTAACTTCTTCATGGGTCGCATCTCCTCCAGAGCAATTTTCTAAAACTTATTCTTGAGCAGTTCTTCCAATAGGGGTTTTTTTTGACGAGCAGGTTTTTCCGGCATCGCGCACATTCAGATGCAGATGCGTTAGCTGACGGTTGCCGATTCCAAACGGCCCTCGTCTCAACAGGGGAGAAAGCCGCAACCTGCCTGCAATATTCAGGTGAAAGCCTAATAGCGCGCTTCGGCGCATAATCCTGCAACCATCGCCCCGGTGTCAAGGCCAGAACCTGTCCCGAAGAATCATATTTTTCTCACATTCAAATAAAAAATCCGCGCCGGACTTTCTCTTCGTCTAATTTACGAAAGTCCGGCGCGGATTGGTTTGCCCGCGCGTCTGTAAAGAACGCGATGGGGGCTATGGCTTGCCGGTCATGACGCGGCGCGGCCTCTGCGCGTCCTGCGCGGAAGGCGTCGCTGTCGGAGCAGGCGTCGCAGTCTTTGCTTCATTCTGTTTGGACGGGACGGGCAGCAAAACGCTCTTCACGTTTCCGCGTGTCGCGCCGTTCGCCGCGTCAGTGTTTGTCTCGTCCGTCGGGTCAACGCCCGCGCGCTGTGCCTCGTCCGCCTCAAGCTCGTCGCTCACGACAGCCGCCTTTGCGTCAACCTTCGGGCGCGGCGTCTCCGGCGTCGTGGCATAACGCATGTTGGTCGGCGTGCCAAAGCGCGTGTTCAAGCCGCGATAAATCTTTCCGGCGATGGCTGCGGCTGTGCGCCCGCGCGCGCCAGAGCCGCGAGTCACGACCACGACCGCCAGCTTCGGGTCATTGACCGGAGCATAAGAAGTAAAGAGTCCAAGCCAGCCGCCCTGACCGATGCATGTTCCGGTCTTGCCCGCGACTGTTTGCAGCGGGTCGTAAGCCATCTTGCCCGTCCCGTAATTGACCGCGCCAATCATGCCCGGAACAAGGCGGCGCAAAGTCTCTTCCGGCACATTCACTTTGCGGCGCACCTCTTTTTTGAACTTGACGGTTTCCTGCGGCGTGCGCGGGACGTGCGGCATCAGCAAGTCGCCGCCGTTGGCAATCGCGGAAACCATCGTCGCAAGCTGTACGGGAGTGACTTCAAAATCGTCTCCGTGCGAGCACATGTGGTTGACCGCATAGCCCGATTTAAAGAGCGGCACGCGGCCCGGCGATTCGTTCGCATAGTTGATGCCCGTGCGCTCTCCCAATCCGAGGTCGCGCGCGTAAGTCATGATGCGCTCAAAGCCGACTTTGCCGCCGACGTTCTGAAAGAAAGGATTGTCCGAATAGGCGAGTGAGTCCGTGAGGTCTATGCCGCGGCCCGCGGCTGGCGTCAGCGGGTCAATCACATTTTCACACAGACCCGCCACGCCCGTCACAAGCTTGATGGTCGAGCAAGGCTTGTAGCCGCGCCTCAAGGCCCATTCCTGATTGACGACCGTGTAGATTTGCCCGGTCTTGGGATCCATCACGACGACCGTTCCGGCCTGATTGCCGAGCGCGGCGACGGCTATGCGGCGGACTTCCAAGTCTTCGCCTGTCGTTTCATCGCGCGCGATGTTGGCAGCCGTTTCGTCCCTCAAGCCCTGGTCTATCGCACGCTGGCGCGCAATGGCTGCCTGACGCGCGGCCTCCGCACGGCGCGCAGCCTCTATCGCCTCACGCCTGCGCTGTGCTGCGGCGCGGCGCGATTCGGCACGACTCTCGCGGCGCGAAAGAGGTCGCTCGTTTCTTTTGCTGGCCGTCTCTTTTCTCGAAGCGCGCGTCTCGCGGCTGTTGGCGCGCCTGTCCGGCGTGCGCGTATTTTTGGCCGTCGCGCCGCGACGATTATTGGTCGCGCGCGTCTCTCTGGCCGTTTTGCCTGTAGTCTTTTTTGCCTGTGGTCTTGCCGCCGGGGCTTTGCTTTTAGCAGCCCGGCGTTGTGCCTTGGCGTCGGATGAATTGCCAATCAGGAAGAGCGTGATGAAAAGGAAGAAACTGAGCGCAGTGCGCGCGCGCGTCGGGGTGTAAATCATTTGGGTCATCGGCAAAGCCTCGCTTAAGGATGTCTGTCAACATAAAAGGCAAGCTCGCGGGGGGCGATGCGGGCAGCCAGCCCTTGTGTGCGGCAGGACGAAGTCTTTCGTTGCAGGCCAGAGCGCGGCGCAAAGCGTCGGCGGTTCTCTTTAAAACTGAAAGCGAAGGGTTCAAAGCCTGCATCAAAAATACTCTCTCGGCATTAACCTGTTTTCTTCGACCTGCGGTCTGTAACATTGAGTTGGGAGAGTTCCCGTTAGGCGGCCTCTGGGGAGTTTGCTTTGAGGCCGCAGCAAATATAACATCTCAATGAATGAACGGCAACGGAATTTTAGATTTTTGATTTACGCTTCTTGATTTCATATCCGAAGGCCGCATCGCAAACCGTAGATCTAAAATCGCAAACCTCTATGGGCGCACTCAGAATCTTTTACAGCTTTCGCACGCGGCTGCTGCTCGTGCTGGCCGCGCTGCTCATTACTACGCTCAGCGTGCAGTACTACCTGAACCTGCTGTCCGAGCGGAACAACGCGCGCATACGCGAGCGGCAGGAACAGGCGTTGATTGCCGGTGTCGCGCTCGGCGTCAAGAGCATTCCTTCGGAAGAGCGTCTTCGAGAGTTGCGCCAGAACGAGAACGAGCCGCTTCTGGACGAGCAGACGGGGCGCGTGGCAGACATCGTCATCATAGATGATAAGTGGCAGGTGGTTGACACACTGAGCGGCCAGTATCTTCCAGACAGAGCGAGCGACGGCACTTATAAATATCGTTACCTGTGGGAGATGACGACCTTGCCGCCTTTGATGAAATCGGGTCGCCTGAAAGACGAGAAGATTCCTTTTCCAGAAGTAGGCGAGCAGGAGGCCGTGCCAGGCGAGACACACGGGTTTTCTCTTGAGACTGAGGATGGCCGCCGCTATGTCTTCGTCGTCCTCAAATCAGAGCGCGAGCCGGGAAGAATCTTAAATCGTCAGGCCGCGCGCCCGCTCATCTACACGCTGGCCATCCTGCTCTTTGCCACGCTCATCACAGGATTTCTTGTCTGGCGATTCACGCGGCCTATCAGCATGATTACCGATTCTGCGCGGCGCGTGGCGGCTGGCGATTTGGACTTCAGCGTGCCCGGCACAGACCGCCGCGACGAGATGGGCCAGCTTGCCTCGCGCTTTAACGAGATGGTTGCCGGACTCAGGCGCACGCGCGAGCTTGAGGCGCAACTCTATCAGGCGCAGCAGTCAGCCGTCATCGGGCGACTCGCTTCGGCCATCGCGCATGAAATCCGCAACCCGCTCAACTATATCAATCTCACTTTGGACCACCTGCGCACGGCCTTCGCTCCCGAAAAGGCGGAGCAGCGCGAAACCTTCGAGCGGCTCGCCGTCCAACTCAAGGCCGAAGTCGCGCGCATCAACACGCGTATCTCGGAGTTCCTGAACTACACGCGCCCCGCGAAGCTCGACCTCGTTCCGCTAGACCTGCGCGCATCTGCGGAAGACGCTATGCGTCTGGTCGAGGTGCAGGCGACCGAGAACGGAGTTGCCACGAGCATCGAACAATCCGGCGACGTGCCGAAGGTCTTGGCAGATGCGGAGTCTTTGCGCTCTGTGCTGACCAATCTTTACATCAATTCGCTGCAAGCGATTGACGGCCAGCGCGGCAGCCTGACCGTCCGGCTCTCCGCCGTTGATGAAGGAAGGCGCGCACAGATAGAGATTACGGACACAGGGCAGGGCATCGCCCCTGAAAATCTGTCGCATCTCTTCGAGCCATATTTTTCGACGAAAGAGACTGGCACGGGGCTCGGCCTCGCGATTGTCAAAAAAGCTATTGACGATCACGGCGGCACGATTGATGTACAATCAGGGTTAGGCGAAGGCACGACATTTACGATTACTCTACCAACAGAAAGGAGGGATGAGGGATGAAGGCGATGCTATCGGCAGCATGCTTTTCATCCTCCATCCCTGACACTTATGGCTCGGAAAAGCATACTCGTAGTTGATGACGAAAAATCGCAGCGCGAAATCCTTGAGATGATTCTATCGAGCGAGGGCTATGATGTGACGACGGCCTCTTCGGGCGAAGCCGCTTTGAAATTCGCGGCAGACCGTCGCTTTGACCTCGCGCTCACGGATTTGAAGATGACGGGGATGGACGGCATAGAGCTTTTGCAGCACTTGCTGGTTCAAGATTCCTCTATCATCGTCATCCTGCTGACGGCGCACGGCTCGATTGAATCTGCGAAGGAAGCCTTGAGGCGCGGCGCGTTCGATTACCTGCAAAAGCCTTACGACCGCGACACGCTGCTCGACACGATTCGCCGCGCGCTCAATAAGCTCGACGCGCTCGACGCGGAAATCATCTCCGCTTCGTCCGAGATGGAGGCCGTCAAGAAGATGATTCTCAAAGTCGCGCGCTCAAGCTCCACGGTCTTGATTCGCGGCGAGAGCGGCACGGGCAAGGAACTCATCGCGCGCGCGATTCACAATCAAAGCCCGCGCGTGACGGAGATGTTTCAGGCCGTCAACTGCGCGGCGATTAACGAGAACCTGCTGGAATCGGAACTCTTCGGCCACGAGAAAGGCTCTTTCACGGGTGCGCACGCCGAGAAGAAAGGCTTGTTTGAGGTCGCGGATCGCGGCACTCTTTTCTTAGACGAAATCGCTGAGCTTGACGTGGCC
>Ga0209574_10000309_pt1 | contig 12620 bp, 7 predicted proteins | sample AgamicMgMarz_FD_187168 | JGI IMG/M metagenome (GOLD analysis project Ga0209574, IMG submission 187168) | Agave microbial communities from Guanajuato, Mexico - Mg.Ma.rz (SPAdes) (version 2) | ecosystem: Host-associated > Plants > Phyllosphere > Phylloplane/Leaf | place: Guanajuato, Mexico... | reverse complement strand
GCCGCAATCGCTCAGTTCCGTTTGAGGCGGCAGTGCCGCGATTACGCACGCGCACATAGACGTAGTTGGGTGTGCTGTACTTCGGGTCACGATACTCCGGGTTCTCGTGCGCGAGCGGAGTCCACGAAGGCGTCAATTCTGGAAAGGGGAAAGGTTGATAACCGGGGTCGGGGTTATTGCGAACCCAGATGTCTTCCGTCACCCACATCGGGCCGGGGTCGCCATTGGGCTCGATGCCTGTGTCCAGAGGCGTGTCCTTCATGTAAAGGTCTGGGCCAGCCTGCGCGCCCTTGCCGCCCTTGATGTCATTGACTTTCAACGCCTGCATGTGTCCGACGGTCATTATCGGCAGACACACTATGACCAGAGAGAGGATGAGGCTTAGCATTTTCCGCTTCATGAGTTTCTCCTTCAAAGAGTCCTACACCACAGACGAGGGTAGATGTCAGAGGTGAAAACTCGGATGTGAAACTAAATCTGTGGCGAGTTGGTGAACGTGATGAATGAGGCTCCCACTCTCCTCATGCTCACGAGTGTCATTGTTCTCCTTATAAGTCTGACTTGCTGAGGTCAGAGAACGTATTGACCGTGAGGCGCGAGGAAGTTCCAGAGACGAGGTGCATCTCACGGAGAATTACAAACTACCTAAAAGGATACAGCCACGATAGTCCTCCGGCAGAAAAGTGTCAATGGTTTTTCGGTAAAAGAAGTCTCACGCAAAGACGCAAAGGCGCAAGGAGAATCTGTAACAATTTTCCTTGCGCCTTTGCGCCTCGGCGTGAGATTTAGTCTTTAAGCTTTTAACTATCCCTGCGTCAGACCTAGTTGCCGGATTTCCGCGCGGGAGTCCGATACTGCGGGCCGCAAATCATTCCCGGCAGGCACTCGTTCTGATTGCACTCGCGCTCGCTCGCATCGTAGAGGCCGTTGCAGTTTCTGTCGTAGTAGAAGCCGCTGCAATCGGGCGACTGGCCCGGGTTGGTGAACGGGTCTTCGTCGTCGCAATCCGAGTAGATGTCCCAGCCGTCGTTGTCATTGTCCGGCGGCGGCGCGGGCGGCAACTCGCCTACCGCGACGCCGACCGAATCCCATGCCGCAGCCGTCGAAGCGAACTGCACGCTGTTGCGACCATAGAGGTCTTGCGCGGCATCGAGAGTGGCGAGCCGCGAATCGCGGAAGGTTGCATAGCCCGTCAAGCCCGTCACAAGACCGCGAAAGAATATTAACTCCGCCGTGCGGCGATTCACGCCCGTGATGTTGTAACCGTTGTTGCTGCCGCCTTCCGCCAAAAGGTAGAAGGCTTTGTTCTGGATGCCGCCGTTGGAGTGCGGCGCGCGCGAGGGTGAATACTGGCTGAAGTGGTCAATGCTCAGACCGTCCGCCGGTGGGTTCGAGAGATAACGCAGAGCATCGCCCGGCACGTAAGGCGTGAAAGCCTGCTCGCCAATCCTGTAAAAGTCAGAGCGACCGACAAACATCTCGACGGCTGTGCCGAGGATGTCCGAGAAGGATTCGTGAAGCGCGCCCGACTGTCCGAAGGAATCGTAAATCAATCCCGCGCGCTTCTCGCAAACTCCGTGCGTCATCTCGTGCGCATAGATGTCCAGAGAAACGAGCGGATACCAGTTCACAAAATCCCCGTTGCCGAACGTGACTGTGTAGCCGTCCCAGAACGCGTTGTTGTAGTTGTAGCCATAGTTGGTGCGGTTGTACAACTGATAGCCGTAACCGTTGATGCCCTGAAGCCCGTGCACGAAGCGATAGTAGTCGTGCGAGTAGCAGGCGGCCATGTGAACGTCGGCCCCTATGGTTTCATAGTTGAATGAATAGTTGCCGAACTCCGAATCGCCGCTGTCGATGATAGTTCCGTTGCCGCCCGTGCCGCCGTTCATGTTGGTCGTCGTCGTGCCGTAGCGGTCGTTGGCAATCAGTTTGTAATTGCCCCAGAAGTTGCGGTCAACGGTGAAGTTCACGCGCCCGCTGTAGAGCGTGAAGCCTGTGCCGATGCGGTCGCCGTGGGCCAGAGCATCGTAATGCCAGACGACGCTGCCGTCCTTTGCATTGATGAAGTAGAAATGGCGCGCAGTATTTTCTGCGGTTCCGTCTTCAACCAGCAACTCGACCATGTACGTGAGGGTCGCGCCGGACTTTTTGCTCTGCCCCTCACTCTGGATTAGTTCATCCGGCAGGACGACCAGCCTGGCCTGCGGTTGGATGGCAAACTCGCCCGCGTAGCCGAGCGAGGCGCGTGCCGCTTCGACGGCCTGCGTCCGATTCAAAGCCGGCGAAGTGTCAACCGCGGCGGCCTCCTTGAAGATTCTGCCGTAGACGCGGTCTGCTCTCTTGCCGCGCACCTTCGTGATGATTTGTCCGCCGTGAACGGGGACGCCGTTGACCACCTGTTGCAGCCGCAGGTGAGTCTGATGCAAATCGTCCTCTTCGGCGCTGCTGAGCTTTAGCTCCTCTTCGGCATTGCGCAGTCCGAGTGCTCTGCCTTCGGGCGATTGTTTGAGGAAGGTGAGACTTCGCTCGACTGCGACGTCGACCCATGCGGGGCGTTCGGCGTTATCCGCACCGCGCTGAGTTGAGCCCGCTCCCTGTCGCAAGGGCAAGAGTGTTCCCGGCTCTGCGCGAAACGACTTCGTCGGTCTGCCCTTCTGTAGATGGTCTTCATTTCCGTTGTGAATAATATTTTGCGCCGATGTCACTGGCCGCAGAACAGGCACAATGCACAGGCTGAGGATGCTGAGCGTAACGAGGATTCTTCTCATGCTTTCTCCTTCAATGAGGTGTAAACAGTCAGCAGTTATTTCGCGCGCGGCTTGAGGCACATTCGGACTGCGCAAAGCAAGTGAGTTGCTTTGACGCACACAGAGATACGCCGGGCAAATGAAACCGCATGACAAATGTTTAGGGTTGAGTTTTGAGATTGTCCGTTGAGGCTTATGTGAGAGCCTCGCAGGACGAAAATGCGAACGACGCAATATAAACGTCCTGACGTGGATTGGCAAGAGCTATTTGGTGGCGAAAGCGGCTATATGACGGCGCAAACGGCTGAAAGATAATCAGGATGCTTTTCATCCTCACACGGCGCGCGACCGTTATTCGCAAGCGAAAGAAATTGTCGGCGGGCAGGAATAAATCTCAAACCTTCGCGTCTAGATAATTTGAACAAGCCGTGTCGGAACGGCTCCGTCAAACAAATGATAATCGCACTTGTCTAAGCAGAAAGAGTGGATTTCTGTGTATGTCAACCGGCTGAATTCGGCTCGGTTAGATGAGGAAGCTGTATCGCCCCTCGCAGATGGCGGGAGAGCTTTCTGACAACAAGACCTCCGCCGCGCTTTGATGCAAGGATACAATTGGGCTGGAGGACTATCCTTGCTCAAAGCTGCGGCGGTGGCTCAAACCTTTCGGGAAGGAGAGTCACTAATGAAGAGCTTGAAGAGTTATTTCCTCGCATTGAGCATTTTCGCTTTCATGTTAGCCCCGATGTTAGCGATAGGTCAGTCGAACGCGGACGAGAGCAGAGCTTACCCGCCGGAGTTTTCACCGCTCCTGACTTCTCGCCCGCGCCCGCAACTGGAATCGCTTGCGCCGCAAACAAAATTCCGCAGAGCCGAAAGGGCGATTCCGAACAGATACATCGTCGTGCTCAATGACGATGTGGTTCCCGATTCATCTTCGTCTCTGAGGACGCGGCGCGCGAAGGTCAATGAGATTGCCAAAAACTTCGCACGGCTCTACGCCGTAAAAGTCGGCTTTATTTACGAGAGTGCGCTCAAAGGTTTTTCCGTCGAACTACCGAGTGAAGAGTTAGCTGTTGCTATCAGTCAACATCCGCAGGTCAAGTACGTCGAAGAGGTCGGAACCTTTTACCCTTCGGCCATTCAGTTCAATCCTCCGTGGGGATTGGATCGCATCGACCAGATGTCGCTGCCGCTGAACGGTCAGTATGTGTACAACGCGACGGGCGCGGGCGTCACGGCTTATATCATAGACAGCGGCATCAGGTGGACGCATGCCGATTTCGGCGGGCGTGCTTCGATTGCCGCTGACTTTATACATCCAGCCGCAGAGAGTCCCTGCGTTCCCACGGCGACGAACAACGATTGTTCGGGTCATGGAACACACGTCGCTGGAACAGTCGGCGGCGCGACCTACGGCGTGGCAAAAGGCGTGACCATTCGCTCCGTCAAAGTCTGTACGGGCAATTTTCGCGGCTGCCCTTTCGATGCCATCATTGCGGGAGTTAATTTCGTCACCAACGAGCATTACGCCAACCCTTCAATCCCGAAGGTGGCGAATATGAGTCTGGGCGGCGGCGCTAATCAAACACTTGATGATGCCGTGAGGGTTTCTATTGACGCAGGCGTGACGTACGTTCTCGCCTCAGGCAATAGTGGTCAGGATGCCAGCGGTTTCTCTCCGGCGCGTGTCGTGCAGGCATTAACGGTCGGCGCTTCCGGGCCGAGCGACCAGGGCGCGCAGTCGGGCGGCTTTTTCTTTTCCAACTTTGGCCCTTTGGTCGACCTCTTTGCGCCGGGCGAAAATGTCCTCTCTGCCGGGACTAGCCACGATAATGATGCCATCTTCGCATCAGGCACGTCCATGGCCTCGCCGCATGTGGCAGGGGCCGTCGCACTCTATTTGCAGGGTCGGCAGGGCACGGACTGGTGCGCATGGTCGCCAATCTCCGGCACTTCTCCTTTCGCAGGCGGGATGATTTCGACCTGTCCTGACCGTGTGGCCCAATTTATCAAGAGCAACGCGAGCTTGAGCCAACTCAACACCATCGGCCCCGGCTCGCCCAATCGACTGCTCTTCACGGGCTCGCTGCCGACGACGACCAACCCCATTGACAATCAGAGATTTTTCGTCTGGCAGCATTACGGAGATTTCCTCGCGGGCCAACCTGAGCCGGACGAAGGCGGGTTAAACTTCTGGACGGGCAACATCACCGGGACATGCGGGACGGGCTTTAATGACAACAACACTTGCACGCACCAGAAACGCATAGACGTGTCGCGCGCCTTCTGGGCCGCGGCCTTCCCGTCGATTGTCACGAACGGCGGAAACCAACTGACCAACAACGCAGCGTTCGTGCATAAGTGTTACGAGGTTTACTTGCGTCGCTCTGTGCCTGATAGCGACGGCGGTTTTCAATTCTGGCTGAACGATTTGAACAACTACGGCAATCCGGCGAATCAGAACGGAATCAATCATCTGATAGATGCGTTCCTGAGTTCGATGGAGTATCGCCAGAGATTCGGTCAGTAAGGAAAAGTGTTTGGACAAAAGATACGACAAGGGCGCGAGTGTGAAACTCGCGCCCTGTCATGTAAAGAATTGCGGATTGTCTATACGTACCGCGTACCGTCTGCGAGTGGAATCCCGTCCGCAATCTCCGCGCCGTCTATTGTCCACGGAATTGCGTTTTGCTGTTGCGACAACATCCTCGCGCAGCCTGAGATGAGAACGATGGTCGTGAAAAGTATAAACACCAGCATGCGTACTCTCATTTGGACAACCTCCTGTTGACGATTGTTTGAGATAGTTAGACGTGTAGATTTCAGATTTATTTGTATGCCGAGCAATTTTTTCATGCGCGCTCAGGAGGGCTCTCATTATTCCTTTGATTCGCAGAACCATTTAGCAGTAAAAGAAGACAGGGAATAATCACGGAAGTGATTGAAGACCTCGCGTCCCGACCACCCACTTGAAAGGAAGTTTTATATGTCTCATCCAAAGTCTCGCCTCATAGCAATTTATGCATTGTGTTTTGCTCTTTGTCTGGCCGGCCTGAGGCCCGTTCCGGTGTTTGCGCAAGCGTCGGTCGAGGAAAAGTTCGCGGCGGAGCTTTTGGCCGCGAAGAACGAGGAAGAGCGCAAGCTGCTGCTCGACAGAAATGCGGAGAAGGTGACGCCCGCGCTCGTCAAAGAATTTAACAAGCAGGGCAAGGCACTCTTCGGACAAAGCAAGTTTGCGCAGGCGCAGAGCGTCTACGAAATCGGCCTCAGCATCGCCGCGCGCCTGGACGATAAGACGGGCGCGTCCCTCATTTTAATCGGCGTGGGAAACGCGCATTACGTCGTCGGCGAGTATGCGAAAGCCATGGAGGCGTATCAGCGCAGTCTCAAACTGGCGGAAGAGGCCGCGAGCAAAGCTGATATGGCGCGCGCGCTCGGCAATATCGGAGTCGTCTATCGCCAGCAAGGCAATAGCAAAAAAGCCCTTGAGATGTATCTCAGAAGTTTGAAGTTGCGCGAAGAGTTGGGCGACAAGCTGGGCCTCACGACTGTGCTCAGCAACATCGGAGGCATCTACTTTTATCAGGGCGATTACGCGCAGGCTGTGGAGTATCAAACGCGCGCCCTGAAAATTTCCGAAGAGTTGGGCGACAAGCCCGGCATCGCTCACGCCTTCAGCACCATCGGCAGCGTCTATCTGTTGCAGGGAGACTATGCGCGCTCGCTCGACATGCGCCAGAAGAGTTTAAAGATGTATGAAGAGCTTGGCGATAAGCCGAGCATCACGTATGTCCTTATCAGCATCGGGCAGATTTACTACGAGCACGGCAATTACGAGCAGGCGTTGGAGTTTTATCAGAGGGCCTTGCAACTCGCCACCGAAATCGGAGGCAAATCCAACATCGCCGCCGCTTACAATAACATCGGCAACGTGCATTATTCGCTGCGCAACTACGAACAGGCGTTGGAGTTCTATCAGAAGAGTCTGAAGATACATGAAGAGCTTGGAGAGAAAACTAACATCGCCGTCTCGCTGAATAACATGGGGACGATTTATCACGAGCAGGGGAATTACACGCGCGCGCTTGAGGTCTTACAGCAGAGCAACAAGATTGCGGAAGAGACTGGCTACGACCATGTCATCGCCAGTTCGCTCACCAACATGGCCAACAATTATCAAGACCTCGGCAAGTACGAGGCCGCGCTGGAGTACGCGGGCCGCGCCGTCGCTCGCACGCGCCAAAGCGATAACACGAGCGTCTTATGGCAGTCGTTGACGACATTTGGCAAGGCGCAGATGTCGCTTAACCAATACGACGCGGCGCAAAAATCATTCCTCGAAGCGATTGCCATTATCGAGAAGATGCGCGGGCAGACAGCGGGAGGCGAGCAGGGCCAGCAACGCTTCTTTGAAAACAAAGTCCTGCCTTACTACGCGATGGTTGATTTGCTAATCAAGCGACAGGACGCGGCTCAGGCTCTGCTGTACGCGGAACGCGCCAAAGGCCGCGTCCTGCTCGACGTGCTGAGCAGCGGCAGAGTCAACATCACGAAAGCCATGACTCAGGGAGAGCTTGCCAGAGATCGCGAGTTGACCGCCGAAATGGTTTCGCTCAACACACAAATCTCGCGGCTGAAATCCGACACGCCTTCGCCTGAACTGGCGGCATTGACGGCGCGGCTCGAAAAAGCGCGGCTCGAATATGAGAACTTTCAACTGAATCTTTATGCGGCGCATCCTGAATTGAAAGTGAGCCGGGGACAGACGCACACGCTCACGCTGGACGAAGCCGCGAAGCTCTTGCCGGATGAGAAGACGGCTTTTTTTGAATATGTGATTGGCGACAATAACTCTTACCTCTTCGTCATCACGAAGGCTGCGGGCGAGGCTCGACCCGTCACCTTGAAAGTCTATCCGCTCGGCATCAAGGCCCAGGAATTGACGAAGCTCTCAGAGAGCTTTCGCCAGCGCGTGGCCGAGCGCGACCTGACAATCAAAACTCCTGCGCGCCAACTCTATGACCTGCTCGTCAAACCAGCCGAAAAGCAGCTGCAAGGCGTGAGTAAATTAGTCATCATCCCGGACGGGCCTTTGTGGGAGCTTCCTTTTCAGGCTTTGCATCGCGGCCAGACGGGATACCTTTTGGAAGATTACGCAGTCTCTTACGCTCATTCGCTGAGCGTGCTGCGCGAAATGGACAGGAAGGCCGCGGCCTTCAAGACCGCGCGCAAGGGGCCGCAAACTATTCTTGCCAGAAGAGCGCCGACGAAGATTTCTCTCTCCGAAAACTTTATGCCGGAGTTGTTTGCGCTCGGCAATCCGGTGTTGAGCGGTGAGAAGGTTGCGAAGGCCAACTCGCTGCGCGCAGATGAATCACTGAGCCCGCTGCCGCACGCTGAAAGAGAGGTCAACACGCTCGGCAAGCTCTACGGCAGCACGAGAAGCAAGGTGCTCATCGGTGACAAAGCGACGGAAGAACAGGTCAAAGCGGAAGCAGGAAAATACCTGCTCTTACACTTTGCCACGCACGCGATTCTCGATGACCGCAATCCGATGTACTCGCGCATCATGCTGTCACAGCCGGGAGATAAAGCCCTTGAAGACGGTTTGCTTGAAGCTTGGGAACTGATGAAGCTTGACCTGACGGCAGAGATGGCCGTGTTGTCTGCCTGCCAGACGGCGCGCGGGCGCGTCGGGGCGGGTGAAGGAATGATTGGAATGTCCTGGTCTCTATTTGTCGCCGGATGTCCAACAGTGGTCGTCAGCCAGTGGAAGGTGGATTCAGCGCGAACCACCGATTTGATGCTTGAGTTCCATCGTAATCTGCTGCGCCGCAAAGCGGACGGCGAACCCGCCATGACAAAAGCAGAAGCGTTGAGGGACGCGTCCTTAAAACTGCTCCGCGGTCAGTATAATCATCCGGTCTACTGGGCCGGGTTTGTTTTGATTGGCAACGAAAAATAGTTTCGACGCGCGTGCGGGGCGGCGGCGTGCTCAGTGTTTGATGGCGCGCAGGCTGCGTAAGAGATTCCGCGCAGACGCGGAGCGCGGGTTGATTTTTAACTCCGCTTGAAACTCTCGCTCCGCCTCGTCGAGCAGGCCCGCACGCGCGTAAAGCACGCCTAAGCCCAGGTGATAATTTGGAAATGCGCGCTTCACGCTTTTCAATTCGTTGTCGCTTGTCCGATCCAGAATCTTGAATCTGGCTTGCGGGGCGGGCATCGCGGGCGAGGTGATTTGTGCGCCATCTTTGATGGCCGTGACTTGCCATGAATAGACGCCTCCGCGCTTGAGTTGCACGGGAGCGCGCCACTCTGTTTTGTTGAGCGGCCCGCTCGCAGCCACTTCATTCAGCTTGTCGTCCACGATGCTGACTGCATAGCTGCTCGCCCCTTCCAAAGCTTGCCAACGAAATGTCGGACTGCTGCTCTGCAACACCTTGCCTACAGGACTCAAGAGACGAAACGAAAGCCCGCTGCCTGATTCGCTCAGGAGCGTGCCGCGCGTTCCATTAAGCTCGGCCAGAGCCTTTGGCCGCTCAAGCCTTTGAGTCGTCAAAGCAGACACGATGACCCTGTGTAAGGCCGGCGATAATTTCTCTATGTTCACCACCTCGCCTTGAGCCGCAGCGGTTTCATCAGGCACATTTACCTTCGGAGCAGAAGCATGCTCGCCCGTGCCGCCTGTCGCGTCTTTATCTACAGCCGTAGAGGGCCGGTCTGTGTGGGGATTCGGGAGAGGCGCGTTGCCGTTGTTTTGGTTAGCTCTCTCATCTCGCGCGGGCTGTGATGTTCTGGTGCGTATGAGAAGCAACGTGATTAAGATTAACGCAACTGCCGCCAGCAGCAGCGCGGCAAACTGTGCCGGACGACCGAGGGCCGTGAAGAAAGCGAAGAAGCCCGCCCCGCTTTTGGGTGCGTAAATTTCTTCCGGCTTGACGACGGTTACTACTGCGGCGGGTGCGGATTCTTCCATGAAGGCGGCGCGAAAATCTTCCACAGCCCGCACGCACTCTTCGCAGACTTCCAAATGGCTTTCGGCTATCTCGATGGAAACGTCGTCCAGATTTTTCTCGACGTAGCCGACCACCTCGGCCTTCGTCAAGTGATAGGCTTGCTCATCCGTCTCTGGCAGCAGAGAAGAGAGCAGAGCCTGATAGTCTTCCTTCATGAGGGCGGGCGCATGGCATTGCCCGGCGCAGACAGAGCAGTCGCTCACGTGCCTCTCGATTGAAAGAGAGAGTTCCGGGGCTAAGGCGCGCCTTTGGTATAGCTCCAACTGTTGGGACGATGGATGCTCAAGCATATTTTCATTCTCTCTGAGGTCTTCTCCTCAAGAGAGAGGTTTCGTTCTAGCCAGACGTTGATTTTCCAGAAATATTACTACCGCCTGTTTCTCTTTGCAGAGAATTCATGCGCCGCATCAACCTGTCGCGCGCGCTGCGGCGCAGATTAATCACCTGCTGGCGCGTGACGCCCAGGTATTCTGCCAGACTCAAATCGTCCAGCGGCAGCTTGCTCCACAGGGCTTCAAACTCCTGCAAAGGTATCTCTAAAGCCGCCGCCAGCTGCTCAAAGCTCGCCACGCGCGTCGCCGGGAAAAGCGTTATGACATTAATCCCCTGCTGATTTTTCAAGTTGCAGAGCAGGGCCACGCGCTGGCGGCGCGGCAATAACTGTATCTCTGCCCACAACTGCTCAAGCAGTTGGTGATATTCGACGAGCGTGTCTGGATTCGGTTGAAGACTGACGAGCCTCTCCGACAGCGAATTGTTCTCCACATCGACGGATGTTGCGGGCGCGTCTTCGATGCCGCGCAGTTTGGCGACGATGGCCGTCAGTTGGTCAAGCTCGACCGGAAATCCGAGAATCTGGAAGATAAATATTATCAGTTCATAAAGCTCAAGCCTGTGAACGTCGACGCTCTCTAATTTTCCTGATAAAGCCTCAAGCGGATTGCCTTGAGGCCTCGCCTCGCCGCCCGATGGAGCAGACTTGCGCTCTCTTTCCCAGTCGGCCAAGCCTGCGAGCCATCCTGCGCCAGCCTCCTCCCACAACGCAAGCTCTTTGCGGCTCGTCAAACAGTAGCGGATTTTATCTTTCAGGTTACGGCGCTGCGGGTACTTGCGCCGTAGATATTCGTCGCAGGCATTGCGCGCAGTGGTGGCGACGTAGCTCCGCAGATTAGTGATGGCTTTATCGCCCGGCTGGCTCTTCAACTTACGCAACCGCTTCAAGAGATGCAGTTGTATCTCGTTATAAACTTCTTCAATATCCTGATTGCGGTGACTTTGCTCTCGCTGGTTGAAGTCCCATTGCAGCTTGTAGCGGAGTATCTGCCGGACAATCGGATTGATGTGTTCGTTGAGCAGTTCGACCAGAAGAAGCTCTTCTTCCGTCTCTGTGGTCGCCTCTAAAAAAGGCAGTAGCAGGACATCTATATTTAGAGAGGCTGCCTGCTCTTTATTACTGGAATTCATACAAGCGGCGACACCGAATCGAACTGATATTAACGTGCGTGTAGCGTCATTCCTATTTCGTCAAGCTCTGCCCCCTCGAAGAGATAACACCCGTACATGCACCGCCCTTTGACCATACCACAATTCGTCGCCGGATATAGAGCGCGGATGCGACGCCGCATCGCTTCGATTACAAAAGCCACGCCCGGCCTCTTTCCGACATAGAGCTTGACCGGTGGCATTATGTCCTGAGTTCCCTCATAATACCCGTGTCATATTTGTATTACATACACAGACCTCTTTGTATTACATACACAGACCTCAGTAGCCCCGCGAGCTTTCAGGCGCGTCGGGGCATGGCCTCGGAGTCTCTTCCAGAGGCTCTTTGTGGATGCGTCTCTTGTGCTTCTCAGAATGGCGCATCAATTTGGTTGAGAGCCCGCTCATGTGCCGGATGCTCGGTTGAAGATGAAGAATATTTTGGTCGTTGATGATTCGCCGACGATGAGGCGCATGGTGACAGCGTCGCTGCGCCCTCTGGGTGATGTTGGTTTTGGCGAAGCCGGGAGCGGTCTGGAAGCGATTGAGCGGCTGGCGCTCGCGCCTGTGGATTTGATGATTCTCGATCTGAATATGCCGGACATGCACGGCATGGAGGTGATTGAGTTCGTGCGCGGTCATCAGGCTTATCGCGGTATCCCGATTATCGTGCTCACGACGAGGGGCGATGAGGCGAGTCGCGCCGGGGCGATGGCTGCGGGCGCGACACACTACTTAACGAAACCATTCGACCCGCGTGAATTGACAGGATATGCACGACGTTTGCTCGATGCAAGTTAGAAGAAGACCTCGTGTCCACTTCAAATCCAGACAACCATAGCGAGTTCTTCGCACAGTTCCTCGACGATTACTACGCCGAGTGTGACGAGCATCTGACGCTCGTGCGCCGCAATCTGCTCGCACTCGAATCGCAGGTCGGACAAGCGCGTGTCGAGCAGGCTTTACTCGATGAACTGTTTCGCAGCTTCCACACGCTCAAAGGCATCTCCGCGATGGTCGGCCTCGGCGCGGCGGAACAACTCGCGCATCACATGGAGAGTTATCTGCGCGCATTGCGCCAGCATGAGACGACGCTCAGCGCAGAGGGCATTGAAGCGTTGATTGCAGGTACTGCGATGCTGGAACAGGTGATTGCCGCGCGCCGCAATGAGCAGCCGCTGCCCGGCATTGATGCCATCGTCGCGCGGCTTGAGACGGTCGCCTCGGACATCTCTTCAAAGCCTGCGCGGGCCGCATTAAAAGAGGATGCCAGCGAGAAGAGTTCAGCATCAATCGAGACGCAGCCTGGCGCAAGGGATGCTCTCAAAGGGGCCGCGAGACGGACTTGGCAAGTAGAGTTTGTGCCGACTCC
>Ga0209574_10000308_pt1 | contig 12665 bp, 1 predicted proteins | sample AgamicMgMarz_FD_187168 | JGI IMG/M metagenome (GOLD analysis project Ga0209574, IMG submission 187168) | Agave microbial communities from Guanajuato, Mexico - Mg.Ma.rz (SPAdes) (version 2) | ecosystem: Host-associated > Plants > Phyllosphere > Phylloplane/Leaf | place: Guanajuato, Mexico... | reverse complement strand
AGCCCGGATTCGGGCTGCCGGGCTGTGCGCTCTTGAGCAGCCGCGGGCCGATGAGCGTAGTGGCGAGGCGCGAAGCCTCCTCGTCGCGGAAGTCCGCGAGGATAGTCGGATTGACGCGGCGCATCTGGAAGGCAACCTTGATTTCGGTAATCGTGCCGATGGTGGACGCGTTGATTGCGCGGGTGAGCTTGACGGGTGCTGGCAGGCTGGAGATGGGCGGCGGCTGGCCGTCGTTATCAAGCAGCTTCACCACGTAGCGCCATGCGGCGAGCGCGTAGTTTCGCACAGCGGTCGCTTGCGCGGAGGTGATGGCCTGCGGCTGGTCGCCGGCGAGGCTGGTCACTGTCTCAAGGAGCGTGGCGACGTTAGCGGCCCGGTCGGTCTGGGCCAGTTGATAATAGATATTTGCGAAGAGTTGACGGTCGGCCTTAGCGTTGCGCTCCCATGTCGGCATGTCGCCGTTTTCGACAGGCGGCTGCTCTCTTGCATAGCGGCTCGGATCGAAACTCCACTCGATGACGAGTTGCGGGCCGGATTGACTCCGCTCGAAGTAATGGTCGAAGTTGGTTGATGCCCACTGGCCGAGGCCGATGATGTCGTCTGTGAAACCGACACGCGACGGAGCATTGTTGAGCGGGTAATCGTTGCCGTGCGAAGAGTCGTCAAAGCGTGACCAAGTGTGGTTGCCCATCATGTCGCGCCAATCGAGCGAGAGTTGGACGAATCCGCCAACGCCAGCATAAGGGTTCATCGTTCGCTCAGGATAGGGTTGCTGGCTCGTGCTCGCGGGGACGGGATTATTGCGCGCCGCCCTCGACGCAGGGACGGTGAAGGTATAGACCCACGGCGCTTCGGTCGAGGCCGCTCGTGGCGCTGCCATTTTAAGTTGGGCCACAGCCTCTTCGCCCGCGTCCTCCGTCGGAGTGGACGGCAGCGCGAGCGCGTCGTCAATGGCGATAAAGTCTGTGTTGGTTGTCAGGTCGTAGCCGAGCATGTTGTACTGCTGCTCAAGGTAGACGGCTGGCTGTGTCTGGTCAGCGCCCGGATTCTGTCGAGTGACGACAAGCCCGACGTTGCCTGGCGGCAGGGTTGATTCCTTGTCCAACAGCATATCGTGAAAGGTAAGCGGTTGAGCGGAAGTGTAAAGGCCCTTGACCTCCCGATTGGCCCACGCGAGCGACGCCAGCGTGCTGTCGTAGTAATCCGCGATTGACTGTAACGTCAGACCCGGCGCACCCGCGTGCGGATTGGTCGTGAGGTCAGGAATGTGCAATCCAGTGCCCGGCGTCAGGCTGGCGAAATTGACGTGCGGGTTCTCGTTGATGATTTGCTGTTCCGACTTGCCGAAGTAGGCCGCAATCTGCGCTAGCGTCTCGCCGCGTTTGACCTGATGAACAATGTCTGTGATTTGAAGGAGCGCGTCGGTTGACAACGGATGAGCCGGATTGGCCGCTGCGATTTCGATGACGCCAAGATGATGAGCAGCCGCGATGTCTGCCAACGAAATATCGCTCTGCACGGTGGCGCTCGCCGCGCGCGGCATTGACTTGAGATAAACAACGTCGCCGGATTTGTCTACGGGGTCGTTGATGACAGCCGCGTTCATGAAGTTTCTGAGGATGCCGCCGTCCGGGCCTGAGACGCCGCCAATAGAGTTGTAGATGACGAGTACTGAAATGTTGGCGAGGCCGTCCTCATCGAACAAACTTTCGGGCAGGCCGTTGCCATCCGCCAACTCGTAAGAGAAATAGTGGCCGCCGGAGCGCACGATGCTCCCGGCCCACAGTTGGCTCAGGAATTGGTAGAAGCCGTTAAGCAGCCCGCGCGGTGGTGTCTCTCCGCCAGCCAGTGTGGGGGAGCTTGGCGGATTTGTCTCGTTCGAGAGATTGGCCTGCACGATGAACGTCGCGTAGTTCTGCTCGCCGTCATACTGCAAACCATCGGCCCGGTCGGAAGTCTGATTCGGCTGATAAAGAATGTATATGTTATTGATGATTGAGATGTCATCCGGCGTAATCACACTCAGAAGTCGCTCAAGCAGGTTGATGCCAAGCTCGTCAGCACCGACGAACTCGTAGGTTGTAGCCAGCACAGGCGCGTCCGCCTCGGACAAGACCACGCGCTTAATCGCCGCGTTAATCAACGTGGCGAAGCCGTAGGCTTGCGCGGGACGTGGAATCACACGACCGCCCTCGCTATCGGTCGAACCTATTTCGATGAGGAAGCGCGGGTCGAGCGCGACGGTGCGGCTGAGCTCTGCCAGTAATGCGACCGGAAAGTTCCAGATGAGGGGACGGGGTGTTGTGCCTTGCGGCAGGTTGTCGTTGGGCAGCGGCAGGCGCGTCGCCGTTTGCAGAATAATGTTGCTGCGGAAAGTGTACTGGCGCGGGCGAGTCTCGACCAGTCTCAGCGCGTGCGGCTTTTCAATAGGCGCTTGGAGTCCCTGCGCGCGTGCGTGTGCGATTAATGCATTGACCTGTGACGCAGCTTCCGACGGGAGGTTGAAGGAGAGTTCCGACGAATCGTTCGGGTTAACTGGGTTGGTGAAAGTAATCCACGAGACGCTGTGGCGAAACCTCAGCGTGATTGTCAACGGATTAGCCGGATTGTAGTTTTGGAGCGACGGCAGCGAGAACTGCTGGCCGATGATATGCTGCAAACCGCATGTCTCTTGCATCGTGCAGTGGTGATTATGGTCTTTGAATCTGATGCCCTCAACCGGAAGGCGCAAGCCGTTCAGGAGATAGCGCGCCGCGAGGCCCGACAGGTGCGTGATGCCATGATGGCTCGTGATGTCGTTCCAAAGTTCGGCGTTGGTCAGAGCACGCAGTCCCGGCAGAATTATCGTCGCCTGCGTCTGGCGGTTGAATAGATTGGCAACACCGGCTAGTGATGGCAAGAGCGTCGGCACATCAATTCCATATAGCTCAGTGAGACGCATGATTGTGTCCGGGTCGCCGGAAGCGGTCGTGGTGTGCTTGAGCCCGTTGAGCGTGATGATGGTCAATGGCTGCAACACGTCGGGCAGATTGGCGATAGCTTCTCCAAACTGAGACGGCGTCATGCCGAACTCGGCAGCAGTCGAAGCGATAGAGCCGTCGTTCGGCACAGTCTTAGTCACCTGATTAATGGTCAAAGGAAGACCGGTGATGAGAACCTGCTCAACCGCTGCGTTGTCGGCGGCCATCTGCCCCGGTTGCAGTGCGCGCTGGCCGGCAATGCTGCCCCATGTATCGCCGTCCTGAATCGGGTAGGGAACGCCGTTGAGGGTGAGCAGCAGATTTGCGGTCAACGAGTGTTCGCGGTTGGAGCGCGCAATCTGCTCGTCTGTGAGATGATTCTGGCTGCCGCCGCCCATCGCGTTTATCTTCTGGCGGACAGACGAAATCGAGTCGCCGTTCTCAAGCGGGTAAGCATAATTCTTAAAAGCGTCTATCGCAGCCTGCACTAGATATTGGGCCGCGAGCGCAAAGTAATCAACGAACACGAAGGCGGCCAGCGACTTTTCTGCCGCCAGGTCGTCAGGCAGCGGCGGTTGTTGCCGGACGAGAGCACGCACCGCAGCGTTCTCATTCTCCTCATTCTCGCTTTGGAGCTCGTCAAGCATCTGCACAATCAGCTTGTTGATGCGCTCCTGCAAATCCTCAACGTAGTCATGTTGAGCTTTAGTCCACTTGTCGAATTCAACGTCGGCCACTGTTGCGCCCAAGTAGGTGGCCTTGAGGTCGAGTTCGTTGGGCATGGGAAAGGCCGTCGCCTTGACGCCGCACTCTGTGCTCATGCTTTGCGGCGGTAGCTGGATGTTGAACCGGAACAGCGCCGCCAGATTGTCGGTGATGTCGTCGTAGTCTAGCGCCAGCCCGTCGGAGTTGACGGACAGGTAAGCCAGCGCGGCTTCCAGTTGTGCGAGTTGCACAGTCTTCAGCAATTCCTGCGCGGGCGTCCCCTTCTGCGACTGGCCGGAGAAGCTTGAGACAATCCAGAGATACGTGTCGCGCATGAGCCGCTCGAAGGAGCGATAGGTGTCGCCGCCCTGTGTGCGTTGTTCGTTCGAGATGAAGAGGTTAATCGAATAGACGGCATCCTGATTGGCCCTGCTGCTCGCGCCCTCGCCCGCAACAGACAGGTGCGGCAGGAAGAAGATGTCGAGCGTGCGCTGGCCTACGGTCGGAGTCTGGAGCGGGTTGAAATTTGGATTGATGGCAAACATCTGAACGGCTTCTAAGAGCGGCATGGAAGGCGGCGCGATGGTCGGCGGCAAAGGGGTCGCGCCGCCGCAATACCACGGCGCTTCGCTCAGACGGTCGTTGCCGATAGTGAAGCTCTCCCGGATTTGAGCCGAGAAGGAGAGGTCAAACGAAATCACGAAAAGGCCGCAATCAATCGTGAACGTCAGGCTGATTGTCACGCCCGCCTCAAGGGTCACGATTGTCTTCCTGTATGCCTCGAAGGTTCCCTGAATGTAAGCCTGCACGACGAGATTAAGCTCGGCCTTGATGATGGCAAAATCAACCACACCGACGAACCTGCCGATGACGCCGACAGTGCCAGTGAGTTTGTAGTAATAGTCAGACTCCGCGTTGGGAGTAGCGGCAGTCGCGGCAAAGGGCTCGCGGCTCTCTGGCCCGAATAGAAGCGGCTGGCCGTCCGTTCCCGCAATCATCAGGTCGGAATTGTCGTAGGCCCGCCAGGTGGCGACCACGCCTTCGAGGATGCCGAAGACGGTGATGGAAACCTGCGCGCTCAGTATCCCGTAGGAGAGAGACTTGCCGAGGCCGACCTGCATGCCGAAGCCGAACTCAACGACCGGCGTGAAATTGCCGCAAGGCGTGTTCTGCGGAAACTGGCTCGAAGTGTTTTGGTCGAGCAGGCCGAAATAGAAGCCGCCCGAACCCGTGAAGGGAAACACCTGAACGGTGAATGAGACAGAGAAATCCATGTTGTAAGGAAATCCGAAATCAACTTTGAAGCTGCCGTTGGTATAGATTTCCACGGACACGACCGGCAGGATGACAGTGACCGCCCCGAACTGTAGATAACGCATCGCGTCCGGCAGCTTCAGCATAATCTTGTAGACGCCGACGGAGTCGCTAATCTTCTGGTACAGAATCTCGAACTCAAGACCGGCGAAAATCTTGGCTTTGGGCCCGGCGAGTCCGATGCGAAGACCGTACAGAACGGGGTCGTTAAAGATGAGCTTGAGTTCGAGCGTGCTGCTGAGAGCGTAGAAGTGTGTGCCGACGAGCCAGTTGCTTGCGGGCGAGAAGAGTGGCGACGCGAGGGCCGCGCCGGTTGCCGGAGATGCAGTGCCCGGCCCGATGGGCAGCACGCGGCTGTCGGGCGTAGGCTCCGTAAAACTCTTGAGTTGCTCGACCGCATCACCGACAGTTTGAATCGCTGCCAGGTCGGGCACGGTGACGCGCTGGCCGAGCGCCAGCAGCCGAAGGTCAAAGGCGGAGTTTCCGCCGCCCGGAACCTCCGGCGGGTCGCTCGTCGCTGCATCCCACCTCACCTGAGTCGAGTTATTAAAGGCAAAATTGCCCGTGAGCGTGACCTCGACCTTGCCGCTCTGATCCTTGGTGATGCTGAGACTCTGTATCGTGCCGAAGAAGAGTTCGGCATGAAGCGGCCATGAGACGGTGACTGCTTTGGTGTTGAGATTAAAACTAATCTTGAGTCCGTCGAGCGAGATGCTATTGAGCAAGTCCCACGGCGGCGGCAACTCGCGGTTAGACGACGGCGACACCAATCGCACCAGCGCCTTAATCAGACGGCCCATGTTCCATGTGCTATCGGCGGTAAACTCCAGCACCTGCTGACCGCTGCCCTGTACGTAACGGGCGGTCAGTCCCTGCCATGTGAGAAAGATAGCGCGCGACGGCGCAGGCGTGCCCGGCTCGTTTTTAATCTCGTAGCCGATGGTGAACTTCGCGCCGATGCCGAAGATGCTGAAGATGGTCGTCGCCGTGACCGAGCCTGTGAAGTGGGTTGGGACGGCCTGTGAATTGTAAGCGAGAGACACTTTGGCCGTCGTGTCAATCTGCTGGCTCAGAATCTGGAACCGCCAGCGAATCGTGCCGCTGGCCGAATAAGAGGTCGCACTGTTTGCGACCGTTGGCACGACCGCCTGGATTGCAACATCCGACAGGCTCACGTCTAAACGGAAGATGTCAGCGGGAAGCTGAACGGTATCAAATATCGCGTCAATCAAATCCTGAAAGCGCAGGTCTGTGCCGGGCTGCATAGCGACTTTGAATGTCCAGACATCGGCGGCGTAGCTGCCCTCTGCCAGTAGATAGTGCGAGCCGACAATCAGATTGCCCCTGATGCTGCCGCTGTAGCGCGTGCCATCGTCGGCGGCAGCCTGCGGCCTCTGCACGCTCAGGCGCAGCACCACACCGTTCAACTCGAATTTGCCCGCGCCTAAGAGAGGCAGCCTGATTGAAGTTGTGGCCGCTAGTGAGTAGAAGCGCGCGGGTTGATTGACGGTGACAAAGAACTCGTCGAAGAGGATTGAGACGAATTGTTGGGGAATCTTGATTGCGCCGCCGGTGACGGCTGCGACCAGACGGTTAAAGCTGACTTGCTCGGACGCATAGCGCGCCACGTATTCGCCCGTGACGATTAACTCGGTGTTGATGGAAAACTCAAACTTGCCGGGAAACAGGTCGGGCATGAAGGAGGCTGTGGCGTAGAGTTCGGCAAACTGTGATTGGTCGTCCTGAAGCGGCGACCGTATAGTCCAGTCCAACTCGAATGCAAATTCCAGCAACGGATTATCCAGCACACGCCAGAGTGTGGAGGCAATGACGACTTCGATATCACTGACGGACGGAAGACCGTTTCCGTAAGAGACGTAAGCGCCGAACGAGCGGAAGCCGAAACCTTGTAGGTAAGTGGAGAGCGCCGGAGGCACTACGGCGTACCATGTCTGGCCCGCCATGAGAGCGAATATCTGGTCGGCTGTAAGCACAAGACCGCTGCGCTCAAGTGCTACTAAATCAAAAGCGACCAGCTTCGTCGCGCTGTTGGCAGGCAGTATGGCGCGGAACGCGACCGGAGTTTCGTTGCCGGGGATGTTGAGATGCGCGGCGAGCATGACGGCGGGCGCTAATCCTATCTCCTCGCCGTAATCAATGAGCGTCACCCAGATGTAGGGAGCACCGATTGTGAGAAAGCCAAGCTCAAACGTCTCATCAGTCATCGGCGGCGTGATGAGCTTGAGGCCGGGATAATTCAGTTGTGCGCCGGGGGCGACGGGTGCGACCTGCGAAGGGTTGACCGTGCCGCTCAACGTGTAGGCGGGCTGCGGCCTGAACTCTGAGAGCAGTTCGACGGCAGCAGCCAGATAGCCGTCAAGTTCTATGGAGCCTGCGAAGTTCAGGCCCGGCTCAAGCGCGACCACGCTGCCCAGCCACGGATAAGCACTCTCCGGCTGGCCCGCGAAGAAGAAATAAGGTTCTCTGGCATGCAATTCATCGAATAACTTCCCTCTCAACGCAAGGAAACTCTGGCCGAAGTTCCATGTATTGCCGAGAGAGATGGCTATTACTAACAAGCCCTGCGGGCCAGCGGCGGCGAATTTGATTCTGACTGGCTTGTCTCGCGCGATACGCACGGAGATGGTGCCTGTCATCTCGAAGTAGCTGCCATCTTGAATTGGCCCGATGTCTTCGGGCGAAGTCTCGATGAGCAGCGCCCCGGTCAGGTCAAATTCCGCGAATGCCTTTTGCAAGAGCGCATCAAGGTCTGGCGGCGCTTCGAGGTTTGCCTCCCTGAAGACGGCGGCGTTGAGCAAAAGCTGACCGCCTTGTGCTGCTCGCGCAATGTTCTCATGCAAGGTTTCGATGCTCATGTGGCTTTACTCTTCTCAAATATCGAACAGCAGTGGGAAATGGTCGCTCACGCGATGAATCAGCCCGTAATTATGAGCATTCCTGAACACTTCGTTCATATCCTGACCCGCGTTGCCGGGCAGGCCGGCGTCAATGAAAAGTTGAGGGATACTGGTCTGCATCGCAGTCATGTTCGTGTAATACCCAGGCTGAGGCGCTGGCCCGGGAGGCGGGGGCGCAGGCGGCGGAGGCGGATAGACGTAAGGCGTATCCAGAACCCTGCTGACAATAGTTGTGTTGTGTGGGAACCGTGCCGCGCTGGGCTGGTAGCGAACCAGAGCGTTATCAACCGACTCGTTGGTATATTCATAACCCGGATAATTGCCGACGGGGTGATTGGCCTCATCCATAATTCTGGAGCTACGCACCTGTCGGCCAAGTGTGTGGTAATAGGAGTAGTTCTGCGGGTCGAGCGGCGGTGGCGGCGGTAGACCTGATTGCGGTCGGAGCAAGGGAAGATAGTTGAGGCCCAATAGTGGGCCAAAAGGGCCAGCCGCCTGAAAGCTGGCCGGGTCAAGATTATTAACGTTGAAGTCGCCGAGGATAACATCAATCTGGTTCGCCGAGCGGGGCGGTTCGGCTGTCATCTCGTAAACATCAGCGAGATTGCGTGTTCCGTCGTTGGCGTAGGCCACGGGTGGATTACCGGCGAGATTGTTCGGCTTGGTGTGAATGCTCATCAGGCGAACGAGCAGGACAGGAGGCCCGCCAGCTACCGCTCCGACTCTTCCGAAGGCGGTCAGCCACGGCTTGCGATTATCTGCGCCCGGAAAGTTGATGGGCGCATAGGGCGCGACTGCTGTTGGCGGCAGCGGCCTGAGGAATTGCCACTGTCCGGCACGGTTGAATTCTTCCGGCACCTGAGGGTCATAGTATGGATAGTGCGCCGGAATCGCACGACCGGGCAGGAAGGAGATAGTTTCCAGTGTGAGGTAAGAATCTCTTATTACCGGGCCGAGAAAATACCAGCGATCGGCACGATAAAAGACGGCAATGGCTTCACGCTGGCCATCTGCCCCGGTGACGATTGGCGGCACTAATCTCCAATCGGTAAAGCGAAGAGGGTCGGAATTTAGTTGTAGATGGCTAAGCAAGCTTTTGCAGCCAGCCAATCCTGACCCATCAACGAGTGCTCCTTCCGTAGCATTGCCATTTCGATTATAGACTTCGACCACCACGATGAAGTCGAGGGTCAGCAACTGAGGAGGAACCGGCATCGGGTCGCGGTTGTTATTGAAGGTGTTGAGCATCATCTGCAAATGCTCAGGCCCCGGCGGAGCAGACATGTAATCCTCGTCCTCTTCCCCGCCTCTTTTGCGCTTCGACCCGAGCGCAATGCGGTTGCCTGTAAAGTTGTTGATATTCCAGTAAAGGATAGTCGCATTCGCCATCGCCAATGTCTCCTATCGTGTGCTGCGCTAAGGCCGCTCGTTTGAGATTGCTTCCGAGAGCAGAGCGCGCCTCTCGTCTTCGCCGCTTCCAGCGAGCAGCTGACGCTGTTGGCTGCTCTCTCTGTTATAGGCCGCGTACCAGCCGAGGCTGTTCTGCGGCGCGCCCGGATTCGGGTTGCCGAAGAGGAAGAAGACAGTATTGCCCGTCGGCGGAAACTTGAGGCCGAGAAACTTCAAGGCAAGCTGCGTCAGCTTTAGCAGGTAGGCTGGCCGCCCGTCCTGCGTCTGGCCCAGCAGAAGCTCGATGTTGTCGATTCCCACGCTGAAGATGCCCTGAAGCGAGAGCAGCTTGGCCGCTCCGCCGCCCGCACCGGGGAGTCTCAATCCGACCAGCACGTCGTAAGCGCCAACAGTCCCGCCGCTCGCGGGCGACCATGCGCCAATCAGTGTGGAGGTCAGGCCGGCGTTTTCAGCGAGCGCGCCCGCCGTCCCCAAATCGAGTTGGAATTGCAGGCCGTTCCAAATCCCTTTGAGTCCGGTGAAAGGAGCTTCGATTGAGACGGGCAGGAAGCCTAGCTTGTCCGGCCCCTGCTCTGCCGTGCCGCTCGTGATTCCTGCGAGCTTGAGCGGGAAGTTGGGAAAGAAGCTGGCCGGGCGCGCACGGCTCTGCTCAAGGTTGAAGGCGATGAAGTCTGGATTGAACGTGAAGGTGCGCTCGGTCGGCGTCAGGAGCGGAAATTCCATCTCGATGTAGAGATTGTTGAAGTAGAGGCCCGCGCGCGTGCCCGGCTGATTGTCAGTCCAATCGCTGCCGAAGGAGAAGAGGTCGAAGCCAGTGGCGGGCATGAAATTCATGTAGCCTGTGAAGGCGAAGCGCGAGCGGACGAAGCCGGACGCAGCGCCGCCCGCATCCGTCAGCGTCGAGAACTGCGCCTGCACGGTTTCGACTGCGCCGAGCACGTTGCTGTTCAGACGGAACAATCGGTCGCTGTTGGAAGTGAAGGTGAAGGTCGCGCGCCCGTTCTGTTCCTCATAAGCGCCGTCGAGGATGATGGAGTTGCTTGGCAGGTCAAACGTTTCTCCGGCGGGCGTGACCATGCTCGTCACCTGATCGCCGAACCAGCGATTGGCCGTCACTTGCAGCTTGCTCTCGAAGGTCTTGACCGCCGTGTTCTCGAACAACACCTTGAGGGTGAGAACCTTGAAATCAAAGTCGCCGGGCGCGGCCACGACGGGCCGGTCTGGGCTGCCGCCGCGCGACAGTTGAGCCTGATAGGCTGCATCTACGTAATAGATAAGCCCGAACAGGGAACTGTTGCCGGCGACACGTACGCCGCGGCGTGCGGCCTCGACGAAGTTGACTTCGACGGCGAAGTGATGCGCGTTGAAGCGCGTCAGGTCAATGCCGCCGAGCAGTCCCTTGAGCTCAGCCGGGAAGAGGCCGAGGTCAATCTGGACTTTGAGCGCGAGAATGCCGTTCCACGTCTCGCTGTCAACGATGTCGAGGAACTTCGCGAAATAGCTCTCGCGCAACCCGGCTTCAGCTTCGGCTAGCTGGCGTGTCTCCGCGATGTAGTCCTGCAACCACTGAGAGAGAAAAGCCAGGCCCTGTCCCTCTGTCTCGTTGAACTCTGCGGCGCTCGTCCAGCTTGAAGGGTTCTTGATAAGCTCTGACAGTTTGCCCTTAACGAACTTGAAGATGAGCACGTTGCGATAGTCGCCGGGCACGTTGCCCGTGCCGACCAGAATGCGAAACGGCCAATCCTCAATCAGCATGATGTCGCTGAATCTTGTGCCCGTGTCGCTGTTCCAAGGCTGCTGCGGCTGTGTGACGACGAAAAATTGCTGGTTGGTCTGAAAGGCGTCCTGCAAGACCGGATCAACGTTTCTGAAGAGGAGCTCATAATTGGTTCCGCGCACCTTGTTGTGGGCCAGCAGCAGCGATTGCCAGCGCGACGCTGCATCGGTCGCAACGCGCGCCAGCAAGCCCTGCGGCGTCGTGGCCGGCACAGTGACAGCGTCGGGCGCGAGCGCGGCGGGCAGATTGAAGAAGCCGTTCCGTCTCTTGAGCGCGATGATTCGTTGCTTGCGTGTCTGGCTGATAATCTGGCTTTCAAACAGCGAGAGCGCGCCGGGCGTGCCGAGTCCGCCAGCGACGACAACGCCGGCATAGGGCACTAGGGGGAACGACTCGCCTGCCGTCGCACCGCCCAGGTCGGCCATCTTAGTCCGGTAGAAGTCTAGCGTCGCCGGTCTGTCATCAGTCGTCATCTCACTGTTATTGATGTAGAGCGACGCGCCGTGCGGCTGCGAGTAGTAAACGTTTGGGCCGCCGCCGGGAGGGTTGACCGCCATCGTGCCGGGAGTTACGGTGGCCCATGCGGTCGTATAAGTGTCATCAAGGAGAACTTCGCTCACGGGCGGCGAATTGGGTTCGCGCAAATTGACAGGCGGCAGCGGAAAGCGCAACGCATGAGCCGGTTGATGTGGATGGAAACTCAGTATGTCGCCTGCGCCAGCCGCGTCGGCGCGAGCAAAGGCTATGGTTTCTGTGCCAGCTAAACCGCAGAGCAGGTTAAGGTGCGTAGCTCCCAGCGTATCATCCGTCCGCATCCGAAATCCGCCCTGCGGCGTCAGGTATGCATCTGCGCCCGCGACGCCGGATTGGGCGGCTCTGGCAAAGACCAGTTTCGCTGTTGATAGCTCGACCGGGGGATTGCCCTGCGCTGGCGCAACCGGAAGCAGTGTAATCTTGTATCCGGTATCGGTACGAAAGTATGACGGGATTATCGTCTCAAATGGAGCGGACTCGTTTCGCCCTGTGAAAGCGAAAAAAGTCCGCAGTGCGTTTCTGTCTTCGCCGTAGGCGTATTGATTATATATATTGGTCAGGTCAAGGCTGGCGTAAAAGCCGATGAAGGTCGCAGGGTCTGGTTCAACGGGCACCGCCAGAGGATAGAACTGCCGCGCCGTCGAAGGCTGCGCGCCTCCGGTCGGGAAGTAATACTGAAATCCCCAACGCAGCGATTCGATACTCGCTCGTCGTTGCATAAAGAGGCTGAATTGCACACACCCGCGCTGGTTTCCCTCGAACGGAAGGATGGCGTCGTCTTGTATCTTCACCACAGGCGCGGCGATGCCCGTGAACGTTATCTTTCCCTCTCTATTATCTCTGATAGTCAGCGTGTTCTCTTCCAGCGCCAGTATCATATTGGCAGCGACCTGCAAGCCCAGTGAAGATGTCAGCGGCGCTTGCAGCGCATCCGTAATCTCAAAGTCACGTGTCGTCCCCCTCCTGAATCCGAGCAATCGAGTGTTAGCCTGCTCAGGATGCGAGGGGTCTAGCAACCACAGGATTGTCCGGCTGTTGACCGTGCTG
>Ga0209574_10000307_pt1 | contig 12711 bp, 10 predicted proteins | sample AgamicMgMarz_FD_187168 | JGI IMG/M metagenome (GOLD analysis project Ga0209574, IMG submission 187168) | Agave microbial communities from Guanajuato, Mexico - Mg.Ma.rz (SPAdes) (version 2) | ecosystem: Host-associated > Plants > Phyllosphere > Phylloplane/Leaf | place: Guanajuato, Mexico... | reverse complement strand
TCTCTTCAGGCTTACAATTTTTCTTAAACCTCTTCTTTATCGATGATATCAGCAAAAAGGCCATAAACATATTTCTCAGCATCGAATTCCTGTAGATCGTCCATTTTTTCACCTAGCCCGACAAATTTAACGGGAATGGCCAATTCATTGCGAATCGCCAAAACAATTCCACCTTTTGCGGTGCCATCAAGCTTTGTTAAAACAATACCGGAAACATTTGTCGCTTCCTTGAATGTCTTGGCCTGGATAAGGGCATTTTGCCCAGTTGTAGCATCAAGGGCAAGCAGCACCTCGTGTGGTGCACCCGGTACTTCACGTTCAATTACACGTTTCACCTTTTCCAATTCCTTCATTAAATTCACTTTATTCTGCAAGCGACCGGCAGTGTCACAGATAAGGATATCCGCTTTTCGTGCCTTGGCGGCCTGAATGGCGTCGAACATGACAGCTGCTGGGTCAGAGCCTTCACCCTGTTTGATTACACTGACACCGACACGCTCACCCCAAACCTCAAGCTGTTCAATCGCACCGGCACGGAAGGTATCCCCTGCAGCCAATACGACAGATTTCCCCTCTGTTTTGAATTTGTGGGCAAGTTTACCAATGGTCGTCGTTTTACCTACCCCATTAACCCCTACAAACAAAATGACCGTCAAACCTTCTTCTTGTATATTCAGGCTAGAAGTCGCTTCATCATCACCTTGGTAGATTTCAACAAGCTTTTCGGAAATAACGGACTGCACTTCCCTCGTATCAGAGATATTGCGAAGCTTGACTTCCATTTTTAATTGATCAATCAGTTCCATCACAGTATCAAAGCCTACATCAGCCTGTATCAGGATTTCCTCAAGTTCTTCAAAGAAGTCCTCATCCACTTTCCGATAACGGGCAACAAGTTCATTAACCCTCCCAGTAAAGGAATTCCTCGTCTTTGTCAAACCTTGTTTGAATTTTTCCCCAATGGATACTTCTGCTTCAACTGATTTTTCTTTTTCTTCCTGAGTCGTAAATTTCTCTTTTAACTTTTTGAAAAAACTCATTGTCCCACTTCCTCTAATTCATGAATTTTAAACTTCCATAAAGTTTTCTGATTCTTCCATCCGGACGGAAACAAGTTTGGAGACACCTGACTCCTGCATCGTAATGCCGTATAGGACATCTGCCTCTTCCATCGTGCCTTTGCGGTGAGTAATCACGATGAACTGCGTTTCCCTGCTGAACTTTCTTAAAAATTGGCTGAACCGGACGACATTCGCCTCATCTAGCGCTGCCTCGACTTCATCAAGGATACAGAAAGGAACAGGACGCACTTTTAGAATGGAGAATAAAAGGGCTATGGCTGTCAATGCTCGTTCTCCGCCGGATAAGAGGCTCAAATTTTGCAGTTTTTTTCCGGGAGGCTGTGCAATGATATCCACCCCTGTATTTAGCAAATCATCAGGATTCGTCAGTTTCAGCTCCGCCCTGCCTCCGCCAAATAAAGCTTTGAAGACTTGTTCGAATTCTTTACGGATCGAATAGAAAGTATCCGCAAAGCGGCGTTTCATTTCATCATCCATTTCATCGATGACTTGGAATAATGTATCTTTCGCCTGTTGAAGGTCTTCCTTTTGACTAAGAAGGAATTCATAGCGTTCAGCTACACGTGCGTATTCATCAATTGCACCTAAATTCACCGTCCCCAGTTCCTCGATAGCAAGCTTGATGAGCTTCACCCTTTTTTGAGCTTCGTCGGCAGGCATCATCAATGGATACTGTTCTTTAGCACCTTCAAAGGAAAGGGTATATTCTTCTCGCAAGTGGTCGAGGCGATTTTCCAGTTCGACATCCAGACGAGTTAATTTCACTTCTTCATCCTTCATCACTTCGACAATGCCTCTATAAAGTCGATTTTCTTCTTTCAAGGACAGTTCGAGCGTTTCGACTTCCATTAGAAGCTCGTTTTTTTCCTGTTTTTTTATGGCGATTCCTTCAATTGCTCCATTTTTATCGAGCAATTTCTGCTGAGCCATATCTTCCAGGGACTCTTCCCCGCTTGAACTGTCTGTCATTTCATTGGTCAGGAGCCCTAAATCATCTTTGTTTTCAGCAAGCCTGCTTGATTCCTTAGAAAGATCCGATTCAATGCGTTCCATCTTCTCTTTTTGGTTTTGCAGCTGGCCACGCTTGGAAGCCAGCATTACCCTCAGTTCATTCGTTTCTTCAGCAAGGCTCTCTTTTGAAGATTGTTGTGATTGCTTTTGTTCGGTCATTTCGGAAATCAACCGGTCCAGACCATCAATTTCCGATTTACATGATTCCAAAAGTTCTTCCAGCTCTTCAAGTCTTGCCGTTTTTTGCTGTTGTTCTTCTAAATATGAATTTTTATCCAAATCATAAAGATGCAGCCGTTCATTCACATTTCTTTCCTGAAGCTCCACTTCACGGAGTTCCCCTTTAAGGGTTTGTTCTTGTAACCGAAGCCTCTCTCCCGTTTTTCTGGTTTGTTCAAGCGTTTGCTCTTGAACACCCACATCCACTTTGAGCTGTTTGACTTGCTTTTCAAGCTGATTCGTTTTGACTTCCATGGCAGCAAGTTTTTGTTGGAGCTCCTCCAATTCCGTTTTCCTTGAAAGCAGGGAGGTCGTTTTTTGCTTTAAGGCTCCACCAGTCATTGAACCACCTGGATTGACGATATCCCCTTCAAGTGTTACGAAGCGGAAACGGTGCTGCATCATTTTCGCCAGGTCATTTGCCCCTTTTAAATCTGTGGTGATAATCACTGTTCCTAATAGGTTTTCAGCAATCGCTGCATGCCTATCATCATATTGGATCAATGAGGAACCAGTCCCTACAAAAGCTGAATGGCTCTTCAGCATCGATAATTGGTTAGCTGATATCTCTCTTGCCTTTATGACTGATAAAGGCAAGAAAGTCGCACGCCCATACCTATTTTTCTTCAAGAAGGAAATAGCTTCCCGTGCATGCTCTTCGCGTTCCACGACAACATGCTGCATCGCTCCGCCCAAAGCCGTTTCAATGGCCGTTTCATATTCCTTTGGAACCTTTATCAATTCCGCAACTGCCCCTTCAATGCCTCGAAGGGTTTCTTTCGCTTTCAAAACCTCTTTTACACCCTGAAAGAAGCCTGCATAATCATCTTCCATTTCTTCAAGCAGTTCCTTACGCGATTTAGCCTGTTGAAGGAATTGATAGGCCTTATAAAGGGTGGTTTCTTGTTTTTGATACGTATCTTTTGCCGCATTCAATTTATTCTGTTGATTTCGGAAATAAGTGACATGCTCTTCAAGCTGCTTGGTCATATTGTCCATCAGCTGTGAATATTCCATTTTTTTAGCAGTGATTTCCATTCTTTCAGTTAAGAACTTTTCATTTTCCATATCAAGTTTTGCATTTTTATGTTCCTGCTGCGCAAGCTGCTGAAGCAGGTATTGTTTTTCGTTTTTGGCCGAGGCCTGCTTGTTCAACCACTCGATATAGTCACTCTTTTTCGCTTCGATCACCGCTTCGATATCACTATTGAATAGGCCGAGGCTTTTTTGTTTTTCATGTAAGGTTTCAGAAATCCCTTTCACTTCCAAATTCAGTGCATGCAGGATTTCCGTTTCCCTTTCCTTTTGCGAAGACAAACGCTCGACAGCGGCCTCACCTTCCACAATCGCTTTTTCCAGCTGTGACTTGTTTTGGGCGGCATTTTTTTTCCGTTCTTTCAAAACTTCTTTACGGCCTTCAAGCTTTTCAAGTTCTTCGCTGGCATTCAGGAGAATCTCCTGAAGGCCATTGATCGATGTCTCAAGCGTCGCAAGACTATCCCTTAACTTTTTGAGATGCGCTTCCCTGTCCTGAAGCTGTCCTGCCATTTGCTGTTCCATTTCATTATGTTTTTCAAGTTCCTGTGATAGTTTTTCCCATTTTTCATGAAGCTCTTCAATTTCATAAACGGTTAAAGCCACTTCTATTTGCTCTAGCTCGTCTTTCTTCGCCAAAAATTCCTTGGCGAGGGAAGACTGAATTTTTAACGGCTCCACCTGCCCCTCCAATTCATGGAGGATATCATGGACACGGTTTAAGTTATCCTGTGTTTCCGTCAGCTTCGATTCCGCTTTTCGTTTTCTCGTTTTATACTTCAGGACACCTGCTGCTTCTTCAAAAATCACTCGTCTTTCTTCAGCCTTACTGCTAAGGATTTCTTCCACTTTCCCTTGGCTGATGATGGAAAACGCTTCTCTCCCAAGACCGGAATCCATGAAAAGGTCTATGATGTCTTTCAGACGGCAACCTTGATTATTAATGAAAAATTCACTTTCTCCCGATCGATATACACGTCTTGTCACACTGACTTCATGAAAGTCGATCGGCAGGGAATTGGTCTCGTTATCAAGGGTCAATGATACTTCCGCAAAATTCAACGCTTTCCTCGTGTCACTTCCCGAAAAGATGATATCTTCCATTTTTGCTCCACGCAGTGATTTCGCAGACTGCTCTCCAAGGACCCACCGGACTGCATCGGTCACATTACTTTTACCGCTTCCGTTTGGTCCAACCACTGCCGTGACACCAGGTACAAAATCTATCGAAATTTTCTCTGCGAAAGATTTAAATCCTACAACGTCCAAACGTTTGAGGAACATGACCTTTCCCCCTCTACTGTTCAACTATCTTGTTGATTTTTTTCTTTTAAAACGATCAATGCATGCTCGGCTGCATGCTGCTCCGCTTCTTTTTTGGACTTTCCTATTCCAGAGCCAAGTTCTTCCCCATTCAGGGAGACCGTCGAAACAAACTCCCGATTATGGGCCGGTCCTTTTTCCTGCAAGATCTTGTATTGCAGGACACCGATGGCATCGCGCTGGATCAGCTCCTGAAGCTGGCTCTTATAATCCATCACATGAGAAAAAGCACCCTCGTCTATCTTCGGAAACACGACATTCGTCAAAAACTGCACAACTGGCTCTAATCCTTGATCAAGGTACAAAGCACCAATATAGGCTTCGAATACATCCGCAAGCATGGCAGGTCGTTCCCTTCCACCTGTCATTTCTTCCCCTTTTCCGAGTAATACATATTCCCCGTAAGAAAGGCTATTGGCAAAAGCAACTAGTGAAGGCTCACACACAATGGCTGCCCTTAGTTTGGTAAGTTCACCTTCGCTCATCATCGGATATTTTTGATATAAGTATTTAGAGATGGTCAGTTCAAGTACAGCGTCCCCCAAGAATTCAAGCCTTTCATTATCTTCATAAGGCTTACGGCGATGCTCATTCACATAGGATGAATGTGTAAAAGCTTGTTTCAATAAATTTTCATCTTTAAAATGAAAACCCAGATTTTCTTGCAACTGTTTGAATTTATTTTCCTTGATTGATGGTTTACGATTATTTCCGTTCCTACGCATCACACAAAACCCTCCACGGTTCAAAAAGCATATTTTTCCAATATATAAAAAGAAACCTGGCAGGAATTCCTGTCAAGCTTTCCTATGTACCATCATACATGATTATCCGCTTAAAGAAAACTAAAGGCAAAAGACCACTGCATGCAGGCGGAGCATACCCGTGAACATGCTCATTCCGTTATCTGCCGCTGAACCAAACTTCTTTAAGCAATAAGAGAAAGCCCCGTTAAAAAACGGAGCTTTTAGTCAAATGACAATTCATTACATAGTGCTTTGTATGTAATTCACAGCATCACCTACTGTGGCGATTTTTTCAGCGTCATCGTCCGAAATTTCCATATCAAACTCGTCTTCGAATTCCATGACTAGTTCAACTACATCAAGGGAATCGGCACCAAGATCTTCTTTGAAAGAAGCTTCAAGTTTTACCTCTGATTCTTCTACGTTCAAACGATCTACAACGATTTTAGTTACTCTTTCTAATACATCTGCCAATGTGTTCACCTCCCCTCAAGACATTATAAATTAATTTCGAAAAAAATCAAAGAAAACTTACATGACCATGCCGCCATCTACATGAAGAGTTTGCCCAGTCATATATTTGCTTGCATCGGAAGCAAGGAAAGACGCCACTGCAGCAATATCTTTAGGGTCACCGAAACGTGCAAGCGGAATTTGGTCCAGCATGGCTTTTTGGACGTCTTCAGGCAATTCCCCAGTCATATCCGTCGAGATGAAACCTGGGGCAATCGCATTGACCGTAATGCCTCTTGAAGCAAGTTCTTTTGCCGTCGTTTTAGTCAAACCGATGACACCTGCTTTAGCCGCTACATAATTAGCCTGCCCTGCATTTCCGCTGACGCCGACGATCGATGCCATATTGATGATCCTGCCGCTGCGCTGCTTCATCATTTGCCTTGTAACAGCTTTGGTGCATAGGAACACGCCTTTAAGATTCGTATTGATCACAGAATCCCATTCATCTTCTTTCATGCGCATCAATAGGTTATCACGTGTGATGCCGGCATTATTAACCAGGATGTCCACTCTGTCAAATTGTTCGACGACCTCTTTGATCATGCTTGTCACTGATTCACTATTTGCAACATCGCATTGGATGGCGAATGCTTTCCGGCCCAATGCCTTGATTTCATCAACCACTTCATTCGCTTTAGCTTCACTGCCGGAATAGTTAATGGCAACGTCTGCTCCCTGACGGGCAAGTTCCAATGCAACTTCCCTGCCAATACCTCGTGATGCTCCCGTTACAAGTGCTTTTTTACCTTCGAGGATCATGCTTGTACCCCCTTCAATGTTTCAATTGTTTTAGTTAGAGTATCTATATCGGATACCGAATGAATTTGAACGGAACGATCAATTTTCTTTATCAATCCGCCCAACACTTTCCCTGGGCCAACCTCGATGAACGTATCCACGCCCAATTCAAGTAGACTTTTCACACTGTCCTCCCAAAGGACCGGTGAATACAGCTGTTCGATTAATTTTTCTTTTATTTCGGCAGGTGCTGTAATGGGCTTAGCCGTTACGTTTGAAATGACAGGAATTTCTGCCTGTTTGAAGCTTACTTCATCAAGGACACCCTGTAACTTTTCTGCTGCCGGTTTCATTAATTCAGAATGGAACGGTCCGCTCACTTCAAGAGGAAGAGCCCGTTTAGCCCCATTTTCCTTGGCTTTTGCACTTGCAAGTTTAACCCCTTCGGAGGTGCCTGAAATGACGATTTGCCCTGGACAATTAATATTGGCCAATTGAACGGATTCACCTGTGGCCGTAATTTCAGAAGTGACTTCAGATAGAGCTTCACGGTCCATTCCCAAAATCGCAGCCATTGAGCCTTGACCATTCGGTACCGCAGCTTCCATGAATTCACCGCGTTTACGCACTGTATATACGGCATCTTCAAAAGAAATTGCACCAGATGCCACTAATGCCGTATATTCACCCAAACTGTGCCCGGCAGTATAATCGGGTTTGATTCCCGCTTCTTCCAACTCCTTGACAAAAGCATAACTCGTAGTCAATAAGGCTGGCTGTGCATTGTAAGTCACCGTTAATTCTTGTTGTGTGCCATTAAAGATCAATTCCGTAAGCGGAAAATCAAGTTTTTCATCTGCTGATCGAAAAATTTGCTGAGCACGCTCTTTTTCCTGAAATAAGCCATGCCCCATTCCTATTGATTGTGATCCTTGTCCTGGAAAGACAAAAGCAATTTTACCCATCTGTTACTCCCCTGCCTCTATGATTTATTTTTGTTTTTCTATTGTCTCCGCAATTGTCGATATGACGTCATTTCCAACCATATCGCGAGTCTGGCGTATAGCATTATAGACCGCATTCGCATCTGAAGAACCATGCGCCTTAATGACAGGGGCCTTCAAACCGAAGAGGCCAGCACCGCCATACTCCGAGTAATCCATTTTATTTTTTATGACTTTTAGTTCTGGCTTTACCATTGCTGCAGCCAACTTACTTTTGAGGTTGCTCATCAAGGCAGCTTTCACCATTTTGAATACGCCCATAGCAGTACCTTCAAGCGTCTTTAACACCATATTTCCCGTGAAGCCGTCCGTCACGACAACGTCCGCCGGCCCGTTTAGGAGGTCCCTTGCCTCTACGTTACCTATAAAGGATATCTCCGATGATTGCTGCAGTAATGTAAAGGCATGCTTAGTCAGTTCATTCCCTTTTTTTTCTTCTGTTCCGATATTAAGTAATCCGACACGGGGCTTTTTGATTCCCCGCACTTTTTGGGCATAAACAGACCCCATTATGGCGAATTGAAGGAGATGCTCCGGTTTCGCATCGGAGTTCGCGCCTACATCCAGTAATACAAAACCCTTGCCATCGATCGTCGGAAGGGTGGGAGCCAATGCCGGACGTTCAATGCCTTCTATCCTTCCGACCACAAACAAACCTGCAGCCATCAGCGCCCCCGTATTGCCTGAAGAAATGCATGCGTCCGCTTCTCCGTCAGCCACTTGCTGTGCAGCCAATACCATCGATGCGCTTTTCTTGCGGCGAACCGCACGAACAGGTTCATCGGTACTTAATATTTTTTCATCAGTATGTATAACCCTTATTCGGCCATGCTTCACCAAGTATTGGTTAATCTCGGATTCATTGCCTATCAAGGTAATTTCCACATCGGAAAAAGCCTCGACAGCTTTCATCGCTCCCAAAACCTGTGCCTTGGGAGCATTATCGCCACCCATTGCATCTATCGTTATCTTCATTTTTTTCATCCTTTACTAGCAAGTTAAGAGCGATACATTTCGAACTCGCCTTTAAAAACCAGTTCATTACCTACGTAGCTTCTAACCTCCACCACGGAACGATCGTTGGTGTGGTCCACGTTTTTAACCCTCGCTTTAGCTATCACTCTTTCATTTTCCTTTACAGAACGAGTGAATAAAATGGATGCTTTCGCAGTTAATGCCAATTCATCATTTATGACTGCCACAGCCAATGAGTTTGCTTGGGCAAAAAGGTGATGTCCCCTTGCGATTCCATTCCGCTTAAAGACATGCTCTTTATTTATATCCAAAATCGAAATTGCATTATCATCTAAATTAAGATCAATTACTTCCCCGATGATTTCATCCAAAGGCAATGCCCTGATTTCGTCACTGAATTTTTTCTCGGCCACGCTTTTAATCCGTTCACGCAGTTCCGGTATCGATAATTCAAGACGGTCAAGCCTAATGGTCTGGACGCTCACCGAATATTTTTCAGCCAGCTCCTCATCCGTTACAAAAGGATTCTGTTTAATCGTTTCGATTAATAATTGCTGGCGTTCCTTCTTATTTCTTCGCATTTGAAGGTCACCATCCGTAGTATTATGACTAGGTACTAATAGTAGTATATATATTTTAAAAACAGATTGCAAGATATTGCGTAAAATCTCACAATCTGCTATTGGTTTTTTATTCAGTTCAGTCCAGCTTTTCTCCTGTAAATACTCCGGTTCCCTCTAAATAGTCCCGCAAAGGTGCATACTCCGGGGAATGCCAAAAGCTTTGGGAGGCAATCAATTTTGCTGCATCCATCCTTGCCACTTCAAGGGTCCTGTAATCATGGACCATGTCGGCTACCTTGAATTCGGGAAGGCCGCTTTGTTTTTTACCGAAGAAGTCCCCAGGTCCACGGAGTTCCAAATCTTTTTCGGAAAGGGCAAAACCATCGTTTGTCTCAGTCATGATTTTCATCCGTTCTTTGCCGACTTCCGTTTTCGGATCAGCCAGCAGGATGCAAAAGGACTGATCGCTCCCCCGCCCAACCCTTCCGCGTAGCTGGTGCAACTGTGAAAGTCCAAAGCGCTCCGCATCATAAATGACCATTACCGTTGCATTTGGAACATTCACCCCAACCTCGACGACCGTCGTGGAAACAAGGATTTGCGCTTCATTGGCACTGAACTGCTGCATCACTTCTTCCTTTTCATCCGCGGGCAGCCGTCCATGCATAAGACCCACTTTATACCTGTTCGCAAAGTATTGTGTCAGCATTGCATGAACATCAAGAACATTCTGTAAAGAATCGAGTTTCTCCGACTCCTCAATCAATGGACAGATGACGTAAGCCTGTCTCCCTTTCTTTAGTTCCTTTTCGACAAAGGATAAGATCCGATCAAGCATTTGGTGTTTCGCCCAATAGGTCTCTATCGCTTTACGCCCGGCAGGCATTTCATCGATCGTCGAGACGTCCATTTCCCCAAACACTGTAATTGCGAGAGTTCGCGGAATTGGTGTAGCCGTCATGAAAAGTACATCTGGATTGGTACCTTTTTCACGAAGGATGCGGCGCTGCTCCACTCCGAAACGATGTTGTTCATCCGTTATGACAAGACCTAAGTTCCGGAAATTCACTTCATCTTGAATCAATGCGTGAGTTCCTATCAAAAGATCCAGCTCCCCGGATTCCAGCATTTGCAATAGTTCCTTGCGCTTTTTGCCTTTTACCGAACTTGTCAACAATGCGACCTTTACTCCACTCGGTTCCAACATGGCTTTCAGCGATTGTGTATGCTGCTCAGCCAAGATTTCCGTCGGGACCATAAGTGCACCTTGGAAACCTGCTGTAATCGTCGCCTTCAGGCATATGGCGGCAACCACCGTTTTCCCAGACCCGACATCCCCTTGAAGCAGACGATTCATCCTATAGGGAGATTTCATGTCATTCATTATTTCCTCGACGACCCTATTCTGAGCGTTCGTCAAAGGAAAAGGGAGGGTTTCAACAAAGGCTTCCAGCCGCTCCATGTCAAACTCCTGGCCTACTCCTTTTGACTGCTCCCGCTGCACTTTACGAAGTGCCTGCATTTTAAGTTGAAACAATAAAAATTCTTCATACACAAAACGGCGTCGGGCCTTCTTCACCTCATTGGCCGATTGAGGGAAATGCATGGTACGAAGAGCATCATTACGCGGCATCAGTTTGTATGCCGCCAATAATTGCGGGGGCAGATTTTCTTCTATCATTGTCCCATATTCAGAAAATGCATTGGAGATGAAGCGGCGGAGCCCTTTGACGGTAATGCTGCCCTTCACTGAGTACACCGGTTCGAACTCTTTCTCCCGGCTCCGATCACCAACATGGCATTCCGAGCCTGTAATGGTTTGACGATGACGATCCCACTTTCCCGTTACCGTTACGGTTTCGCCTATCGCAAGCTTCGGCTTCAGATAAGGCTGGTTAAAAAAAATGACATTTATTAAATATCTCCCAGTCAAAACTTTAATCGTGAGCCTGGATTTTTTCTTCCCGAAGTACCCTAACGTGGGTACCGTATGAACTTTGCCTTCTACAGTAACCCGTTCATCATGCTCGACCGTTTCTAAATCCCTCAACCGGTAATCTTCATAGCGATATGGGAGGTGCTCAAGGAGATCCGCGACGGTATGGATCTCCATTTCCCCCAACGCTGCTGCCGTTTCGGCCCCAATGCCTTTTACTGCGGTAATGGGTTCGCGTAAAGTCGAGTTCACTTCTTATTTAGCGGTAAGCCAAAGATTTTCGCTTCCAACTCCCGCCCAGTCGGTGTAGCCGCTAAACCTCCTTGTGCAGTTTCCCTAAGAGCAGATGGCATCGTTTGCCCGATTTTATACATCGCATCAATTACTTCATCACACGGTATGCGGCTTGTGATACCCGCTAAAGCCATATCTGCTGCAACCATGGCATTGGCTGCACCCATGGCATTACGCTTCACACAAGGCACCTCCACAAGCCCAGCAACAGGATCACACACAAGACCAAGCATGTTCTTTAATGTGATTGCCATCGCTTCTGCACTTTGTGCAGGTGTCCCTCCTGCCATTTCAACGATGGCTGCCGCTGCCATACCCGAAGCAGAACCGACCTCCGCCTGACAGCCCCCTGCGGCTCCAGAGATCGAAGCATTATTCGCTACTACAAAACCAAACGCCCCTGCTGTAAATAGGAACTCAATTTTCTGTTCCCGATTCGGTTTTAATTTATTTTGCAAAGCGAAAAGCGCACCAGGCACAACACCAGCAGATCCGGCAGTCGGTGTCGCACAAATCGTTCCCATGGCTGCATTCACTTCGTTTGTTGCCACGGCTTTGCTTACCGCATCCAACAGCAGTTCACCGGATAAGGAGTTTCCGGATTTAATGTAATTCTGAAGAAGGACTGCATCCCCTCCCGTCAGGCCGGAAACGGACCGTACACCTTGAAGTCCTTTTTCAACTGCCTGTTCCATTACATCCAGGTTGACTCCCATCTGGCGGATGATTTCTTCACGGCTTTTTCCCGTTACTTCCATTTCCTGCTCTATCATCAGCGTTGAAATTTTTTTCTGCTTTGATTCAGCTAATTCTACTAATTCCGCTACATTTCGAAACATGATTTCTTCTCCTTCCTAAGTGGAAACGATTGCTCTATCAATCCACAATCCTTGCTACTTGAGTGATATTGGGGAGTGCTGTAATTTCAGCTATGACGTGATCCTCCAGGTTTTGGTCCACTTCAATCGTCATCAAGGCCATCTGCCCTTTCTCTTTTCGGGACACTTCCATTTGGCCAATATTGATTTGATGCTTGGCTAATATGTTTGAAACATTGGCAATGGCACCAAATCGATCATCATGAACGACGAGTATGGCAGGGTTGTGCCCGGACAGCCTCAATTTAAATCCGTTCAATTCGACGATTTCGATCTTTCCCCCGCCTATCGATATTCCGACAAGTTCCAGTTCACCATCATCATCACCAACTGTTACTTTTGCTGTATTGGGATGTTCCGGTACTGCCTCTTCTTCTCGAAATGTAATTTT
>Ga0209574_10000304_pt1 | contig 12738 bp, 9 predicted proteins | sample AgamicMgMarz_FD_187168 | JGI IMG/M metagenome (GOLD analysis project Ga0209574, IMG submission 187168) | Agave microbial communities from Guanajuato, Mexico - Mg.Ma.rz (SPAdes) (version 2) | ecosystem: Host-associated > Plants > Phyllosphere > Phylloplane/Leaf | place: Guanajuato, Mexico... | reverse complement strand
ATCCGGATTTTTTGTCCTTTTTTGACAACCCATTGCGAATTCGTCCAACCGTTTGCCGTATTGTCCGCCAAAACTTTAACGTTGAGCACGATCGGTTTCGACTGCGTGTCGGTTTTCACGGTCGGATTATTGTTTGTATAAGTCGGATTGGTCGTCGTCGTATTCGGATTCGTGGTTGATTGATTCGAATTTGTCGTGGTCGTCGGCTGAGTCGTTTTGTCCGTAATAATTACACTTTTCGAAGGTGTCGGAGTCGGCTGCGGAGTCGGTTTTGTTTCCGTTTGACCGACGGTAATGACCGTGTTGTCTTTATTTTCGGGTTCTTTTTTGTCGGAAGTGTTCTTGTAGATCGGCAGAGTGGTTTTGTTATTATTCGACGTCTGCAGCGGAGTCGAATCGAATTCGATCGATTCGACCTCGTCGGCGAAAAAGTTCATCTGGCGTTGGCGCGAGCCGTCGCCGATGACGATGGTAAATTTTCCTTCGCCGAAAGTGATGATCTTTCCTTTAATGATACTTCCGTCTTTGAGACGAATCGTATCGGCAAAGGTCAAACCGAACATGGACAGGACCAGAAAACAGGCAAGCGCCAAGCGATAAATTTTGGATTTTAAAAACATACTACCTCCACGGGATTAAAATTTTCAGATTGGTTTGCGCTTCCTCGCGCAATCGGACAAGCTATTCATCGAAATCAGTTATCGGGAAAGGGCATTTTAAGTCAAAACCTTGATGCTAAAAATACCTTGATGAGTTGCAAAATTTGCGAACGACAAATTCAATTCGAATTATACATAAATTCTTTAAGGTTGTTAATTAACTAACGCCTTTTATCGAATTGAAAATAAATTTGCTTTTGTAATTATCGGGAAACATTGAAGATTTACAAAACTTTACGAAAAAATAAATTTTTCGCCGCAAGGCGTCGCGTTTTCGTTCGTTCACAAAAAGGCGATCGGTGAAAGAGAAAAAATCTTCATCAAGCCGCCAAAAATTGTAATAAAATTACAAAAGGGGGAAATATTATGAAACAGAAATACTTGAAATTAGGATTAAAATTATTTGTCATTTTCGGTTTATTAAACATCGGAATTTTCGCCCAGAATAATTGGCGAAACGATCTGAGCTCAAAACGTTGGGAACTCACGGAAATCAACGGCAAGCGCATTTACAGCTCAAAAGCCTTTCTGGAAATCGAAGCCTCGCAAAACCGTTTTAGCGGAAACGCGGGCTGTAATCGAATGTTCGGGACGGTTGATATCAATGGCAAGAACATAAATTTCGGCGGCGCGGGAACGACGAAAATGTTTTGCAGCGAAGCGGGCGTGATGAAGCTCGAAAGCGATTTTACACGCGCGCTCGAACGCGTCACGCGGTTTGAAAAAACCGGCAATAATTTGAGTCTTTATGCGCGAAATCGTCTGATTCTAAAATTCAAAGGCACGGAAAAAACGAATTCCGACGATAATTCTTCGCTCAAGCTCGAAGACAAAAAATGGGTTCTGGAATCAATCAAAAACCGCAACTTGCCGAAAGTCGAAACGCTGCCGTTCATCAATTTCGACAAATCAAAACGAAGCGCGGGCGGCAACACGGGCTGTAATGTTTTCGGCGGAAATTATTCGGTCACCCGCGACACGATCGCCATCACCAACATCATTTCGACGATGCGTGCCTGCATCGAAGACGAACGGATGAATGTCGAAAGGGAATTCAAAAACGGTTTGCAAAACGCCAACCGCTTCGAGATTACGGGCAGAAAATTGAATCTGTACCGGAACAAAACTTTGCTTTTGACTTTTCGGGCGGAAAACAAATAATTTTCGCAAATAATCAACAAAAAAAGCGCGGAGTGAAAATTTTCACTCCGCGCTTTTTTTTACAAACAACTAAGTAAATACTTAATTAAAAATTGTAGCGAACGCCGAATTGCAATTGTCTCGACGGCGCGGTGGAAGTAAAGCCGAGCGGGGAAGTCGGCGAAACGCTGTTCGAACCGCGGGCGTTGATCGGAATTACATTGCTTGCGCCGGCACAGCTCGGATTGGTTGGGAAATTGGCGACGCAAGCCGTTCCGACGACGTTGTTAATTCCGTTGTAATTAACTCTATTGAAAAGGTTAAAGGCTTCGAAGGTTAATTCCAGAAAACGGCTTTCCTTGACGAAGAAACGCCGGGCAAGCCGCATATCGAAATTATAATAAGCCTCGCCGCGTCCGGTGTTTCTGCCCGCCAGTGCCGGACGGTCATTATACAAACGGCTGTCGCCGTCGGTATCGGTTCCGATCAGCAAGTTAAAAGGTCTTCCGCTGCCTGCCGTGAAAATCGGCGAGAAAACGAAATCTCTTAGAAAAACATTTTTATACGGGCTGATAATGACCGCGCTCAAAACAACGCGATGCCGCTGGTCAAACGATGAAAGACTGCGGTCCTGGCGCACATTGAACGGATTTTGCGCCAGGTAATCGGTGTTAAAATCCGTTGCCTCATCGATCGTTTTCGAGAAAGTGTAATTGGCGTTAATGCTGTAATTGCGCGAAAAGCGTTTTGTGATTTGCAGAGTTCCGGCATTGTAGAAAGTATTGGCAACCGATTGATATTCCGCATCGAGCGCGAAACGCGGCAAAAAGTTACCGTTTAACGGTCCGCCGCTGGTCGAACAATTAAATCCGGCAGGCGGAGCGTTCGGCACGGCATAACAACCTAATTCGGTCGCCCGCAAACAAGGCATACCGGTAAACGCGCTGATATAAATTCCATTACTCAGGAAACAGCTCGACGGAGGACCTTGTGCCGCCGATGTATAAAACCCGTATTTTCGCACGTCAACCGGACGCACCAGATGGATTCCGCGTGAAAACAGATAGCTTGCTTCGGCTGAAAAGCCGCCGCCTAAGTCTTGTTGAATCGCGCCGCTGACCTGATACGTTTCGGGATTTTGATAGTTTTGACCGATTCTGATCCGCGCTTCGAGCGGTCTTCCCGGACCCGTCACCAAACCGAATTGCGTCAGATCGGAGGCGACGATCTGACGATTTCCGATGACGCCCTGGGCTAATAAAGTTTGATAGATCGCCGCCGCGCTGTATGAGCCGGGAAGCGTGATCGCCGAAACGACGATGTTGATATTAAAAGGCTCCGTTCCGGAAGCGAGCGTATTCGTGACGTTCGTGATTTGATTATCGATCTGTCCCGTAAAGATTCCCGCACCGGCGCGCAAGACGGTTTTACCGTTGTTAAAGACATCCCACGAAAAACCCGCACGCGGCTGAAAATTGTTTTTATCGACCGGCACCGGATCGGCTTCTTTTTGAATAAAATAACGCAGACCGAAATTTAATGTCAGATTCGGACGCGGTTTCCAGCTGTCCTGTGCGAAAAGTGAAAACTTTTGACCGCTGCTCGCAAATCCCGGAAGACCGAATCCTTGCTGATAAACCTGCGGCAGATTGAAGTTATAAGACTGTAAAGCATTGATCGTGCTGGAAGTCGTGTTGCTCAAAGTGCTTCCCAAAAGCGCCGCCTGCGCCGGGGTGATCACGCTGTTCGCTAAATCGGTGCTGATCTGCGTCGCGATCGCCGTTCTTTGCGTTGCTGAAAAAAGCGTCGCAAACGGCAGCGTGCCGAAGCGAAATGTGCCCGGTAAATAAGTTTCCGAATTTGTCGAAACACGTGCGTATTGATAAACCGCACCGAATTTAACCGTGTGCGAACCGCGAACCATCGAAATCGTGTCGGCTAAATCAAACTGGCGCGTGATGCTGTTGGACGGCAGAAAAATATCGCGTCCGAAATTGCCGTAACCGAGAATGTTAATTTCCGGTCCGAACGGGTCGTTCGGGGTCACTTTCAAATTGTAATATGAAAATTGCGCGCGAAATTCGTTGATCGTCGTGCTGTCGAAAGTATGCGTTTCCGAAAGCAGGATGCCGCCGCTCGGATTATCAACCGCCCGTCCGCGCGAAACCGCGTTTAATGCGCCGGTTGCCTGATTTTCGTTGTCTAATTTTGCATAGTTCAATCTGATAAATCCCGTATCGGAATCGCTGAAGGTATGATCGATGCGTCCGGAGATCAAAGCGCTTGTGTCTTTTGCCGGAAACTGCCCGTTGGTCGAAGCATATAGATTAGCGGTGCGCGTTGACGGAACCGTTAATCCGCCGCGAACACCGGCGGCAAGCGGCGCAAAAGTCGGTTTGCCCGCTAAATAGGTTAAAAAGAAATTTTGGTCGCTGGCGGCATTTGCCGGAGAAAGCCGCAACCCGTTGGTTAATGAATTATTGAGCGTCACGAAAGACGTCAGTTGTTGACGAAGCCCTTCGGCGGAAACAAAAAAGAAGGTTTTGTTTTGGACGATGGCACCGCCGAACGAACCGCCGAATTGTTGACGGTTGAAAGGCGATTTGCCGTTCGGGTTGAAATCGAAGGCGTTCCGCGCATCGAAAGTTTTGTCGCGGAAATAAGCGAACGCACTGCCGTGAAATTCGTTACTGCCGGTTTTGGAAACGATGTTCACGACACCGCCCGACGCGCCGCCGAATTCGGCATTGTAGCTGTTGCGGTCAACCTGAAATTCCTGCACGGCTTCCTGGCTGACGACGTTTCGGGCGCCGCCCGCCGCCGTATCGGCAGTCGAACCGTCGACGTTGATCGAGTTGCCGCGCCCGTTGTTGCCGCCGAAAGAAAGTCCCGATTGCGGCGTCTGGGCAACGCGGAAATCCGTCGAATCATTGACGTTATCGGCATCGGTTACGCCGGGCGTGAGCAGTGCGAAATCCAAAAAATTCCGCCGGTTGATCGGCAGATTGTTTAATTGCCGCGCACTGATGACGGTTGACTGCTGGGTTCTTTCCGTATCGACCAGCTGTTGTTCGCCCGCCGTTACGTCAACAACGACGCCGACATCGCCGATCGCCAAACTAGCGTCGAGAGCCAACTGCTGACCGACTTCGAGCGCGACATTGTTGACCGTTTTAGAGCCAAATCCCGCCGCCGTGATCTTCACCGTATAAGTGCTTGGCGGAAGCGAAAGAATTACATAATTTCCGCTTTCGTCGGTTGTCACCGTGCGGGTTAGTCCCTTGTTACTATCGGTTGCGGTAACCGTCGCGCCCGCGACCGCCGAACCGTTCGGGTCGGTTACTGTCCCGCGCAGCTCCGCCGTGGCGGTTGCCTGGGCAAAAGCCGTTGCCGCTCCGATGCAGACACAGAGCAACAGCCAAATAATTGTTCTCGTTTTTTTCATTGAATCGCCTCCAGTAATTAAATAAGTCTGAAACTTTGCGCAGCGGTTTGAGAAACTTCGCGCTCTAAAATTGTTTTAATCTCGAAAAATAGCTGTAAAATTTATTCGATCAATTGCGTAATAAGCCTTTCAAAGCCATATCGCAAACGTCCTGGCAAACTTTTTCGACCGTCAGTTTGCCGTTCGGTCGAAACCAGCGCGAAAGCCACAAAATCATGCCGAACAGCGTAAAAGTCGCCGTCGTCATATCAACATCGTTGAGCTTTGCGTCTTTTTGGATTTCGACCAGTGTATCGCGCACAAATTCAAAATACTCGCGCCGCCGTTTCACGATTGCTTCGCGCTGCGTAAAACTCAGCGAATTCATTTCGTGCGAAACGATGATGACCGCGTGATTGCCTTCGGCGGCGAGGCGGGCATGATTGAAAACGACAAATTTCAGACGTTCTTCGGCATCTTCGATCTTCCGCGCCGGGTCTAAAACCTCATTTTTGACATTGTCCAAGCCGAGCTCGACAATTCGATAGACAAGTTCCTGTTTGCTTTCGAAATAATAGTAAAGACCGGCTTTTGTTATATTTAAGGCATTGGCAATATCGGTAAGCGACGTTGATTCAACGCCTTTTTCGACAAACATCTGTGCCGCCAGCAGATAAATTTCCTGCGTTCGGTCAATGCTTTTTTGTGTTCCGTTTTTCGGCATACAAAAGTTCGGAATACTTTAGAGACAGTGCGGTTATCACAACTGCATAATACTACAAATTCGATTGCTTCAGTTTTTAATTTATGTTATTTTTTACTTACCGTTCGGTAGAATTTTACTAAAGTTAATAAACAAATCCAAAATTGTCAAGATATTTGCGACCTAAAACGGCAAATAATTGAAAGTAAATTGGTAAGACCAATTATCTGAGTATTTTTCGATCGTTTTACTACGAAATTTGCGAGTGATTTAGATATGACAAGTTCAGCAATCAAACCAGGCACGCTTACGCCGATTAAAACCAGTGAGGATTATCTGAATTCCTTGCGCGGGCGCGCATTGAAAGTTTATCTTTTCGGCGAACTGGTCGAGGATATCGTCGAGCATCCGATGATTCGACCGAGCATTAACGCCGTTGCCGAAACCTACGATCTGGCGGAGCGCGAACCCGAATTGGCAAGCGCGACTTCGCATCTGACGGGCGAAAAGGTCAATCGTTTTTTGAATATCGTGATGAACCGCGACGACGTTGTTCTGCAAAATAAAATGCAGCGCCGCTTAGGACAGCTGACGGGAACTTGTTTCCAAAGATGCGTCGGCATGGATGCGCTCAATTCGCTTTATTCCGTGACCTTTGAAATCGACGAAAAATTCCGGACAGGTTATCACGAACGTTTGAAAAATTTTATCACGCAGGTTCAACGGCAGAATCTCGTGATCGGCGGCGCGATGACCGATGTCAAAGGCGACCGCTCGTTGGCGCCGCACGAGCAAGCCGATCCCGATCTGTTCGTTCACATCACAAAACGCACCGACGAAGGCGTTTTCGTGACGGGCGCCAAGGCGCATCAGACGGGTTGTTTAAATTCGCACTGGCTGATCGTGATGCCGACGATGCGTCTGACGGAAAACGACAAAGATTACGCGATCGTCGGCGCGATTCCGGTCGAAGCCGAAGGCATTACGTATATTTACGGTCGCCAATCGTGCGATACGCGCGCGATGGAAGGCGGCGCGATCGATGCCGGGAACGCCAATTTCGGCGGGCAGGAAGCGATGGTCGTTCTGGACAATGTTTTTATCCCGAACGAGCTGATTTTTATGGACGGCGAAACGGAGTTTGCTTCGATGCTGGTCGAGCGATTTACCTGTTATCATCGCCGTTCGTATGTTTGCAAAAGCGGTGTCGGCGACGTTTTGATCGGTGCGGCGGCGCAGATCGCGGAATATAACGGCGTCGAAAAAGTATCTCATATCAAGGACAAACTGGTTGAAATGACGCATTTGAATGAAACGATTTACGCGACCGGAATTGCGTCGAGCTATCAATCAAAACCGACCAAATCAGGCGCGTATTTAAATGACGATATGATCGCCAATGTCTGCAAACATCACGTGACAAAAATGCCGTATGAGATCGGACGTCTGGCGCAGGATCTGGCGGGCGGAATGGTTGTGACGATGCCTTCGGAGAAAGATTTCAAAAGCGAAGAAATCGGACATCTTCTGGAAAAATACTTAAAAGGTCGCGCCGATGTTCCGACCGAAAATCGGGTGCGGATTCTGCGTTTGATCGAAAATATGACTTTGGGCAGAAACGCCGTCGGTTATCTGACCGAATCAATGCACTGCGCGGGCTCGCCGCAAGCGCAGCGCATTCAAATCGCCCGGCAAATGCAGGTTGAATTTAAGAAAACTTTAGCCAAAGAGCTCGCTGGAATCGAAGAAAGAAAGCGCGAACGGTTGACGAGCGAGATTTCGGATTATTTCGGCAAGGTTTTCGATACAAAAGTCTGATTAAAGATAAAACTCCCGATCAAATTGCAGATTTTAGCGCCGGAGATGCATTGAAAAAAATGTTTTCTATCTCTTTTCACTTTAAAAACCTTTGCGTCCTTGTGTCTTGAAGACTTTGGGTTAAGAATGATTTTGAGAAATCCATTTAACAAAAGAAAGGAGAATTTATGTTCAAGAGATATTTATCGATCGTTCTCGCCGGTTTGTTGGTCTTTGGTGCGAATACCTCGTATATTTTTGCCCAGACGAACACGGATAATAACAAGGCTTCAAGTGCCGAAAAGATCAAAGCCGCTGTTTTGAAACGCGGCACGAGCGAAAAAAAAGCGGTTCGCGTCAAGATGCTGAACGGATCAAAAATGAAAGGCTATATCAGCCAGATCGGCGATGATTCGTTCACTCTCACGTTTTCCAAGACCAGACAGCAAACGATTATTCCTTACAGCGACGTGGCGCGGGTTGAAGGCAGAGGTTTGGCAGGCGGCGCCAGGGTCGGGATTATCGTCGCGGCGGCGATAGGCGGAACTTTGCTTATTTTGTATGCCGCTTTTGAGCATGCTGTTAGGAATAATTGATAATCAAATTCGGAGATATAATACAGTTCAAAAATTATGAAATTGCCGATTTCATTTGAAGAAGTTTCATATTTTAATAACGAATATCGCGGTGATTTAATCATTACAAAAGGCATTTTGTATTATTTCCCGCATACCAGAGTCGTTGCCGCCAGACATTCGGAAGAGCTCGGCGGCAAAGAAACGATGGAAATTTTCAATCTTCTCGGAAATTTTATTCCGGGTGTCGGAGCCGTTTCGTGGATTCATACTGCCGCCGATAAAAGCGTTAAGATCGGAAAGTTTTTGCGGCGAAAATTTCGCCCGACGACGAATTTACCGCGAATCCGCAAATCGAATCTCTGGCGCGGCAACGAAACGAATGAATCTTTACAAACGGTTCTCGATGATTTTGTCGCGCAGTCGAAAAAAGAGGCTTTGAATTTTGAAGAAGATTCGGTGCCGAAGCCGATGCGTTTTCCGGCGGAAGAAATAGAAAACGCAAAGTTCGGTCTAAAATTCAAATTCGATGCGAAATATGACAATCACGACTTTAAGGTTAATTTGATTCATCGAAATCTATTCAAAAAAGCATTGCAGGAAGGCGGGTTTTTGAAATAATCAGCCATTGAATTTTCAAATAATATGAAAACTAAAATCATTTTTCTTTCGGTTATTTTAATGTTTCTTTCGGCAAATGTTTTTGCTCAAAAGCAGACAGCGACGGCAATTGTCGAATCGTTTTACAAATTTCACCGTGCGCGTTCGAGAGCTTTTAAGGCGAGCGAGGTTAACTTGCATAAAAAATGGTTTACGGCTGAGCTGAACAGACTTTTTGCTAATGAATTAAAACGCGAAAAGGAATATTTGAAACAGAATCCGACCGACAAACCGCATTTCGGCGACGGCTTTCCGTTTCTGCCCTTTGAAGAATGTTCGAGCGGCGGAAAACTTGTCAAAAACGTGCTCAAAATTGGCACGGAAACGATCCGAAAAAGCATTGCAATCGTTGAAGTTAAGATTTACCAGCCGAAACAATGCGGCGGGGAATTGAGCGAAACTTACAAAGTCGAACTGAAAAATATCAAAGGCGTTTGGCTGATCGACGACTGGATATATTCGGACGGAGAAAGATTGACCGAAGACTTGAAAAGAGCGGAATATTAATTCAAAAAACAAATCCCGACAAGTTTCGGAAAATTCTTATGAATGAGAAAAAAAGTGCCGTTTGGTTTGCTTTGATCGTACTTTTTGCGATCAACACGATGAATTTTTTCGACCGCCAGATTCTGGGTGCGGTCGGCGAACCGATTCGTAAGGAATTTGCTTTGAGCGATGCCGCACTCGGCGCGCTCGGCACGGCTTTTACTTTGCTTTACGCGTTTGTCGGAATTCCGCTCGGACGCCTGGCGGATAAAATCGGTCGCAAGGGAATTCTTTCGGCGGGCGTTTTTCTTTGGAGCTTGCTGACGGTCGGTTCGGGCTTGGCGCAGAATTTCTGGCAGATTTTCGCTTTGCGTTTGGGCGTCGGAGTCGGCGAAGCGTCGTGCGCGCCGGCGGCAACTTCTTTGATCGGCGATCTTTTTCCGGCGAGCTGGCGGGCGAAAGCGCTGGCGATTTTTATGCTCGGTCTGCCGGTCGGCGTGGCGTTAAGCTTTGCCGTCAGCGGCACGATTGCCAAAGATTACGGCTGGCGGGCGGCTTTTTTCGTCGCGGGAGTTCCGGGAGTTTTATGCGCGATCGCCGTTTTGTTTCTCAAAGAACCGAAGCGCGGCGCGGCTGAAACGCATGACATCGGCGAACAAAAGCGCGAAGGCTCGCCGTATAAATTGATTCTTGCCTCCCGCACAATGCGCTGGCTGATAATTTCGGGCGCGCTTCACAATTTCAATATGTATGCCATCGGCGCGTTTATCACGCCGTTTCTGATGCGTTATCACGGCGCGGATATTCAATCGGCAAACTTTGTTTCGATGATCGTTTACGGCGTGATGGGCGCGCCCGGACTTCTCATCGGCGGATTTATCGGCGATATCGTCATGAAAAAACGCCGGAACGGGCGAATGCTGGTCGGAACTATCGCGATTGCGCTTTCGATCCCGTTTCTTTATTTTGCGCTCAGTCAGCCGCAAGGCGCGACCGTTTTATTTTTAGTTTTAATGGGCGTGGGCTGTGCGTTGATGTATTTTTATTATTCGACCGTTTATTCGACGATTCAGGACGTGACCGAACCCGGACTGCGCGGCACGGCGATGGCGGTTTATTTCTTTGCGATGTATGTTCTGGGCGCGTCGCTCGGACCGTACGCGACCGGAATCTTGAGCGACTTTTTTACGAAACGCGCCGCCGGAATTGCCGGAATCACGGATTTCTCGCAAACCGCGCTCGAACCGTTTCGCGCCGAAGGACTTCATTCGGCGATGTATATTATTCCGATCTTGAGCGTTTTGCTGACGCTCGTTCTTTTCGCCGCGTCGCGCACCGTCACGAAAGATATTGAAAAGCTGCAAGATTGGATGCGCCAAGTAAAATCAGACAATTAATCAAACTATGACCGCAAAAATTCCGCGAAACAGAGACAACGATTACACCCGCGAAGCCGCGCAAAATAGACGCGATTTCGCCAAAGAACAAACCAACGCCGACCTCGATCACGTCGGACAATTTTCGTTCGAACCTTCGGTTTTGCCCGGCAATATCGAAAATTTTATCGGCGCGGCGCAAGTTCCGATCGGCTTAGCGGGACCGCTTCTGGTCAACGGCGAATTTGCGAAAGGCGAATTTTTTGTGCCGCTCGCGACGACCGAAGGAACTCTCGTTGCTTCGTATAATCGCGGAATGAAGCTTTTGCGCGAAGCGGGCGGCGTGACGGCGACGGTCGTTGACGACGCGATGCAGCGTGCGCCGGTTTTTGTTTTCAGATCGGCGCGTGAAGCCCAAAAGTTTTCGGTTTGGGTCAAGGAAAATTTCGACTCGATAAAAGCCAAAGCCGAAACGACGACGAGCGCCGGACGGCTGCGCGATATTCAGCAATTTCCCGCGAGCAGATTTTTATATCTGCGGTTCAATTACACGACGGGCGACGCGGCGGGGCAAAATATGGTCGGCAAGGCGACAAAAGCCGCTTGCGATTGGATTCAGACGGTTTATCCGGGCATCGAACGCTATCAGCTTGAAGGCAGTTTTGCGACCGACAAAAAAACTTCATGGGTCAACACGCTTAACACACGCGGCAAAAAAGTCATTGCCGAAGCGACGATTCCGGCTGAAAAACTCAAAGAAATAATGCACGTTTCGGTCGAAAAGATTTTCGAAGCGCGACTCGCGTCGCAGCTCGGCGGTTATCTGGCGGGCGTCAACAATAACGGCGCGCATTCGGCGAACGGCATCACGGCGATGTTTATCGCTTGCGGGCAGGATGTCGCGAATGTCGCCGAATCATCGGCGGCAGCGGTTTACGCGGAAATTACTAAGTCAGGCGATTACTATTTTTCCGTGACGATTCCCTCACTGATCGTCGCGACATACGGCGGCGGAACAGGTCTTCCGACCCAGCGCGAATGTCTTGAATTGTTGGATTGCTACGGTAAAGATAAAGTGAAAAAATTCGCCGAGATCGTCGCGGCAACCGTTCTTTGCGGCGAATTATCGCTCGGAACCGCCGTGATCGCCGACGAATGGGTTTCGTCGCACGAACAATTAGGACGGAATCGTTAGAAAACAAAAGGCACGGAAAAATTATTCCCGTGCCTTTTAACCTCAAAAAAATGAAAAGACTATTCGGACATCTCATTTAATCTCGCAGGCTGAAGATTCAGCTTATTTTCACCGCCGATAATACTGACGGGCGAACTCCAAATCGCAAAACCGCTGCGCGTTTTCGTAATGCCGAAAAGATAATAGCTGTCGGGTTTGACATCTTTCATCGAGGCTTTACCGCCGCCGTCGGTCGTTGCGTTGTATTTGATATGTTTTTTGATGGCGTTCAGCGCTTTGCTTTGAAAATCTCCGTAACGGTCGGGGTATAAAACCGCCAGACCGAAACTATCCGACAAACTGTTGCCTTCGATCGGATCAAGATCGGCATCGCTCAGAATGGTTTCCAAATCTTTATCGAGCAGGTAAAACTTTTCGTTTTTAACCGATTGCACCGTGCCTGTTTTGGTCGAAACTTTCGCGTCGATCACGACCGAACCTTTATCTGCCGGAACGGTTACCTCTGTTTGCGACGACGGAACGGATGTCGATGACGACGGGTAATTCGGCGCAGTCGTTGTTGACGGCGGATTGACCGTGGTCGAACTCGACGGAACTTCGACCTGATTCGGCGGATTGACGGTTCTGGTCGTGTCTCTCGAATTCGTCGACGAGCGCTGTGTACCGAGATTGACGTTAACGGTGCGCGTATTGGCGGTTTCCTCGCTGTTGCGCGTAATCGCG